>Ga0265298_10007656_pt1 | contig 13080 bp, 10 predicted proteins | sample AusTroGonzalo_MG_3_FD_193486 | JGI IMG/M metagenome (GOLD analysis project Ga0265298, IMG submission 193486) | Bovine rumen microbial communities from tropical cattle in Woodstock, Queensland, Australia - Gonzalo_01 | ecosystem: Host-associated > Mammals > Digestive system > Stomach > Rumen ... | reverse complement strand
ACGACCACATGCGCAACTTCCATTCTCCCCGCAATATCGAGGGTGTAGAACGCCCCCAGCACGGCTCGTTCCTACGTCTCACGAAAGAGGAATACGACCGTCTGGAGGCGTGGTAATATGTACAACTGTCTTACCCTGAAAAACGTTGAATAAAAAACAACGTTTTTCAGGGTAAGACACACCTAGTCGGTTGAGACAAGGGACACGGTGAGACAGTAAACGGTGGTTGTAGCTCTGACGGTGCTAATCGTAACGGTGAGGCTATTTCGCTGAGTGAGAGGTCCGTCTGCGGAATTCGGCGCAGGTGACGGCAGTGGCAATCGCCACATTCAGGCTCTCTGCCGTATCGTCCTGATGGTAGCTGGGTATCAGCAGGCGACGATTCACCTTGGTGCGGATCTCGGACGAAATGCCGTTGCCTTCGTTGCCCATGACGATGATGCCATAAGGAGAGAGCTGCTGGGTGTAGATGTTTTCACCGTCGAGCAGGGTGCCGTAGAGGGGGAAGTCTTGTGGCAATGTGTCGATAAGCTCTGATAGATTTATATAATATATGTTCACACGCGAGATGCTTCCCATTGTGGCCTGTACGACCTTCGGGTTCCAGGCATCAGCCGTGTCCTCGCTACAGAAGATGTCGGTGATGCCAAACCAGTCGGCTATGCGGATAATGGTACCGAGGTTACCGGGGTCTTGAATGCCGTCAAGGGCGAGGGAAAGAGAAGCGCGATTGGTGAAACGTGAAGCGTGAATAGTGGCTTGTGATGGGATGGGGAAGATGGCAAGTACCTGTTGGGGGTGCTGCTGGAAGCTGATGCGGCTGAGCTCGTCGGGTGTGACTTCCTGAATGTCTCCATGATTCTGCTGATTTGCGGCAAGCCATTCGGAGGTGGCGAAGACGGCGCGGGGCTGATAGTGGGCGAGCAGGTCTCCTACCACCTTGGTACCCTCGGCCACAAAGAGTCCCTCGCGGCGACGGAATTTCTTCTGCTCCAGCTGACGGATAAATTTGATTTGATTTTTACTAATCATAAACCACGGATTACGCAGATTACACTGATTTTAAGTGCAAAGATACTAAATAATTCATAATTCATAATGCATATTTCATAATAATTTTGTAATTTTGCAGAATAATTGCGCAAATACAGATGAGAAATAAGGAATACAGACTGTGTGTGGCCCTCGTTGTCGGGGCTTGGATGCTATGTGCGTGTTCCGTTTCTCGTCATCTTCCCGAGAACACTTATATGCTGAACAAGGTACGTGTAGTGACCGATGGAGACTACCGGGACATCAACACCACCGCGATGAAGGAATACGTGCGCCAGAGGACCAACAGCCGCTGGCTGTCGACGGCCAGGGTGCCGCTTGGCGTATATCTGCTCGCAGGCCGCGACAGTAACTGGGTGAACAAGGTGATCAAGATGATTGGAGAGGCGCCCGTGGTCTATGATTCGTTGCTGGCGAAGCTGAGTTGTGAAGACCTGAAGCAGGCGCTGGTGAACAAGGGGTATCTGGATGCTGAGGTAGAATTGTATCTTGACACCAAGAAGCGTAAGGTGAATGCCATCTATGTGCTGCATCCCGCCACTCCTTATAAGATTAGTAGCTTTCAGACGAACATACAGGACTCCGTCATTGCCGACATGTTGACGCAGAGGGGCATCTCGCTTCACGAGGGCATGCAGTTCAGCGCCGACGCTCTGAACGCTGAGCGCAGCGGGATCACCTCGTGGCTGCAGGACAGGGGATACTTCCGCTTCAACAAGGAGTTCATCAATTATAGGGCGCGCAAGCATACGGAGGAACACAGCGTGGATCTACTGATGACCCTGCACCCGTACCGACGGGACATCGAGGACAGCGCTAGCCTACACAGCCGATACCAGATCAGGGACTTGGAATACATCAACATGTCGCCGACAGACTCCATCATCCACCTACGCCGCCATGTGCTGGATGAGAACACCTTTATAGAGAAAGGCAAACCCTATACGGCATCGGGACTGCAGAACACGTATAACCACTTCGGCAGGCTAAGTGCGGTGAAATACACGAACATCAGTTTCGAGCAGGTGCCAGACACCACGCTGCTCGACGCCAAGATACAGATACAGGCCAACAAACCCTCGACCATCAGTTTCCAACCGGAAGGTACCAATACAGCCGGTGATCTGGGTGCGGCTGCCTCGCTGACCTATCAGAACCGCAACCTGTTCAGAGGATCGGAACTGTTCAGTGTGCAGCTGAGAGGTGCTTACGAGGCCATCCGAGGACTTGAGGGCTACAGCAATCAGGACTTCTTTGAATACAGCTTGGAGAGCAGACTCTCGTTCCCGAGATTCATAGCCCCGTTGCTCAGTAGCCACATCCGCAGGAATATCATCGCTACCAGTGAGGTGTCTCTGCTCTACGACTCACAAGACCGTCCTGAGTTCCACCGTCGCGTACTCTCAGCCGGATGGCACTACCAGTGGAAACCACAAAACAGGTTAAGTAATTACCGTGTGGACCTGATTGACCTGAACTATGTGTTCATGCCTTGGATCAGCGAGACCTTCCGCAAGGAGTATCTCGATAATACGGAGAACTCGAACGCTATCCTGAGATACAATTATGAGGACCTGTTCATTATGAAGATTGGCTTCGGCTATGCCTATAACAATGGAAGGACGGCCCTGAAGACTAACCTCGAGACGTCAGGCAATCTGCTGAACCTGTATTCTAGTCTGATCAATGCCTCAACCAACTCCTACGGACAGTATAAGATTTTCAACATTGCCTTTGCACAATATGTGAAGGCCGACATCGACTTCATCCATCGCTTGTATGTGGATGACAAAAACCAGTTGGTGATGCATGCCGGACTGGGCGTGGCCTATCCCTACGGCAACAGCACCATACTGCCCTTTGAGAAGCGCTATTTCGCAGGAGGCGCCAACAGCGTGAGAGGATGGACGGTGAGAAGCCTCGGACCGGGAAGATACAAGGACAAGGACGGACGAATCAACTTCATCACCCAGACTGGAGACATTAAGCTGGACCTGAACCTGGAATATCGTTCACATCTGTTCTGGAAATTCTACGGAGCCCTGTTTCTCGATGCAGGAAACATCTGGACCATCCGCGACTATAAAGACCAGCCCGAGGGACAGTTTAAGCTCTCGCGCATATTAGATGATATGGCTGCCAGCTATGGTCTCGGCCTGCGTCTGAACTTCGACTATTTCGTCGTGCGATTTGACTTTGGTATGAAGGCCATTAATCCTGCCTATGAGTCGGAAGACACCCATTATCCGATTTTCCATCCGCGCCTGAGCAGGGACCTTGCTTTCCATTTCGCCGTCGGAATGCCGTTCTGACCAAAAAAAATAGAATTTTGTTTGGTTTTGTGCTCGATTTATACTACCTTTGCACGAAAATTAAAAAGACATGTTGAAATTTATATCGTTTGGAAGCGGCAGCAGCGGTAACTGCTATTACCTCGCCACTGCCACCGACGGACTGATGATAGATATAGGTGTTGGATTACGCACTTTGAAGAAACATTGCAAAGACTATGGCGTTACCCTCTATGACGTCAAGCACTTGCTGATTACCCACGATCACGCCGACCACATCAAATCTGTCGGTTCGTTCAGTGGAGATTATCAGGTGCCAGTTTATGCCACAAAGCTGGTGCATAAGGGCATCAACAACAACTATTGCATCCAGCGCAAGGTGAGCGATGACATGAAAAGGTTCCTAGAGGTGGGCGAGTCGGTGGTTCTGGGCGATTTCACCGTCAGGCCCTTTGCTGTACCCCACGACGCCAGTGAGAACGTGGGTTATGAGATACAAGTGGAGGGCATCACTTTTGTCATCATCACCGACGCCGGTTCCGTGACCGACGAGATGAAGGAGGTGATCTCCCGGGCAGACTATCTAATCATTGAGGCTAACCACGATGTGGAAATGCTGAAGGGAGGACCTTATCCGGAATATCTGAAGAAAAGGATACTGAGCGCGAGCGGACATTTGTCGAATACGGATTGTGGGCTTGTGATAGCCGAGAATATGTCCGAACACCTGAAGCATGTGTGGCTCTGCCATCTGAGTGAAGAGAACAACCATCCCGAGCTGGCTCGCAAGACGGTGGAGACGATTCTTCGCAGTTATGGTATCGTGCCGGGCAAAGATATGGAGCTGGAAGTGCTGCGCAGGCAGTTGCCGACAGGTATGTTTGAGTTAAAGAGCTCGATGTGAAACATCAATAGTGAATAGTGAATAAGACAGAAGAACAACTCAGGAAGAAGAGTCCTGTACAGATAAAGAACAAGAAGGCTTCGTTTGAATACTTCTTCATCGATACCTTCACCGCCGGTATCGTGCTTACGGGTACTGAGATCAAGTCCATCCGTCTAGGCAAGGCCAGTCTGGTGGATACCTACTGCACGGTCATCAACGGAGAACTCTGGGTGAAGGGCATGAGCATCAGTCCGTATTTCTATGGTTCCTACAACAACCATGAGATGAAGCGCGACCGTAAGCTGCTGCTCACCAAACGCGAGATACGTCAGCTGGCCAGTGCCACCAAGCAGACGGGCTATACCATTGTGCCGCTGCTGGTGTTCATCGACGACAAGGGCCGGGCCAAAATGGATATTGCCCTCTGTAAGGGTAAGAAAGAGTTTGACAAGCGTCAAACCTTGAAGGAAAAGGAAGACCGTCGCGAGATGGACAGGGCGATAAAGCACTATTAGAATTAAGAATTTTGAATTAAGAGAGTGAATAGGCTTAACGAGATCATTAAAGAACGGATACTCATCCTCGATGGTGCTATGGGCACGATGGTCGGTGCTGTGATGGGGAAGGTCGGCAATACTGACGAGCTGAACCTGAGCCGTTCTGAGGTGATTGAAGATATCCACCGCCGTTATCTCGAGGCAGGTGCCGACATCATCACCACCAATACCTTCAGCAGTCAGCGCATCTCTCAGGCAGACTATCATCTGGAGAATCGTGCGAGAGAAATGGCGCTGGAAGGTGCCCGGATTGCTCGCAGGATGGCAGACGAATACAGTACGACAGACAAACCGAGGTTCGTGGCAGGCAGTATCGGTCCCACCAATAAGACACTCTCCATGTCGCCAGACGTGAGCAATCCTGCTGTCCGTGAGATGACTTACGACGAATTGCTTTTTGCCTACAAGGAACAGGTGGACGGTCTGATGGAGGGAGGGGTAGATGCCCTGCTCATCGAGACTATCTTCGACTCTCTGAATGCGAAATGCGCCATCGACGCGGCTATGCAGGTGATGCATCAGCGTGACAGCCAGCTGCCCATCATGGTTTCTGTGACTATCAGCGATTTGGCTGGACGTACGCTCAGTGGACAGACGCTCGACGCCTTTCTGGCAAGCATCAGCACCTATCCTGTGTTTTCTGTAGGACTGAACTGTTCTTTCGGCGCTACACAGATGAAGCCATATCTGCGCCAATTGGCACGTAAGGCCCCGTGGTACATCAGTTGTCATCCCAATGCTGGTCTGCCCAATGCCCTCGGACTCTATGATGAGACGGCAGAGAGCATGGCCCCGAAGATGGGAGAACTGGTGGATGAAAGGTTGGTGAACATCATCGGCGGCTGCTGTGGAACGACAGATGCGTTCATCCGTCTGTACGGACCGCTGGTGTATGGTAAGAAACCCCATGTGCCCGCCCAACGGCCGGAGAATATGTGGCTGTCGGGACTTGAACTGCTGGAGGTGACTCCCGAGGTACACTTCGTGAATGTCGGTGAGCGCTGTAATGTGGCAGGCTCACGCAAGTTCCTGAGACTAATCAAGGAAAAGAACTATGACGAGGCGCTTAGTATTGCCCGTAAGCAGGTGGCAGACGGGGCGCTGGTCATAGACATCAATATGGACGACGGCCTGTTGGATGCCAAGAATGAGATGGTGACCTTCCTCAACCTCATCTCCTCAGAACCCGATATCGCCAGAGTACCTGTGATGATTGATTCCTCCGATTGGGAGGTCATTATGGCGGGTCTGAAGTGCGTGCAGGGAAAGGCCATTGTCAACTCTATCTCGTTGAAGGAGGGAGAAGAGAAGTTCATCGAACATGCCAAATATGTGAAAAGGCTTGGTGCCTCTGTGGTGGTGATGTGTTTCGACGAACAGGGACAGGCTACCACCTACGAGCGCCGCATAGAGATAGCTGAGAGGGCCTATCGTATCCTCACAGAACAGGTGGGTATGAATCCGTTGGACATCATCATCGACCCTAATGTGCTGGCTGTGGCCACAGGTATGGAGGAGCATGATGCCTATGCGGCAGACTATATCCGAGCCACAGGGTGGATACGTGAGAATCTACCTGGCGCACACGTGAGCGGTGGTGTCAGCAACCTCTCGTTCTCTTTCAGGGGGAACAACTATATCCGTGAAGCCATGCATGCTGTGTTCCTTTATCATGCCGTACAGAAAGGTATGGACTTCGGTATTGTAAATCCCTCATCCAAAGTAATATATAGCGACATTCCTCAAGACCAGCTTGAGATTATAGAGGATGTTATTCTGAACCGCAGGAGTGATGCTGCAGAGCGGCTTACGGAGCTGGCTAACGAGCTGATCAATCATCAGGTTAGTGAGTCTGGCGGGACTAGTCAAACTAGTAAGACTAGTGATACTAGTAGATTAGAGACTTCTGTCGAGGAGCGTCTGTCGCAAGCCCTGGTGAAGGGTGTCGGCGACCATCTGGAAGAAGACCTGAAGGAAGCTTTGGAGAAGTATACATGGGCTGTGGACATTATCGAGGGACCTCTAATGGCTGGCATGAACACCGTAGGACGTCTGTTTGGTGAAGGAAAGATGTTTCTTCCGCAGGTGGTGAAGACTGCTCGTACTATGAAACAGGCTGTGAGTATCCTGCAGCCCTATATTGAGGCAGGAAAGACTGCCGGCAACAAGCGTGCAGGAAAAGTGTTGCTGGCCACAGTCAAGGGCGATGTGCATGATATCGGTAAGAATATCGTTAGTGTCGTTATGTCGTGTAATGGCTACGAGGTCATAGATATGGGTGTGATGGTTCCTGCCGAGCAGATTGTGCGAAAGGCCAAAGAAGAAAAAGTAGATATGATAGGATTGAGCGGTCTGATCACACCAAGCCTTGAGGAGATGGTCAATGTGGCCAAGGAACTCCAGAGGTCAGGAATGGATATCCCCATCATGATTGGCGGTGCCACGACGAGTGAGTTGCATGTGGCTCTTAAGATTGCTCCAGTATATGGAGGTTCTGTGGTTTGGATGAAAGATGCTTCGCAGAATGCTATTGTCGCTGCCCGACTGATGAACGACGGCGAGCATGTGGAGCAGGAACTAACCAGGAAATATCAGGAGTTGCGTGAGGATTACCTTCAGACTCAGGAGAAACTGCAGTCGTTGGAGGAAGCAAGGAAGAATAAACTAAATCTATTCGAATGATAAGGATCATAATGTTTTTGTCGGCCTTGATGCTGACAGTTGCTACAGAAGCCCAGAAGCGTGAGATGCGCGGAGCATGGATACAATGTGTGAACGGACAGTTCCAGGGCGTAGGTACAAAGAAAATGCAGAGTACGCTGACCTACCAGCTCGACGAGTTGCAGAAAGACGGCGTCAACGTTATCATCTTTCAGGTGCGTCCAGAGTGCGACGCCCTCTATGAGAGCAAGCTGGAGCCGTGGAGCCGATTCCTGACTGGACAACAGGGTAAGGCACCATCGCCATATTGGGACCCGCTGCAATGGATGATTACCGAGTGCCACAAGCGCGGTATGGAACTTCACGCATGGATTAATCCATATAGGGCAAAGACCAAGGGTACCAAGCAGTTGGACCAGAGACATATCACCGTGCAGAAGCCGATGAACTGTTTTGCATACGACGGACAGTTCATCCTCAATCCTGGTATCCCGGAGAACCGCGACTATATCTGTGAAGTTGTGAAGGATATCGTCAGCCGTTATGACGTAGATGGTTTGCATATGGACGACTATTTCTATCCATATCCCGTGAAGGGAGAGAGCATACCTGACGACGAACTTTTTCTGGATCATCCCAACGGCATCAAGGACCAGGGTGACTGGCGCCGTTATAACGTGAACCTCTTCATCGAACAGGTCTATAAGACCGTACATGAGACGAAGCCTTGGGTGAAGGTGGGTATATCGCCTTTCGGCATCTACCGCAACCGGAGTACATCGTATGTAGGCAGTAACACCAATGGTACCCAGAACTACGATGACCTCTATGCCGACGTGCTGATGTGGGTGAACAATGGCTGGCTCGATTATTGCGTGCCGCAGATATATTGGGAGATAGGCCATAAGGCTGCCGACTATGAGACGCTTATCAACTGGTGGAACCAGTATGCTAATGCCCGCCCGCTCATCATCGGAGAGGATGTGGAGCGCACGGCGAAGGCGCCAGACAAAAAGAATCCGCAGATTCATCAACAGGCAGCAAAGATGGCCCTGCACCGTCAGCTGCCAAATGTCAGTGGTACCGTATTATGGTATGCTAAGGCTGCTGTCGACAATATCGGCAATTACGGCTCAAACCTTCGTAACGTCTATTGGAAGTATCCCGCCCTTCAACCTTCTATGCCCTTCATCGACGGTAAGGCCCCGAAAAGTGTGAGGAAGATGAAGCCCATTTGGACTGAGGACGGCTACATCCTTTTTTGGACGGCTCCTAAGGGAGAGTCATGGGAAGACAAGGCCGTCAAGTATGTGGTCTATCGTTTCCGTAAGGGTGAGAAGCTGGATATCAACAATCCCTCCAAGATTGTAGCCATCACCAATCAGCCTTTCTACAAACTGCCTTACGAACGCGGCTCGGAGAAGTGGGTATATGCTGTCACCGCCCTTGACCGTCTGCAGAATGAGAGCAAGGTCGTCAAGAAAAAAATTAAACTTTAAGATAAGATGAGACAAGGCATGGTATTATTGGTCGTGACACTTCTGGTGGTGTCATGCGGCGGGGGCAGGAAGATGTCACCGGAAGAACTCCAGCATAAGCTCGACAGCGTAAAAGCTCTTGAGATTAAGGAGAAGTTGGCACTACAGGGAGTTGACCTTGAAACGTCTGATAATCCCATGAAGATGTTCTTCGACAGCCTTGAGATACAGCCCTTGCCTCTAAGCTATGATGAGGACTATGTCCGCATGCTTCCGTCGTACAAGGAAGTCAGCAAGGATGTGGCTGAATACATGAATCTGATAGACTGCCGTCATCCGAAAGCCATCTCTCTGCCCGAGACGATTGGTGCAAGACTCATCATTATTGCGGCTGACGAGAGTGACGGTGAATATTCACTTTGGCTTTATTCTCTTGACGATGACTATTTCCCTGTAGACAAACTATGCCTATTCTCAGTTGATAGCCGGGAACCGGAAGAGTATACAGAAATCAATGAAGAGGAGTTCCTGCAGTATTTCTCCATCACGAGCGACTATGAGATCCGACTGATGGATTATGCCAAGGAAGACTATCGTGCTCACTTGGAAGAAGTATACCATATTAATGAAGCCCGTAAGTTCGTGATGCTCTCCAGTCAGGAAGAATAGGCCGTATTTGCAAACGATTACGGTTCTTTTTTCAAAAAATACTTAATTATTGACCTAAGATACTTATATTTTTTGTACCTTTGCAAGGTGCATACAAAGATAAGTCATTCAGGGACAGTAGAGTCTATGTCAGAAGGATGTGTCAAGGTGCGTATCCTTCAGACTTCTGCATGTGGTGCCTGCAAGATAGCAGGTCATTGTCATGCTGCTGAATCGAAGGAGAAAATCGTAGAGGTTTTTGATGCCGACACCTCCAGGTTCCAGATCGGTCAGGAGGTGACGGTATGGGCTTCAGGGAATGTGGCCAAGAAGGCGCTGCAGTTGGGTTTCGTGATGCCGTTCCTGTTGCTCTTAGTTGTGCTTGTTGCGATTTTGTACCTTACTGGTAATGAAGGTCTGGCAGCATTGTCGGCCTTAGCTTCATTGGTGCCTTACTATTTCTTGTTGTGGCTGCGACGCGATAGCATAAGCAGGCAGGTCTCATTTCATTTGGAAGTATAAATTAACTAAATATTTAGCTTTTATGAATTTTATCTTGATTGCAGTTATTGTCTTGGGGGCCATCGGCCTGATAGCAGCTGTCGTGCTGTTTGTTGCCTCCAAGAAATTTGCTGTCTATGAAGACCCCCGTATTGCTCAGGTCAATGAGCTGCTGCCCGGTGCCAACTGTGGCGGTTGTGGATTTGCCGGCTGCGGAGGTATGGCTGATGCTCTTGTAAAGGGGGCAGACGCCGGTTCCATCGAAGGCTTGAGCTGTCCAGTGGGAGGCACCGATGTAATGGGAAAGGTGGCCGACCTGCTCGGTATGGCGATTGCCAATGGTGAACCTAAGGTGGCGGTAGTGAGATGTAATGGCACATGTGAACATCGTCCTCACATTGCCGAGTATGCTGGACTGCGCACCTGTGCCGCCATACATGCCTGCGGTGCTGGTGAGACGGCTTGCGGCTTTGGCTGTCTGGGTTGCGGCGACTGTGTGGCAGCCTGTCAGTTTAATGCCATTCATCTGAATCCTGAGACTGGTATTCCTGAGGTTGACGATGACAAGTGTACATCCTGCGGAGCCTGTGTGAAGGCTTGTCCTCGAGGCATCATCGAACTTCGCAAGAAGGGACCGAAGGGTAGGAGAGTCTTTGTCTCCTGTGTCAACAAGGACAAGGGCCCCGTAGCGATGAAGGCCTGTGCCGTGAGTTGTATCGGTTGTGGAAAGTGTGAGAAGGAGTGTCCGTTCGGAGCCATTGCCGTAGAGAACAATCTGGCATACATCGACCCGGAGAAGTGTCGCCTATGCCGCAAGTGTGTGACGGTATGTCCAAAGAAGGCCATCCGTGACGTGAATTTCCCCACGCCACCGCCTGCGCCGAAACCCAAAGAACCTAAAGTAGAGGAGGCTAAAGCATGAACGCAAGATCATTCCGTATAGGTGGTATCCACCCCGAAGAGAACAAACTGACCAATGATATCGTAACCAAGGTGGCAGCTCTGCCTAAGCAGGCGATCTTCCCTTTGAGCCAGCATATCGGTGCACCTGCCAAGCCTGTGGTACAGAAAGGTGACAAGGTGAAGGTTGGAACAATGATAGCCGAAGCAGGTGGTTTTGTATCCGCACCAATCTATTCATCTGTAAGTGGTACAGTTTTCAAGATTGATACCGCCATCGATGCTACAGGTTATCGCAAGCCGGTTATTATCATTAATGTAGAGGGCGACGAGTGGGAAGAGACCATCGATCGCTCTGACAAGCTGGAGACTGTAGAAGCTCATCCCGAACTCACCCCCGAGGAGATTGTCAACCGTGTGAAAGAGGCTGGTGTCACGGGTATGGGTGGTGCCGGATTCCCGACATTCATCAAGCTCACTCCTCCGCCAACAGCCAAGGCAGAGTGTGTAATCATTAATGCGGTAGAGTGTGAGCCTTATATCACAGCCGACTTCCGTCTGATGATGGAAAAGGCTGACGAGATTCTCATCGGACTTGAATTGCTGATGATAGCTGCGAAGGTTACAACCGGATATATCGGTATAGAGACCAATAAGCCTGCTGCCATCGAACTGCTCACCAAGAAATGCGCAGAGAAATTCGGCGGTTCCAAATATAGTGTTGAGGTCGTTCCTTTAAAGCAGCGCTATCCACAAGGTGGTGAGAAACAGCTCGTAGATGCTGTCATCCGTCGTCAGGTTCCTGCTCCTCCGGCTATCCCGGTGAATGTAGGAGCCATTGTGCAGAACGTTGGTACTGCCTTTGCTGTTTATGAGGCAGTCATGAAGCATAAGCCATTATTCGAACGTTATACCACGGTGACAGGTAAGAAACTCCAGAATCCCGGCAACTTCCTCGTCCGTATGGGTACACCCATGAAGGATCTTATTGATGCCTGTGGAGGCATGCCCGATGGAGACAACAAACTGTTGGCCGGTGGCCCGATGATGGGTAAAGCCCTCACATCGACGGAGGTGCCCATCTGTAAGGGAACCAACTCCGTGACGATTATCTCCGACGACGAGGCCCGTCGCAAGGAACCTGAACCCTGCATCCGTTGTGCCAAGTGTGTCGGTGCCTGTCCGATGGGACTGGAGCCCTATCTGCTGGCCAAACTCTCTGAGGTGAAGAACTGGGAGCGTGCCGAGCGAGAAGATATTGTCAGCTGTATCGAGTGTGGCTCGTGCCAGTTCACCTGTCCTGCTCATCGTCCTCTGCTGGATAACATCCGTTTAGGAAAGGCAAAAGTTATGGGAATTATCCGCAGCCGTGCTGCTAAAAAGTAAAACAGTAAAAAGGTAAACAATACAATGGGAAAATTAGTTGTATCACTATCGCCACACGCCCATGGCACCGATACTGTAGAGCGCAACATGTACGGCGTCATCATCGCCCTGATGCCGGCACTTCTTGTCTCGTTCTACTTCTTCGGCCTGGGTTCCGTCATCGTGACGGCCACGAGCGTGGCAGCCTGCGTATTCTTTGAGTGGGCTATCAGCAAATATATTCTGAGACAGGAGCGTTTAACCATTTGTGACGGCTCGGCCATTCTCACAGGTCTGCTTCTGGCTTTTAATCTGCCGTCGAATCTCCCCATCTGGATTATTATCATCGGTGCGCTCTTCGCCATCGGTGTGGCCAAGATGACCTTCGGAGGTCTCGGCAATAATCTCTTCAACCCGGCACTTGTAGGTCGTGCGGCGCTGTTGGTGGCTTTCCCCGCGCAGATGACAACCTGGCCGAAGATAGGCCAGCTCAGCAGCTATCTCGACGCCGAGACAGGCGCTACGCCGCTGGCCCTGATGAAGGAGGCCGTTAAGAGTGGTGATGCCTCGATCCTCAATCAGCTGCCCTCATCGCTCGACCTCTTCCTCGGTAACCATCCCGACGGTGCCGGTGCGATGGGTGAAATCTGTGCGCTGGCTCTGATCATCGGTCTGCTCTTTATGTTATGGAAGAAGATCATCACCTGGCACATCCCTGTCAGCATCCTCGGTACGGTGTT
>Ga0265298_10007652_pt1 | contig 13084 bp, 12 predicted proteins | sample AusTroGonzalo_MG_3_FD_193486 | JGI IMG/M metagenome (GOLD analysis project Ga0265298, IMG submission 193486) | Bovine rumen microbial communities from tropical cattle in Woodstock, Queensland, Australia - Gonzalo_01 | ecosystem: Host-associated > Mammals > Digestive system > Stomach > Rumen ... | reverse complement strand
GCATCCGCGAGAAAATGCGAATCGCAGTCGTAGAACTCCACGGTCATCTGGCGACCGAGAGCCATGCCGCCTTGATCCGCGCCGCCGGTACTGTTGCCGTCAATATCCATATTTCGCTTCAGTTCCGACCTTCCATATCATACTTGCAGTTGCGCCTGACCTCCTCCTCGAAAGCCAGCCACGCGCCCTGGGTTTTCTGCATACGGCACATCTCGCCGAAAATCTTTTCCATTTCGGGCGGCATCTCGGTTTTCGGGGGTTCCCGCTTCACCAGCAGATAGATGGAATTCCCGTTGGCAACGGCGCTCCCGTCGCGGATACCGGCAACAGGTCCTCTTACGGTTTCGTCCTTGAAGGAAACCCCTTTGAGTTTGAGAAATGCCTTTTCGCGTGCGGAACGATCCGCGATCTTGTTCAGGCGGTCCGTTTCCTCCGCCGCCTTCTTCTGTGCCTGAACGATCCGCCAGTGTTTTTTGAGCATCGGCGCTTCGGCGGCCGCATCGTTCCCGGAGGCGCCGGCCACCAGACAACCGACGTACACCGCCTTTTCTCCGATAACCACCTGCGTCAGCGGATTGCGTTCGGTGGCGGCGAATACCCGCTGGGACAGATCTTTGGCCTTCAGACCGCCGCTGTTCTCGCCGTTTTCGGCAACCCAGACCTTCGAGTCGACTTTGAGTTTCCGCGCCTTCGCGACTTCGTCGAACGCGGCGGCCCGCTTGCCGGCCTCCGCCTTTCGGACTTCGCTGAGGAAAGCGTCCGCCTTTTTCCTGGCCGCCTCGATTTTCCCGTCGCCGACGGGGAACTTCACCAATTTGATGCAGCGATATGATTCCTTGTTGTCGTCAAAGAACTTCACCAACTCCTCACGTTTCGGAGCCGCGACGCTCTCCGGAGAGAACGAAGCCGTCTTGAAGTGCAGAACGGTATTGACTTCGCGATATACCGCCGCGACCTCGGACGGGGTGACTATGATCTGCGACGCCACATATTGCTGCAGTTTGCCCATCTTGATCTGCATACGGACGAATTCGGCATACGCCTCTTCGCCGACGCCGATCTTCTTGAGCGTTTCCTGATATTTCTGCTTGTCGAATTTGCCGTCCTTGTCCGTGAAAGACGTGCCGATCGCCTTGGCGACTTCGTCGTCGGAAACCTGGATCCCCAACTGATCCGCCCGCATGTTGAGGGCATACATGAAAAACACATCCTGCCAATCCAGATCATGCGCCTGACGGGCGGCGGAATAATATTTGCCGTAGAATTCCCAAAGGTCGCCATGCGTCACACTCTTGCCGTAAACCTCGCCGACCTTGCGGCTGCCGCCGGTCGATCCGTCGCAGCCGCCCCGCCCCGGGGTGAGAAAGTCCATAAACGCGATGATGATTATCAGCGTGAACGCGCCGAACAGGATCTTGCTGTGTTTGTGAAACACATTGTTGAGTTTTTTGATGATCATGAAAACAAGGCTCCTTTATTTATGGTTTTCAACCGGATTTGCAATTATCTTCAATTCCGCGGGCTCCATCGAAAGAACTTCCACTCCGCGGCGGCGGATATGACAACTTACGGGAAGCATCCGTTCGCCCGACTTCAAATCCGCCGGGACATCGACATAAAACACCAGATCCCCGTCCTTGATGCCGTCAAGCTCGTGCTTCGTTCCGCGAAGCGCCGCCTTGACCTTCGGGGCGGTCCCGGGGGCGAAAACCGCGCGCCGTTCCGCACCGCCGTCCAGTATCCGGACCGTAAAGTCCATATCCCGGCGGGATGCGGCTCCGATACTCGATCCCGCATTTTTCGCCGCCGGAGCCGGATTATCGCGCATCGCCTCTTTCTGCTTTATCACGCCGCTCACCTGCCAGTAAATGACCACGGCAAAGATCAAAGCGACCAATTTGCGCCAGAAATCCCGAAACAGAAAATTCAATATCTTCATGCTCCATCCCCCTCGCCTTTGGCGGGATCGCCGTCACCACCGCCGTTCACCGGAGATTCGGCCAGCATCTTGGCGGTCTCGGAAAATTCGTCTTCGTCCCGATCGACCAGCAGCGTCACCAACATGCGGCGCAAGGCGTCGTTGTCCAGATCCCGATGCAGAACCCCGCGCAGGGCGATGCTTATCGTACCGGTCTCTTCGGAAACCACGACGATCACCGCGTCGCTGTCTTCCGATATGCCCAACGCCGCACGATGCCGGGTGCCCAACTGCGGCGACACCTCCTTGGAGCGGGTGAGCGGAAGGATCGCCCGAGCGGCTATTATCCGGTCGCCGCGGATCACCACCGCCCCGTCGTGAAGCGGAGAGTTGGGATAGAATATCGACTCCAGCAGCAACGAATTCACCTTGTCGTCGAGCGTCACCGCGTCATCGGCCAGCGCCTGCAGATGGATGCGCCGCTCGATGACGATCAGCGCTCCGCATTTGCGGTGCGCCATGTTGCAGGCGGCGTTGACGATCTCGCCGATCATCTCGCGGCGGCGGCGTCCCTGCCAGACGGTATAACTGCCCACCTGCGCCAACAGCCGACGCAGCTCCGGCTGGAACAATACCACCACCACCACCAGAAGCGCGTTGCCGGTGATTCCCAAGATGTGGGAGATTACCCCCATCTTGAAATAGTTGGCGGCGATGGAAAACACCGCCCACAACGCCACCAGACCGAAGAGGACGAAACTGCCGCGGGTGCTGCGCAGATAATACAATATCCCGTAGACCGCGAAAAACAATATCCCTATTTCCGCGATCGTCCGCAGAATCGGAACAGCCGTTTCCAAAAAATACATAGCCGCGCCTTCAAACCGTTCTGTTCAACATTTTCCGCACCGCCAGAGCCTGACGCAGCGCCGCCACATCGTGGGTGCGCAATACGTCGGCGACATCGGCCAGATACAATTCCATCGCCAGCGTGCCGGGCAGACGCTTCGCCGCCTCCGTCACTCCGGACGCCGCACCGATAAAGGACTTTCTGGACACTCCGACAAAGAGCTTTCCCAGACCGCGCAACTTTTCGATATTGCGCGCCAGCTCGAAATTCTGCTCCGCCGTCTTCGCGAAACCGAATCCGGGATCGAACCATATATCCGAACGCGGCACTCCCGCGCGCATTGCCTTTTCCGCCGCTTCGGCAAGTTCGGCGGCGACGGTCGACGCCACATCCGCGCCGTAGTCGAAATAACCGCCCGACTGCATGTCGTCCGGTGTTCCCCGGCTGTGACAGAGTATCAGCATCGCGCCGTTTTCCGCCGCGACCTCGGCGAGCGCCGGATCGCGGTGCAGCATCGACACGTCGTTGATGATCCGCGCCCCGTGCTCCACACACTTCCGCGCGGTTTCCGCGTGGCGGGTGTCGATGCTGACGACGGCATCCGGATTCGAACTCATGACGGCATTCAGCACCGGAAGCAGCCGGGCGAGCTCCGTCGACGGCGGGATCTCGGCCGCGCCGGGACGGGTGGATTCGCCCCCCAGGTCCAACCAGTCGGCGCCGTCGGCAAGAAGCCGCAGAGCCCGCGCCGGAGCGCTCTCCGGAGCCGACCTGTCGCCCTCGCTGAACGAGTCGCCGGTGGCGTTCACGATCCCCGCCACCAGCGGTTCGGAGCATCCGAATTCAGGATGATTATTCATTGTCGCCGTCGTTTCCGGGGGCTTCCTGCACCGGAGTTTCCGGGACTTCGGCGGTCACGATTTCCGGAGTTTCCGGAGCTTCCCCGTCCGCCGCACCTTCCTGCGGCTTTTCCGCTTCCCCGACCTCGACGAACTTGGCGACGCCGGTGATGCGGTCCTTGGCGTTGAGATTCATGATCCGGACGCCCTTGGAGGCGCGTCCGACACGCCTGATCTCGCCGACCGGGATGCGGACCAGCTGTCCGCGTTCGGTGGTGAGCAGAAGCTCGTCGCTGGCGCAGACCTGCACCACGCTCAGCACGTTTTCTCCCTCGCGCAGTTTGATGTTGGTCACGCCGCGCGCGCCGCGATTGGTCTTGCGGTAGGTGCTGACGCAGGAGCGCTTGCCCATGCCGCCGTCGGTGACGACCAGCACTTCGGGACCGACCGAATAGAGGTCTTCGGCATCGTTCTCGACCGCGTTGTCCGCGGCATCCGCGTCTTCGTCGCTCAAATTCTCCGGCTCCTCATACGAGGGTTCGCGGATGATCTCCAAACTGACCACTTCGTCGTCGGCGAGCTTGAAGCGCATGCCGGTGACTCCGCGCGCGGTACGCCCCATCGGGCGGATCTGATCGTCGTTCTGGTCGAAGCGGCACGCCATGCCGTGCTTGGTGGAGAGCAGCACTTCGTCGCCGTTGCGCGAAATCGCCGCACCGATAAGATCGTCGTCCTCCTCGATCACCAGCGCCCGGATGCCGACGCGGCGCAGATTCTTGAACAGCACGAGCGGAGTCTTCTTGATGAAGCCGCGTTTGGACGCCATCACGATGAAGTTGCCGGGATCGTTGATGTCGTCCTGACTGACCGTCAGCATCGCGCAGATGCGCTCGCCGGCTTCGACCTTGATCATGTTGATGATCGCCTTGCCCTTGCCGGTGCGCGCCCCTTCCGGGATCTCGTAGACGTTCAGCCAGTACATGAAGCCGCGGTCGGTGAAGAAGAAGATCAGATCGTGGCTGTCGGCGTTGAAAAGGTGCGCCACGTGATCTTCCTCGCGCGTCTCCATGCCGATGATCCCCTTGCCGCCCCGGTGCTGGGTGCGGTAGGTGTCGGCGGGAACGCGCTTGATGTATCCGGTGTCGGATACGGTGATGACGCAGCTGTGACGCGGGATGAGATCCGCGATGTTGAGATCGGAGTCGTCCATGGTGATCTCGGTGCGGCGGGGATCGGCATAGCGCTGACGGATGTCGGTAAGCTCCTCCTTGATGACTTCGAGGCGCTTGGCGCGACTGGTCAGCACTTCGTTCCAGTAAGCGAGTTTCGCCTGCAGATCCGCCATTTCGGTCTGGAGCGTCTCGATCGCCAGATGAGTCAGCTGATGCAGACGCATATCCACGATCGCCGTCGCCTGGATCGTCGAAAAACCGAAACGGGCGGAAAGGTTGTCGATCGCGTTCTGCCGGTTCTCGGACCCGCGGATGGTCTCGACCACCTCGTCGATCAGATCGAGCGCCTTGATGAGGCCTTCTAGGATATGCACCCGCGCTTCCGCCTTTTTGACCTCGAAGATGGTGCGGCGCACGATCACTTCGAGCCGGTGGTCGATGTACGCCTGAAGCACCTGCGCCAGATTCATGGTGCGCGGACGGTTGTGGTCGACGACCAGCATCGTGCAGCCGAGACTGGTCTCGAACATCGTGTGCGAGTAGATCTGGTTCAGCACCACCTGCGCCATCGCGTTCTTGGCGACCTCGATGGTGATGCAGACGCCGTTCTTCTTGCTGCTGGTGTCGCGCAGGTCGGTGATGCCGGTGATGACCTTTTCCTTGACCAGCTGGGCGATGTGCTTTACTTCCTGCGCCTTGTTGACGGTGTACGGAATCTCGCTGATGATGATCTTTTCGCGGCCGTTGTGCTCGACGATGTCCGCCTTGGCGCGGATGCGCACGCTGCCGTGGCCGGTCTGGTAGAACTGACGCAGCGTCGCCCGTCCGCGGATCACCGCCCCGGTCGGAAAGTCGGGACCGGGCAGGTACTGCATGAGTTCATCGACCGTCGCCTGCGGATTGTCCAAGAGCGCGATGGTGGCGTCGATGACTTCGCCCAGATTGTGCGGCGGGATGTTGGTCGCCATGCCGACGCCGATGCCGGTCGTGCCGTTGACGAGCAGCTGCGGGAACTTCGCCGGCAGCACCGAGGGTTCGACGGTCGATTCGTCGAAGTTCGGCACCATGTCGACGGTCTCCTTGTCGATGTCGGCGAGCATCTCTTCGGCGAGACGCTCCATGCGGCATTCGGTGTAACGGCTGGCGGCCGGCGGATCGCCGTCGATGGTTCCGAAGTTGCCCTGCCCTTCGATCAGCGGAGTGCGCATCGAAAACGGCTGTGCAAGCCGGGCGAGAGCGTCGTAGATCGCGGCGTCGCCGTGCGGATGGTAATTACCCATGACTTCGCCGACGACCTTGGCGCACTTGACGGTCGCATGACCTTTGCCGATGCCCAGCTTGTTCATGGCGTAAAGGATCCGCCGGTTGACCGGTTTCAGACCGTCGCGCACGTCGGGGATCGCCCGCCCGACGTTGACGCTCAGCGAATACTGCAGATACGCAGTATGCATGATGTCTTCTATGTTGAGCGGGATGTCCTTGTAGGTGATGTCACTCATTTGGGGAATGCCTTTCCGAAGTGATGATTATATAAACACTGTTTTCAGTCACATACTCTATGTAATAGAGTAATATACTCCGGCAGGGGCGTTTTAACAAGTCGTCGCGGCAAAAAAAACGCACATCCGCACATAAAAGAAGCCTTTCGCATCCGCACGGAACGCGAAAGGCTTCTCCAAACGCCGTTTGCGTCAATTCTTGAGGGCGCGGCGAATGCCGCGGTCGGCCTCGCGGCGACGGATATCCTCGCGCTGGTCGCCGTGAGTCTTGCCGAGACAGTAGGCGAGCTCCACCTTGACCAATCCCTGCTTGAAGTACATCTTGAGCGGGATCAGCGTGCCGCCCTTGCTGCCGAGCCACTGACCGAGCTTGAGGATCTCCTTCTTGTGCAGCAGCAGACGGCGCGGCCGCTTGACCTCGTGGTTGAAGCGATTGCCGAAACCGTAGGCGGCGATGTGCAGATTGTAGACCAGCGCCTCGCCGTTTTCGATCCGGGCGAAACTCTCGCCCAGCTGGACCAGCCGCTCGCGACAGCTCTTGACCTCGGTGCCGGCAAGCGATATGCCCGCCTCGAAGCGCTCCTGCACGCTGTAATCGCGGAGCGCTTTGCGGTTGGTGGCGATCACCGGATCTTTCGGGTCCTGACGCGGCATGAAAAGTCCTCAATCGTCGCCGCGCAGGAACTTGCCCGCATTGGCGCGGTAGTTGTTCTGCCGCGGGTTGTTTTTCGGTGTCAGCGAAGCGTTGAACGCTTCAAGCAGCTTCAGCTGTTCGCTGTTGAGTCCGACCGGGGATTCGACCACCATGCGCAGATGCAGATTGCCCCGCGCCCCGCCGCGCAGCGACGGCGCCCCCTTGCCCTTCATCCGCAATACGGAACCGCTCTGAGTCCCCGCGGGGATGCGGAGTTTCGCCTTGCCGCTGATCGTCGGCACCTCGACCACTCCGCCGGCGACCGCGACGGCGAACGGGATCGGCACTTCGCAAAGCAGATCGTCGCCTTCACGCGCGAAGACCGAACTGTCGCGAACATGGATGAACAAGTAGAGATCGCCTGCCGGGCCGCCGCGCAGACCGGCGCTGCCCTTGCCGGAAATACGCAGCCGGGTGCCGTTGTCCACCCCCGGCTGGATGTGCACCTGCAGCGGTTTTTCCTCGCGCACCCGCCCCTGCCCGCGGCACTTGCGGCACGGCTTTTCGATGATCTGACCGGTCCCCTGACACGACGGACACGGCTGGCGGACGCTGAAAAATCCCTGCGACATCACCTGCGAACCCGAACCGCCGCAGCGCGGACAGGTCTTGCGTCCGGTGCCCGGCTCGCAGCCGGAACCGTGACAATCCGGACACTCCGCCATGCGCGGGACCTTGAGCGTCTTGTCCGCGCCGTACATCGCGTCCTCGAAGTCGATCTCCAGATCGTAACGCAGATCGTCGCCGGGGACGGAACCGTTGGCCGGTCCGCGATGCGAACCGCCGCCGAACAGATCCTCGAACGAAAATCCGCCGCCGAAAAACTGGCTGAAAATATCCTGCGCCCGCTGCGAACTGTAAGCTCCGCCGCCGCCCCCGCCGTGCTGGGTGTAGGCGTCGTGACCGAACTGGTCGTACTGGCGGCGTTTTTCCGGATCGCTCAGCACCTCGTACGCCTGAGATATCTCCTTGAAGCGCTCCTCGGCCTCCTTGTTGCCGGGGTTCTTGTCCGGATGATATTTGATGGCGAGCTTGCGGTACGCCTTCTTGATCTCGTCGGCACTGGCGGTCTTTTCGACCTCGAGTGTCTGATAATAGTCCTTGGCCATGATTTACGCCTCCTTTTCCGGCTCGGTCTTTCCGGCTCCGTCGGAGACGACGACGCGGGCGGGACGCAGCAGCTTTTCGCCCATCTTGAAGCCGTTGGCCCACTGCCGGATGATCACGCCTTCCGGCACGGTATCCGACGTTTCGTGGCCGACCGCCTCGTGAAGCGTGGGATCGAACGGCTTGCCGACGGTCTCCAGAGGCTTGACGCCCAACGTGTCGAACGCCTTGTTGAATTCGCCGATGATCATCTTGAGCCCCTGACGGATCGATTCGACGTTGTCGCTCTGCACGGCGGCGGTATCCGCCATCGCCAGAAAATCGAAGACGGTCATGAACGGCCCCAGCGCATCGGCATAGGCATAACTTCTGGCGTCGGCGACGTCCTTGGCGACACGTTTGCGGTAATTCTGGTACTCGGCCTGCAAATAGAGATATTTCGCCTGAAGCTCCGCCAGAGCCTCGCGCAGTTTTTCCTCTTCGCTCTTTTCCGGTTCCGCCGGGGCGGCCGGTTCTTCCGGGACGGCGTCCCATGCCCCGTCGTCCTTTTCCGGAGCCGGCGCTTCGGGGGCGGCTTGCGCCGTCACTTCTTCGTCCTGCCGTTCCCCGGCTTCGGGATGATGTTCTTTTTTGTTCTTCATATCACAATTCCCCCTCTCGAAAGGTATTAATATCATAAATCAGTTAATATATAACTTTTGCGGCAAAAATCAAGACCTAAACGCAGAGTTGTGAGGAAATGCTTGATTTGCATCCCGGACGGAGATAGATTATACGCCATGAAAAACGATTCGGAAATCATCCGTACCGCCTCGCCGCTCGGGACACTGCAGCTGGAGTTCCGCAGCGGCGCGCTCGCCGCGTGCCGCCTTGTAACCGGATTTCCCGAAACTCCGGGATATCCGCCGTCGGCGGAGACGGCAAAAGCGCTCCGCGAACTTGAGGAATACTTCGCAGGAACGCGCCGGAACTTTTCGGTGCGGCTGAACGCAGAGGGCACTCCGTTTCAACTGGCGGTATGGGCGGCGCTCCGCCGCATACCGTACGGAGAAGTGCGCACCTACGGCGAAGTGGCCGCCATGATCGGCAGAGCGGGCGCGAGCCGGGCCGTAGGCGGCGCCTGCCACGCCAACCCGTGTCTGATCTTCACCCCCTGCCACCGCGTCGTCGCGGCGCACGGAGCGGGCGGCTTCGGAGCCGGGATGGCGGCAAAACGCCTTCTGCTCGGCATCGAAACCGGGGAATCCTCTCCGTTCGGCTTCGAGTGGTAGACGCTAGTTCTTATCGATCGCGCAGAAGTCGCCGAAAACCAGCGCGAGCGGACGATCCGAAAGCGGCAGATGCCGGAAATACACCGTGTCGCCGGGCCGGGCCGTTTCCACCGAGGTGATCGTCGTCACCATGTTTTTGGTGAAGATGTACGGCCGCGGCACGATATCCGCCTCGTTCAGCGCATAGACGTCGCCGGTGAGGACGTCGATGAGATGCGGCGTCCCCGCGGGATGCTCCGGAACATGCAGTGAAATGGAGCCCTCGAAACTTTCGCGCAGCATGTTTCCGCGTTTCCAGTACACGAAGGCGACCGAACCGTTCTCGCGTCGGAAGGCGCAGCTGTAACATTCGCGCAGCGTGGTGTCGCTGTAATCGCCGCCGAAACGGGTGTTCCTTTCGGAACGGCCGCTTTCGATCGGCAGGCGGCACACTTCGAATTTGCCTTGGAAAAGCGCGGCGACGGTCTGAAGCGCATAGTACGACGGCTTGGGGGAATACTTCCCCACGGCGAAACCGTCGGCGTCGAACTCGGCGCCGAGCACCCCGAAATAGCCGTAATCGAGGTAGCTCGCCTTCTCGCCGACCTTTCCGTTCAGCGCCTCGATCATGTCCATGCTGGAAAAATACGAGGTGAACTTGACGCCTTCGCCCAGTTGCGAAATCAGATGGCGCGCCAGCGATTTGGCCTGTTTTTCCCGAGTCCACTCCTGATTGCGCAACGCTCCGCAGCCGTCGCCGCGCGACTGACAGCCGCCCTCCCCCTGGATCAGCTCGACTCCGGGGCAATACTGCTCGATCAGCAGTTTCAGATTGGCGATCCGCTCGTCGTCGTCGGCTTCGTCCGCCGAGTAGATGTGAAACGAAACCGCATCGCAATATTTGCCCAGACCGCCCGCGAAGCAGTGGGATATGTACGCGAGATCGCTCTTGGCGAAAACGCCGCCGATCACCTTGGCGTCCGCGGATGCTGCGCGGACGGCCTCCGCGGTGCGGCGGGTGAATTCCACATACTCGAAGGGATCGGGGGCCTGCCGCCAGCTGTATTTGGCCTCCGGCTCGTTCCAGACCTCCCACCATTCGATCTTACCCGCGAAGTGCGCGACTAGGGCTTTCACATAGGCGCACCAGGCATCGGTCTGCTCGTCGTTCTGGTTCGGGGGACATCCGACCGCGCCGAAGCGCTTTGCCGCCTCCTCGTCGTACAGCTTGTTGCCGTAGCAGAGATTTACCCACGGCACCAGCCCGCGCCGGAGCAGATTATCCACGATGTCATCGAGCCACTCGAAGTGATATACCCCCTTTTCGGTCTCGGTACGCTGCCAGCCGGACTGGATGCGCACCCACTTGACGCCAAGCTCAGCCACCTTGTCGTAGGCCTTCTCCGGATCGAATACCGCCCGGTCGAGTTTCTCGAACCCGATGCCCAGCCGGGAAAAATCCACCTCCGACGCCGACACCGGTCTGACCTTGCCGATCTTTTTCAGCCACGAGATCATCACAGCTCTCCTTGATTGACGGGATCGAAAACGCGAACATAATCGACCGTGAAGTTGTCCTTGCCGACCGCATCGAAGGCCGCCTGCACCGGCCGATGGTCGTCATAGCGGTAGCCCTTGACCTCGGTCGAGATCAAAATGAACTCCGGACGCTGCGATACCGCCTCGGTGATGCGGCCATCCTCGACGCCGTCGATGTAGAAGGTGTAGCCGGTCGGCTCCCAAAGTACGCCGAAGCGGTGGAAAACCGTGTGATCCACGCCATCTATGCCGCCGACGCAGGCACGCCGGCTGTCCAGCCCGTAACCGCCGTAGAAGACGTTGTGATGGGCTATTCTTCCGGGCTTGAAGCACTCCATGACATCGATCTCCGCCCCCGCCTCCGCCGGATCCAGCGAGGAGCCGATCACCGGCGACTGGATCCAGAAGGCGCTCCACCACGCGTCGGTATTCTGCTGCAGACGGCAGCGGCACTCGAAGTAACCGTACTTGTGCGTATAGAGGTTTTCGTGAAGCTTGCCGATGTTCCACTGCAGCGCCTCCTTGCCGAATTTGGTGGGGACCACCGGCTCGTCCATGAAGTTGTAGCCCGTCTGCAGCTGGGAGCTCACCGGACGGCCGTCCTCTTCGAGCAGCTCGAAGACCACGTTGCCCTGCCCGTCCAGATGCACGCCGCGGTCGGTCCACGCCGGATGGCGGAGCCCCATCATCGACAGCCGGAAATCCCATTTGCTCCGATCGAGTTCCGTACCGTCGAACTCGTCGCTCCATACCATTTTCCACTCGCCGTCCGGCAGCAAACTGGGTTCGTGCCCGTTGACCTTGAATTCGTTCATATCGAAAATCCTACCGTTTGTTTTTTTCAAAGATTTTGCGCCTTGAGGTACGCCCCGTGAAGCGCCGCATCCGCCAGTTCGGACGGAACGACCGGCAATCCTTTCAGCGGAGACCGGAAGAGTTCCCACGCCCCGGCGATCTGACCGCCGAGCGCGATCTTCTTCAAACTCCAATGCTCCGCCCACTGAGTAAGCAATTCGGCGAGGTCTTCGCCGAACTCGCGCCACGCGCGGATCGCCGCGGCATCACCGCTTTTCGCGGCGTCGGCGATCTCCTTCGCCCCGGCGGCGGGATATTTCTTCAACAGCGCCCGCGCCGAAATGAAATCCTCGGCGATGCCGCCGCGAAACGGCCGATTCCACAACGACACCTCCGGCGACGGACTGCCGAGCTCGTTGTCGACCGGCGCGCCGTTCAGGGCGACCGCCGCGCCGAGTCCCGTGCCGAGCGTGACGGCTCCGGCGCGCGTCACACCGCGCAGGACTCCGAAGCCCAGCTCGCCCAGCAAGAAGGCATCCGCATCGTGAACGAAGACGCACGGCACGTTCAAAGCGAGTTCCGCACGCAGATCGACGCCGTTCAAGGCGCCGAACTTGTGCGTCATGAGGCTTATCCCCCGTCGGTAATCGAACGGGCCGGGGATCGCGATCCCGACCGCGTCGACCTTGCCTGCCGCATCGACCGCCGAACGGATCGCCGAAACAATCTCCGCGCGGCCGCCGTCGGAGCGGCTCGGGATCTGCGGCAGTTTGCGCAATGCCCCGTCCGGGGAGATCACCCCGGACTTGATGAAGGTGCCGCCGATGTCCAGCGCGAGGATCATTTCAGCATGGTCTTGTTGACTTTGCACGGAGTGCTGCCCAAGTTGATTATCCCGTATTCGCCCATCGACGCCGGAACGACCACGACATCCATGAACTTCTGATGGTAGCAGCGCGTCGGATCGGCCTTGGAGTAGACCAGCACCTCGTCGCCCTCGACCAGCGTCAGCACGTGGAACTTTTCGCCCTTCGTGTCGTCGGCAATGTCGCGGTCGAAGCTCAGCCGGCGGAGCGAGAAGTAAATCAGCTCATGCTCGCCGACGATCTCCTCCTTGAAGCCATCGCCCTCGCGCACCGTCACAGGACGCGGCCGAAGCACGCCGTCGACCTTGCTCCGGCGGCGCTCGGTGACGAGCACGTTTTTGCCGTGGATCGAGTGGATCGGGCGCGGATTGCCTTCGAGGTCGCGCCGCAGATAGTCGTAGAGCTTGAAGGTGTAGCTGCCGATGGTGTAGCTGCCGATCTCCAGCACGATCTGGTTGCGCCCCGAGGCGTGGATGGTGCCGCCGGGCAGCAGGAACTGGTCGCCCTGCTCGCTCGGGAAGCTGTTGACGTACTTGTCGTGATCGAAGGGGACGT
>Ga0265298_10007651_pt1 | contig 13085 bp, 11 predicted proteins | sample AusTroGonzalo_MG_3_FD_193486 | JGI IMG/M metagenome (GOLD analysis project Ga0265298, IMG submission 193486) | Bovine rumen microbial communities from tropical cattle in Woodstock, Queensland, Australia - Gonzalo_01 | ecosystem: Host-associated > Mammals > Digestive system > Stomach > Rumen ... | reverse complement strand
AGACCATGGATGAAATGAAAAAAGGTGTTCGTACCTATACACACATTCATCTCAATGAAGACTGCCCTGTCTGACCGGAACGGAGGGGGAAAACGTTGCGCCTGCAGAAATTTCTGGCTTTGTGCGGGGTAGCATCCCGGAGAAACGCGGAAAAGCTGATCATGGACGGTCATGTGACTGTAAACGGAACGGTTGTTACAGCGATGGGCGTCCAGGTTGATGAATATGCTGACGAAGTCTGTGTAGACGGCAAGCGTGCCGTTCCTGAATATGAAAAGCATTATATCGCGTACAATAAACCGGTCGGTGAAGTGACAACCGTCAGCGACCCTGAAGGCCGGGCCACGGTGATGGATAAGTTCAGGGATTATCCTGTCAGGCTCTTTCCTGTCGGCCGCCTGGATTATGACAGTGAAGGGATTCTGCTTTTGTCCAATGACGGCGATATGATGAACCGTGTTCTCCATCCCAGCTTTGAAATCAAAAAAGCGTATCTGGTCAGGGTTTCCAATCAGGTTTCCGATGATGAGATCATTCGGCTTCGGAAGGGTGTGATCGTTGACGGAAGAATGACTTCTCCGGCTGAAGTGCGTCTGATCCGAAAAGAAACTTTTTCAACAGATCTGCTGATCACGATTCATGAAGGCCGAAACCGTCAGGTCCGGAAAATGATCGAGGCGATCGGCCATCAGGTTGTCCGTCTGAAAAGAGTTCAGTTCGGCCCGGTTTTGCTCGGTGATCTTCCGACCGGTATGTGGAGAAAACTGACCGATGAGGAGGTCAGAAAACTGATTTCAAAAAAATGAATGCTTGACAAAATGCTAAAAGCCGATATAATTCTTTTATTGTGAGCATTCACTGACGTGGAGAGTTGGCTGAGTGGTCTAAGGCGCACGACTGGAAATCGTGTGTGGGGTGATACCTCACCTAGGGTTCAAATCCCTAACTCTCCGCCAGAAAGCACAGCTTCGGCTGTGCTTTTCCTTTTGACCGAAAAGTGTTATAATGAAATGATTCTATTTTCGGAGGCCTGTTCATGAGAATCATTGTTATCGGTGCGGGGAAAGTCGGTTTTACGATTGCCGAGCACCTGATCGCTGAGGAACATGATGTCATCATCATCGATCGAAATGAAGAAGTTGTCGAGCGATGCACCAGCGATCTTGACGCACTCTGCATCAAAGGGAATGGTGCCAATGCCAAAACCCTCCTTGAGGCCGGGGTTGATAAGGCGAATATCGTGATTGCCTCCACGGAAAATGACGAGAGCAACATGCTTTCCTGCCTTATTTCCAAGCGTCTTGGCGCTCAGTATACGATTGCAAGGATCAGGGATCCGGAGTTTAACGAGAGCCAGACTTTTCTGCAGAATGAGCTTGGCATCGACGTGGCGATTAATCCGGAGCGTGCCACCGCGCTGGAAATCAGCCGTCTTCTTCGTTATCCCTTTGCCGGCAGTATTGAATCGTTCGCCAAAGGCCTGGTTGAAATGGTTGAGTTCCGTGCGATGGAAGGCGATTGTTTTATCGGCATAGAAATGAAACACCTTTCGGATAAAGTGCCGAGACTTCCTCGAATCCTCTATGCCATGGTTGAGCGCAACAATACGGTGATGATCCCCGGAGGTGATTTTAAAATTCTTCCGGGCGATAAAGTTTTTGTTTCCGGCGACATGCTAACGATTACGGAATATTTCCGTTATCTTGGCAGAAACAAACAGAAAATCCGTAGCGTCATGCTGCTTGGCGGAGGGCGCATTTCCTATTATTTGTCAAGATTGATCGTCCCGATGGGGATACATGTCACACTTTTTGAGATCAGGCCGGATAAAGCGCGCGAGCTGAGTGAGCTTCTTCCCAAAATTGACGTGATCGTCGGCGACGGTACCGATCAGGATCTTCTTGAAGAACAGGGCCTGTCCCAGATGGATGCATTTGTTGCCTTAAGCAACCGTGATGAGGAAAACCTGATGAGCGGTCTGCACGCTTCCAGATGCGGTGTGCCAAAGGTCATTGCAAAAAACAGCCGCATGGCTTACCGGGATATTCTGAATGATCTTGGGCTGGATTCGGTGATCAGTCCTCAGTTCATCACCAGTTCGACGATTCTTCGTTACGTCCGTGCCCGTGAAAACAGCAAAGGAACAAAGATCCAGAGGCTTTACCGCCTGGTCGGCGGTAAAGCGGAAGCCATCGAATTCATTGCCCGTAACGGTGATTCGTATATCGGCATCCCTCTCAAGAAGCTGAAAACACGTACAGGGACCCTCGTTTCTGTAATCGTCAGGCAGGGAAAGATCATTGTTCCCTTCGGAAATGACCATATTGAGGAAAAAGACCATGTAGTCATCATTTCAGTCGTTTCCGGTATATCCGATTTAAACGAGGTGCTCTATCAATGAATCGGAAACTGATCATTCGGATGCTCGGAGCTTTGTTGCTGATCGAAGCAGTAGCGATGATTCCCGCCCTGATCATATCGTTTTTTTTCATGGACGGAGATTCCAAGGCTCTTTGTTTCAGCATTCTGCTGGTTGCAGCTCTCGGATCCATCCTGTGCTTCCTTCCGAAAGCCGGTCCGAATTCCCATCTTCGTCTGAAAGAAGGCTATATCATTACAGCCCTCGGGTGGATTCTGCTCGGGATATGCGGATCGCTTCCGTTTCTTTTTTCGGGTGTATTCACTCGCTTTGAGGATGCGTTTTTTGAAACGGTTTCAGGTTTGACGACCACAGGCGCTTCTGTAACAACAAATTTTGAGGGGTTTCCCCGCGGCGTCATGTTCTGGCGTGCCACGACGCACTGGATCGGCGGAATGGGTGTCCTGGTGCTGACGCTTGCGTTGCTGCCGAAACTGACCGGGAGGACCTCTCATCTGGTCCGTGCGGAAAGTCCCGGCCCCTCGCTGAGCAAACTGGTTCCTAAAACAGGAACAACCGCTAAAATTCTTTATTGGATCTATATCCTGTTAACATTGCTTGAATTTGTCTGTCTGTTGCTTTGCGGGCTGAATCCGTATGATGCTGCCGTGCATGCTTTTGCCACTGCCGGTACAGGCGGATTCAGCAACTACGGGAAAAGCATTGCTGCGTTCCAGAGCGTTCCCGTCGATATTGTTATTACAGTTTTCATGTTCATGTTCGGCGTGAATTTCGCGCTGTATTACCGGTTCCTGATCGGTGAGCGTTTCAAAGCTTTCTGGAAGGATGAAGAATTCCGCTGGTATTTTCTGATCGGCATCTCATTCATGCTGTTGATTACTTTGATTAACCTTCCCTATTATCAGGGGGATTTCTGGACTTCCCTTCGTTACGGAACCTTCCAGATCAGTTCTGTCATGTCCACAACCGGTTTTGTCACCGCGGATTTTAATCAGTGGCCGGCTGCTTCTCATGTCATCATTATCCTGGCGATGCTGATCGGTTCCTGCGCCGGATCCACCGCGGGCGGAATCAAAGTAGTCCGGATTAATATGCTTTGCAAGCTTTCCCGCAGAAATATCCGGGCTACCGGGCAGCCTAAGAAGATGGAAGTGATCCGTATTGACGGAAAGGCAGTTGATGAACATATTCTGTCCCAGGTTGCGCAGTTTGCCTTTATGTATATTACGCTGGTGCTCATCGGCGGCTTTATCCTGTCCCTTTTCAGCAAATATGATCTTGTGACCAACCTGAGCGCTTCTCTTACCTGCGTCAGCAATGTCGGTCCGGGCCTGGGCGCTGTCGGTCCTGTGGAGAATTTTGCCGGTTATGGGGTTGTCGGGAAAATCACCTTATCCTTCCTGATGCTTTTCGGCCGCCTTGAATTGCTTCCGATGTTCATCCTTTTCACTCGTTCTGCCTGGCAGAAGCATTGATTGGCAGGATTAATTGACAAGGTTTGATTGATACTTTCCCGTAAAGAAAGGACAGTTTATGACAGACAGACAACGAAGCCTGATCGGTGGCATTTCCGTTTTGGGGATTGCCGGCCTGATCTGTAAACTGGTCGGTGTGCTTTACCGTATACCGCTCGCAAATATGATCGGAGGCCAGGGGCTTGGATTGTATCAGCAGGTGATGCCCGCGTACAATCTTCTGCTTGCGGTTACTTCCGCCGGTATTCCGGTGGCGATCTCCAGAATGGTTTCCCATTATATTACGCTCGGTGAGCATGGAAACGCGCGCCGTGTATTCCATACAGCGCTGAAGCTGCTCATTGCCCTTGGGATCGTCACCACCGTCCTGCTTCTTTCCCTTTCCCGGGTGATCGCAAAGCAGGTCGGAACGCCGGAGGGTTATCTCAGTTATATGTGCATCGCCCCTTCCCTTTTCTTTGTTTGCGTCATGAGCGCATACAGAGGATATATGCAGGGAATGCGCCGCATGATGCCCACAGCGATCAGTCAATTGATCGAGCAGGTCGGAAAAGTGGCCGTTGCGCTGCCTTTTGCCTCGATCGGATTTGCCCGCGGCGGATGGACCATGGGAAGCGCCGGCGCTTTGCTCGGCACATCGCTGGCTGAATGCGTCGCGATGCTGTATATGATTATCCAGTGCAGGTTTGTCAAACCTCAGCCCGCGTCTCCCGATGAAAAAGCCGTGTCCGGGCGTAATCTCGCAAAGCGCATTGTCGCCATTTCAATCCCGATTACTTTGGGGGCCTGTATTGTTCCGCTTGCTTCCACCATTGACTCCGCCATGCTGAAAAACCTGATGATCGGAGCCGGCATTCCCGCTGATGATGCAACCATCCGCTATGGGATCTATAGCGGCATGGTCATTACGATGATCAATGTTCCGACAGCACTGGCGATGGCGATGTCCACCAATCTTGTTCCGTCGATCGCTTCCGGTATGGCCCGCAAGGATATGGCTTATGTTGCAAAAGAAGCAGGCACCGGCTTGCGTATTGCGTCTGTCATCGGTTTCCCCTGCTCGATCGGCATGAGTCTCCTGAGCAAACCGATCATATTCCTCTGTTATGGCGACAGTCCGAAATATACCTTTGATCAGTTGATCCTCGGCGGAGATCTCCTCGGATTCTCAGCAATGACAATCATCCTTTTTACCATGGTTCAGGCAACATCCGGGATCCTGCAGGGGGCGGGAAAGCAAAAGATCCCGATGATTACGCTTGCAGCCGGCGTCGTTTGCAAGATTGCCCTGAACACTTTGCTTGTCAGGCAGCCGGGGATCAATATACACGGCGCTCCCATCGCTTCCCTGACCTGCTATACGGTTTCCATGATTCCGAATCTCTATTATTCCTGCAAGTATTCCGGATATCGTTTTTCTGTAGCCGATGTGATTCTTCGTCCCCTCGGGGCTTCCGCCCTGATGGGAGCGGCCGTATGGGCTGTTTATACCTTTGTCTTCGGTGGCGAACGCTGCCTTCATAACTCCGGTATGCTTTCAAGGCTGGTTCCGGTCGCCGTTACGATGATAGTGGGCATACTGGTTTATATCGCCGCCGCCTTCCTGTTCAAGGCCATACGGGCTGATGACCTGCCTGCACGTTTCCGCAGAAAGAAAGCCTGACATTGTGAATCGCTCTGAAGCGTAAGGGGATAGCATATGAGTCCATCAATTGTCATTGTCAATATCGCTTCCGGAGATCCGGAAATGCTGAATGCAAAAACGGTTCATGCGATCAGGGAAGGCGGCCGTCTGATTCTTCGGACATCCCGCACGCCTCTCGTTTCCTGGCTTGAGCAGGAAAAGATTACCTATTCCTCCCTCGATGATCTTTATGATAAGGTTGAAGATTTTGATCAGTTGTCTTCCTCAATCGCTGATAATCTGTGGTCTGCGGCGGATTGTTCGCCGGTTGTCTATGCGGTAGCCGACTGGATGACTGACAGTACCGTCAGTCTCCTCTTTCGTTCCAGGCCTGCTGACGGCCTGCTGACTGTCATTCCCGGTGTCGGCTTGTCTGACCTGTATCAATCCGCTGCCCGTTCCGTTTTATCCGAATCCGATCTTCGGACGGTTTCTGCAACCGCTTTCCTTGCCGGACCCTATGAACCGAATACCTCTGTCCTGATTACCGAACTGGATAATCCGATCCTGGCCGGTGAAGTGAAGCTTCGTCTTTCCTCCTGTCTGGATGATGAAAGCAAAGTGGTCTATCTCCATGATCAGGATTCCCCTGATATGATCATGCTGTATGAGCTTGACCGGCTGCCGCGTATCGACCATCTGTCCGCCGTTTTGATCCCCGGCTCCGGCTATCTCAGCCGTAACCGTTTTGTGCTGCAGGATCTTTTACGGATTATGGACAGGCTCCGTGCGCCGGACGGCTGCCCGTGGGACAAAGACCAGACGCACCTTTCCCTTCGGCCCTATATGATTGAAGAAGCATGGGAATGTGTCGCCGCCATCGACCAGAATGATCCTGATCACCTCGCTGATGAACTGGGGGATCTTCTTTTCCAGATCGTTTTTCATTCTTCCATCGGTTCGGACTTTGATGAATTCACCATGGCGGATGTAATCAGCTCGATCTGCCGGAAAATGATCCATCGCCATCCGCACGTCTTCGGCGATCATGTTACCTCCTCAGATGCTGCTCCTTCGGTTGCGGAATGGGAAAAACTGAAGCGCTCCGAAACCGGCAGCAAATCGGTTCAGGAAAGCCTCGATGACGTTTCCCCGGCGCTTCCGGCATTAAAATATGCGGCAAAAATCCTGAAAAAACGTTCTTTGCTTACTTCATCCGGCCGCCGTACTACCGAAGAAATCCTTGCCGATATTCGCCGGCTGAATAGCAGCCTTGACAAGCCGGCTTCTCTCTCTGACGAAACCTTTATGGGGAACGCGCTCCTTCTCTATGCAGAGCTCTGCTTCTCTCTGAATCTGGATGGTGAGCTTCTCCTTCATAATGCCGTAACAGAATTGAAAAAAAACATACAGGTTTCTGAAAAACATGATGGCGATTTGTCTTCTTCTGATTGATAAAATGACAGAATGCTTGACTTTCCAACCACAAGGTGTATACTAAAGCCATGTTGAAGGCGAATTGAATAGGTTTCTGTCTTTGACATGCATCTTTTGCTTCAGCAATATAATTAAGGAGGAATTTTCTGTGAACAAAAGTGAACTGATTGCTGCATTGGCAGACAAGACCAAGATGACCAAACGGGATGCTGAAAAAGTTCTGGATACCTTTGTTGATACTGTCTCCGGCTCCCTTGCCAAGGGTGAAAAAGTCCAGCTCATCGGTTTCGGCACCTTTGATGTGAAAAAGCGCCCCGCGCGGACCGCGCGCAATCCCCGCACCGGTGAAGAGATCAAGATTAAGGCCTCCAAATCCCCGTCTTTTAAAGCCGGCAAAGCTCTGAAGGATAAAGTGAATACACCGGTCAAGAAAAAGGGCAAGAAATAATCATCTGATTCTGCCCGCAGGAACATCGTTTCCTGCGGGTTTTATCGTAAGCGGCATTATTCATCTCATCCCGAACGAAGTCGAGGGATCCCCTTTCGTTCATTATACTTGTGAGGATTTATGCGAATAGATAAGTTTTTGAAAGTTTCCAGGATTATCAAAAGGCGCACAGTGGCCAATGAAGCCTGCGCAAGCGGCCGTGTTTCAGTGAACGATAAAACAGCGAAACCTTCCTCCGAAGTGAAACCGGGTGATGTCATCAGTATTCGCTTCGGGGAGCATATCGGGCACTATGAAGTCCTGGCAGTCAAAGAAACCGTCAGTAAAGATCAGGCATCAGATATGTACAGAATCCTGGATGAAGATTCCTATCTGGAAGCCGTACGGGAGAAATCATGAAAGTTTTTACAGTCATGCTGGCCGGCGGATCCGGAACGAGAATGAACTCTTCCGTCAACAAAACGCTGATACCGCTTTGCGGCAAAACGGTCATTCGCAGAAGTGTCGAAGCATTTTCCGGGCTTACGGATGAGATGGTGGTCGTTTGTCATCCGGATGCGATGCAAGACCTGGTTCATGAAATTGAAGGGTTGTCTCTTTCTTTTCATGTTCGCTATATCACAGGCGGAGATACTCGCCAGCAATCTGTTCAGAATGGCCTTCTGGCTTTTGAATTCGAAGCGGATGACATTGTGCTCATTCATGATGCAGCTCGCTGCCTCGTGTCTCCCGGAATCATCATGAATGTAATCGACGGCGTTAAAAGCTTTGGGGCCGCGGTACCGGGCATCCCCGTTACAAGCACCTATAAGCTCTGTGATGAGCAGCGCCTGATTACAGGCACGCCTGACAGGGCACATCTTTTTGAAGTCCAGACTCCTCAGGGCTTTATGGCGGCTGATTTGCTCAGCGTTTCACTGAAAGCGTCAGAAGACGGCTTTTCGGGAACGGATGACGCCAGCCTGATGGAGCATTATGGTCATCCCGTTCGGATCGTCCCGGGTTCGGGAAACAATCTGAAACTGACCACACAGGACGATCTGGTCACGGCGAATATGATCCTGAAAGGAGACGGTAAATCCATGAGAGTCGGTATGGGCTACGATGTCCATCGCCTGGTGGAAGGGCGGAAACTGATCCTTTGCGGTGTTGAGATTCCCTGGTCTCTCGGGCTTTTGGGCCACAGCGATGCCGATGTGGCGCTGCATGCCCTGATGGATGCAATGCTTGGGGCCTGCGGATTGGGAGATATCGGCCGGCATTTCCCGGATACAGACGATCGATTCAAAGGGATCTCCTCTCTTCTCTTATTGAAAGAAACAAACCGGCTGATCAATGCCGCCGGATTTGCTGTTCACAATACAGATATTACCATTGTCGCGCAAAAGCCAAAGTTATTGCCTTTTATTCCGCAGATGGTTCATGCTGTCGCCGAAGCGCTGGGCATAGACGAAGGCGCTGTGAACGTGAAAGCAACGACAACCGAAAAACTTGGTTTTGAAGGACGGGAGGAAGGTATTTCCGCCTACGCGGTTTGTTTGGTGGAATAAAACCGTTAAAGCGTCATCAGTTTGAACAGGATCGGTATCAACACTTCTGTCATTTCCTCTCCATGCTCTTCGATATTCATCTCAATATTGACCTTTTCTTCTCCTGCCGGTCTGCTCCCGGTGATTACGGCGGTTTCAGGAAGCAGTACGGAATGGAGTTCCCCTTTGAATTCAAAGGCTCTATCGCCCAGATCGCTTACCCTGATCTCAGCAAACTGCACGCAATCCTGCTCGCTGACCATTCTGAACGTCGGAGCGGTTGTCCTGTACAGGCTGAAAACATAATCGGTTTCCGTGCCGTTTTCTTTGCAGATGATTTCATCGTAATATGCCGCGGCGCCGGTTCCGCGCCCGATGACGATCCGATATGTTTCTTTCTCTGACAGATCTGCCGATATAATCAGTAAGGTATCCTTTTCCCCGCCGATACCGACCGTCAGATAACGGCCCTGATCATAAACGCTGACACTGATTTTTGTTTCTTTGATCTGTCTGATAAGCAATTGAAGGATGCGCTCAAGACTGGTTTTTGTCTCAGCGTCCGTTTCCCGGAGCCGGCCGGTCAGATCCGTGATCAGCAATTGCATATCCTCTGTGTTGAAATCAATGACCTGCTTTTCATTGGCCTGTTCAAACAGATCTCCGGAAAAGAAACCTTTCTGAGTTTCCTTTGCTTTCTCATTGGATCGTTCCGTGATTGTTTCTGCGAAGCTGTCAATCAGCATCGGGATCATATCCGGTCTGATCAGGTTGAACAGATCCCGTGTCTCGATTCCTTCAGGAAGCCCGATCGAAAAAGGCTGATCCGGAATCATGGAAGTGGTCAGGCGTATCCCGCCATGCCCGTCAGACAGGGTGAAACCGATTCGGTTCTGATCAGTCTCAGCCTGCGCAGCCGAAACGAGCAATAAACTGAAAACAATCAGGATACAGATGATTTTGCGGATCTTCATTCGGCGCCATCTCCGGTTTCAGTTTCTTCCGGCAGAGGTGCTGCTTCTGCTGTGTCGGAAACATCACTGTTGAATTCTGCGCCTGTTTCCGCCTTTTCCTCTGTCTCTTCCTGCACTTCAGGTTGATTGTCCGTTGCTGTTTCCGTTTCATCCGGCTCGTCGTCATGATGGATGATGGAAGCGGCATTGCTGATCCAGTCAATCAGGTAGTTCTCGGTGATTTCCGGATGGTCAGGACCGATTTCTGTCGGGTCCGTCACTTCAAATGGCATAAACAGCCAGGGGGCTGCTGTTTTGACTTTTCCGTCGATCGCCAGGGATGAACCGTTTTGTTTGTAATCAAACTTGATTTCCAGGGTTGTCGCGCTGTTCTGTGAATATTTGCTGTGATAATGCAGGTCCAGCGAGGCTTCAATGTCGTGCCATTCGGCTAATTCCCCGTCTTTAAAAGCCTCCGGCAGCCAGGTGGTATCCTGTCGGATGGCTGCGGAATAATGCTCCTCCTGGTGGCTTTTATCTTCTTCGTCGTTGTATTGGCTGAAAGTCTTTTTGATGTCGGCGCGGACAGAAAAATTCTTGGTCTCTTTCGGGTTTGTGTTGTCGATGCTGGCAACCCAGACGGATTTTTCGTATTCCTGTTCATTCAGCAGATCGATGGAAGGAAGGCCGATCACAAAAGCTTTGTCTTTCCCTTCCAGTTGATAGATGGAGTATCCGTCGCTGCTCTCGATCGTCAGTTTCTCAAATCCCGTAATATTCGGATCGAGCGGCAGAATCATTTTGGAATTGATCAGGTCTCCGAGGGCTGATACGCGCTTGCTGAGTCTGATATCGCTCTGGATGTCCAGTGATTGAATCGCTTCTTCATAGAAATATAACAGTGTACCGTTCAGATATATTTCTTTCTGTTCTGCTGTCATGATGCTATCCATCAGCGTCTGCAGTTCAGCGTCGGCCGCAAACTCCGCAAACATGGATAGCAGCTTGTTTTTCACCTCATCGATCGGAATCACATAGGAAAAATCAAACGCTGAACTGCCGTTTTCCTGCTTCACGACATCGGCCTGCGCCGTAAAATCATGCAGCCACATTTCCAGTTCGTTCTGGTATTTGCTGACTTCAGTTTTCCACTGCTTTTCCTTGACATCCTCCGGCAGAGCGAGGTAGTTCAGGAATGCGGAAGATATGGTTGGATTCTCCCCCTGCTGCGAAAACAGCGCATCCAGGAAAATGGAAAAACCGGAAAGCCCGAGGATCTTCCCCTGAACAATATCACTTCTGAGGTAATACTGTCCGTCTTTTTTGTATAACTCCGCGATCATGGTCTGGCTTCCGTTGTTTTCCTGAAAAACATAATAGTGGAAATCGTGCCCTGAAGACATGCCGCGCAGGTCGTATGTAGCGTCGCAGACGGCATTCAGGAAAGGCGTCCTGGAAAGCTCTCCGTCTGCCGTCACGGTAAAGGATCCCTTCAGTCCGCTTCCGATGGCAAGCTGGTTCTGCATTTTCTCGGGAAGCGTATAGGTCGCGGCGTTTGCGATTCCGGACAAAAGCAGCATGATTCCTGCGATGATACAGATAATCCTTTTTTTCATGGCTGTCTCCCCTATCCTGTTAATGAACTGACTCAAGCCACATCGATGCCGGGATTTCATTGCTGAAATAGGTAAGATCTTCTTCCGGCAGTTCGAACAGTTTCTGAATAATGATGGCCGCAATGGTATCTTCCGGTTCATTTTGCGGCTCGTTCTCATTGTTATCCGCCGTTCCGGCCTTCGTGAATCCCGCCTCCGGCCATTTCACGGTTTCGCCCTTCTGAAGCAGCGCGTGAACCAGAATCCTGTTCTTTTCTATTTTACCTGAATAATCGGCAATTTCAATAGTTCCTTTGTATTCTCCCTCATTTTCTTCTCCGATCTCCAGGAGCACCTTGGTTTTCGGGTTCTTTCCGTCCCGCTTAAGATTATACTCCATATTTCCGCTGATCACGGAATCGGCGTCTGTCAACTGTGCGGAAAAATGAGTCTGCTTTTTGTCCTCTTTCCCGGCTCTGTGGTCGATTTGAATATCCCACGTGTATTGGCCCATAGCGCTGTCTGATGAGTCGAGATCCCTTTCCAGCGCGATGTTATCCTTGTCTGCCCCTTTGACGGCCGGTGTTTTCAGGGAGATGCTGTCTTTCTGATGCTCCTCTTCGCGCAGAACTTTCCAGACCAGAGATACCTTTCGGAGCGTTTCTTCTGATTCTCCGACCGTTCCGTCATAGTTGATACGTACAATTCTTCCCTCCGTGTCATAAAGCAGGCTGATTTTCTGGGCTCCGGAAAAGGTCAGTCCGCTGATAATTTTCCGGCATTCTTCCGAATCGGTAAGATCAATCAGCGCTTTGGGGAAGTTTTCCTTCACGTAATCTGCCGGGAAAGGAATCGTCACTCTTTGCACAGCCTTTCCGAAACCGGACAGGCGCAGCTCGGTTCCTTCTTTTCTGGTTCGTTCGGCAAAGGTTTCCGGTGCAGCGGAAAACAGCGTATAGAACTCATTCATATACCGGTTTGCCCTGACCAGGATCTGTTCCAGAAACAGCGTGAAGTCATCGTCGTCGGTTTCGCCGGCCTTCGTTTTTTCCTGATAAAGAACTGTCGGTTCAAAGGAGTAGATCCGTTCTGCGTCATCGTTCTGAAGGTAAGAAAAGGCCTCTTCATTATCAATCAGGATTCTGGTCCTGCTGCAGTCACTGTCGATATTCAGGTCGATCCCCGCATGCCGGATCAGTCGGTTCAGTTGCTCCGTCCTGTTTTCATCAAACTGTGACAGCTTTTTGACTTCCGGCTCTGAAAGAACGATTCGCAGCGGTTCATTCGTTTCTCCTGTCAGCAAGGTGACAGGGAGCGGAACAGCGGCTGTTGCCGCAGACGGAAGGATCAGCATCAGGATCAGGATCAATACGGTTATTTTCCGTTCAGCTGTTCTGTTCATGCGCTGTCCTCCGTTCATGGCTGCTGCTTTCGGCTTTCTCAAAGAATGCCCGGATCAGGTCAAAAGCCTCTTCGGGCTTTTCGGCGTGGTTGATTTTGGCCCTGAATGTTGCCGCGCCGTTGAGTCCTTTGATATACCAGCCGATATGCTTTCGCATTTCGTTCACGGCAATCCGTTCCGGTTTGAAATCGAGCATCGTCTGATAATGCCTCATGATCATATGATATCTTTCATCCGCTGTC
>Ga0265298_10007650_pt1 | contig 13087 bp, 10 predicted proteins | sample AusTroGonzalo_MG_3_FD_193486 | JGI IMG/M metagenome (GOLD analysis project Ga0265298, IMG submission 193486) | Bovine rumen microbial communities from tropical cattle in Woodstock, Queensland, Australia - Gonzalo_01 | ecosystem: Host-associated > Mammals > Digestive system > Stomach > Rumen ... | reverse complement strand
CTGCAGGTCCAGCTCGCGGCAGTAGTTCACCACTTTATCGGCGGTGATATCGGTCTGCGTCACCTTCAGACTGCCCAGCGTCAAGTATTTCATGCCGTGCGGCCCTTTGATAAACTGTTGGTTAATCAGGTCTTCGGCCTGCTGCTCCTTACCGTTGAAGATCAGGTCGCGCACCTGCTGCAGGTAGTTGGCCGACGTACTACTGTTGTTGTTATGCGGACCGCCGCTCCAGAACGAGTCCTCGTTCAGCTGAATCTCCTCCACACGTGTGCCGCCATAGACCATACCTCCCAGTCGGCCATTTCCAATGGGCAGTGCCTCGAGCCAGATAGAGGCGGGCTTGTCATACCACAGCCGCTCGATGTTGTCGTCATCGGCCAGCAGCGTTGTCCATGCTGTCATCAGCACGACAACCATCATTGCGTATCTCTTCATATTATTTCTTCAGGATCTTCTTACCGTTGATGATGCTCAGCTTAGACCGCAGCCAACTGGTGGGGCGGCCCTGGATGTCGTAATGCTTTCCACTTTCTTGCGTCCCTTTGGTAGCAAGCGTCCTTCGGCCGAGCGCCTCTTTCCACTTTCCACTATCCTCTATTCCCGCAATATCGCCAGAATAGAACTGCCAGCTGTCGAAGTCGAAGAGCGAGGTGCCTGTACCTTGGAAAGTGAAAAATACATTCTGGATACCGGTGATGGGTTGCGTCAGCTCGCAGACCACATCGGCCCACTCGCCGTCGGTAGAGGTGATCTCCATACGTCCTTTGATGGTGCCCGACTTACTACCGGTACGAACAAACAACTTGGCAGCGCCGTTGCTCTTGACGCGGGCTCTGAACACGTTGGCGCCAGCATCACCGAAGTCCACATTGCGCACCTTCAGGTAGTCGCCCGTACTGATATTCGTCACATAACAGCCGTTATAGTCGCCTTCGCACTTCACGCCCTGACTCTGGTTCAGCGTCTCAGCCTCCTGAAGAACAAATGGATCCAGCGTCTGCAAGGGGTCCACACCTTTGGTTGTGAACTTGATAAAAGGTATCGAGCCGTCCTCGTTGCGGGTGAACTCCTCTACGCATGTGGCACGCTTATAACCGCCGCCATTGGGCAGTTTGCCGTTGTGGTAGAAGATATAGTGGTGACCCTTATACTCCACGCTGCCGCCATGAATCGTAAAACTGCCGTCGGCCTGTCCCAGCACCTTGCCCTGATAGGTCCACGGCCCCGTGATATTGTCGGCAGTAGAGTAGGCCCAGTGTTCAGGCACACCGCCTGCGGCATACTCCAGATAGTACTTGCCGTCGCGCTTGTATATCCACGACGCCTCCTCGAAGTTGGTCTTCGGCGATCCGTCGTCGTTATAACCCTTGTAGGGTCCGAAGGCTTCCTCGCTCTTGGTGTTCACCTCTTTCTCGCCGCCGGTAATCGACATCATGCTCTTCGTCAGCTTGGCATACCACAGGGCATTGTTACCATAGAACAGATAGGCCTGTCCGTTATCATCGATCATCACCGTGGGGTCAATCTTGCCCCAGCCCTTCACGATGGGCTTCTTGATCTTATCGACGTAGGGACCGGCGGGGTTGTCGGCCACAGCCACACCGATGGCGGGGTATCCGCCGTCCTTCACGGTGGCGGTGACATACCAGTACCACTTGCCGTCGCGCTCAATACACTGACTGGCCCAGCAGTCATTATCCTGCTTGGCCCATTTCGAGAATGTTGCCGACGTCATCGGTGTGCCGCGATAGGTCCAGTTCACCATATCAACGGTGCTATAGAGCAGCCAGTCCTTCATGGTGAAGTAGTTGTTTACAGTCTGATCCTCATCGTGGTCCACGAAGAGGTAGAGCGTGTCGCCATGCACATAGGGTGCGGGGTCGGGGGTGTAACGGTCGCAAATCACAGGATTCTGTGCCTGCACGCCGGCTACGGTGAGCCAGGCGGCGCAGGCCAGTATCATTTTCCAATTATTCATAGTGTAGGTTTATTTCTCACTTATCACTTCTCGCTTCTCACTTCCTCAGTTCCAGCCAGTTGCCCAGCTCCATCAGCAGTTGGTTGCGGTATTTGAACCAAGGACCGAAACCGAAACCATGACCGCCTGAAGGATAGACATACAGTGTACATTCTATGCCTGCATTGCGCATGGCGGTAAAGTATGCCAGACCGTTGGTGATGGGCGGTACCAGGTTATCGTCGCTGGCCGTCAGGATGATGGCGGGGGGTGTCACTCCTTTCTTTACCACGTTCATCATGGAGTATTTCTTCACCAGTTCAGGATCTTTCTGACCTTCCTCACCGAGGAAATTAACGCATGAATATTTGTGCGACACCTTCTCGTCCATCGAGATAACGGGATAGAATAGGATGGAGAAGTCGGGACGAACAGCATCGTCAGAGTGGGTCGATACCACCGAGGCCAGATGACCGCCTGCCGAGAATCCCATCACTCCCACGCAGTGGGGGTTGATGCCCCACACCTCTGCTGAGTCGCGCACCATGCGGATGGTGTTCTGCACATCGCTCATGGGTTTGGTGCGGTCGCCGTTGGGCAGTCGGTAGTTAATCACGAAATAGGCGATGCCCTTCTCGTTGAGCCATTCCGACGCCATTGTTCCCTCGTGGGTGTTCGACAATACGGAGTAGCCGCCACCAGGCACACCTACGATGGCTTTGCCGCAGGGGTTGTCGGGCAGGAAACACACCACGTTAGCCGAACTGTCGGCGTGGAAATAGATCGTGAACTGTCTCGCAGTCTTGGCCTGTACGCCTATGGCGCATAACATAATCAGGCAGCATAATACTTTCTTCATCTCTTTAGGGTTTTATTGGTTGTTGTCTTTTGCTCTGCAAAAGTACACTTTTCCCTCGACATCTCCAAAGATTTCGTGTAGAAAGAGGTAAATAATGTTAAATGGCGTCGGAAAAGTGGGTTTTCCTGACATTTGGACACTGTTTTTCTGACACCTGACACCTGTTTTTGTTTTGTCGTTTAGATTTAATGATTAATTTTGCACCCTGTTAGCGTATAACAAAATAAAAAAGAATGAGATTAATCGTCTAATTATTTGGCGGATTGAATGAAAAAGTGTAATTTTGCAAGCGCAAACCATTAAAAAGATGTTTGCCCCATAAACAGGCATAAAGAAAATAAACATTAACAACTATGAACAAGAAGAGTTATGTAAAGCCCCAGGTAGAGGTAGTGAAAGTGAACATGAGTTGCCAGATTCTGGCAGGTAGCGAGGTGAGTGGCTTATCCGGTAACGCTGGATTCAGCCTCGGCGGTGGCAGCAGCACAGGTGGTCGCTCTCGTGACTATGATGACTGGGACGAGGAATAATTAGGAGTAATGAAGAGAATATGGATGGTGCTGACCGTCATCATGATGATGATGGCGATACAGCCTTTATGGGCAGAAGAGGTGACTCCTGAGGAGGCACTGCGTCAAGCCCAAAGTTTTATGAAGAAGCGCGTGGCGGTTGGGGGCAAGTCACGCAGTGCGCAGTCTGTCAAGATGACGGCGACACCGCAGGTCTACGGCCTCTACGTCTTTAATGTGGCTCATGATGGCGGCTACGTCATCATTTCTAATGATGACCGCACCCTGCCCGTGCTGGGCTATAGCGACAGTGGTCATCTGAATCCCGACGACATGCCAGAAAATATGAAGGCATGGCTGCAGGGCTATGCCGATGAGATAGCGTGGATTAACGAACATCAGATTACCACGACAGCTACCCCCGCCAAGATTGGAACTCACGCAACAGACAACATTGATCCCCTAATCACCACTCAGTGGAGCCAAGGGGTGCCCTATAACGACCAGTGCCCTCGGTACCCAAAAGACAACGATAAGGCTCCACACTGTATAACAGGTTGTGTGGCCACCGCTATGGCACAGGTGATGAACTATCATAAATGGCCCGACCAGCCCACAACACCCATTCCGGGCTACTCATTGAAGAATAATCCAAATGTTGATACCTCGGTAGATCTTCCTGTTGAAATACCCCTCACCACCACTTTTGATTGGGCACATATGAAGGATACATATACAGGCTCTGAGCCCGTAGATGATCCTACCGCCAAAGCCGTATCATCCTTGATGAAGTATTGTGGCTGGAGTGTGAAGATGCAGTATGGCCTCTCCTTCTCAGGAGCATACGATACGGATATTGCGCCAGCCCTCAAGACATATTTTGGTTATAAAAATACCACCCAGCTTTTTATTCGCAATATGTATTCCTACGCCAACTGGACTGATATGATCTACAATGAGCTGAAACAAAAGCGCCCTGTTATCTATTGCGGCCAAGGTGAAGCAGGCGGTCACTGTTTTGTGTGCGATGGTTATAAATATGAGAACGAACAAGACCTGTTTCATATCAACTGGGGATGGGGTGGCGAACTGGATGGCTTTTATGTGCTGTCAGTACTGAATGCCGATGAGTCAAAAGGCTGGGTGTTCAATTACAATCAGTCCGCCGTTGTTGGCATTCAGAAGCCGTCCGAAGAAGGAACAGTGCTGAGCTTCACCCCCAATACCATCAATCTCACCGTTAACAGCATCTCCCTCTCGTCAACATCTACCGTCGTTGGTACTGGCGTGGATGTGACAATCAATGTGACCAATAACAGCGAGGATGCTTATGACGGTGATCTTGTCCTGTGTGTTAATAATTATGTTGACAAAGGCGAGGTCTTCGAGATTCCTGCCGAAACAACAAAAGACTGTACCATCCAATATATTCCTCGTAGTGCTGGCACTTACAAGATAACGGCTCGCATTCCTGATGGAAAAGGGTGGTATAATGCTGCCGATGATGACAAAAGTGTTACACTCAACGCGAATACCTTGAACCTGACGTTGCTCAACGATGACAGCGCCCAGCCCAAAGGTCATAAGAATGCCGATGTGATAAACGCGAATAACCGCAATACCGCCACAGTCACCCTCTCGGGTCGCACACTCTATAAGGATGGTCACTGGAATACCTTGGTGCTGCCCTTCTCGATGACTGCAGAGCAGGTGACGGCACAGCTGGCACCCACAGCCATGATGACACTCAAAAGTTCGTCGTTCGAGAATGGCACGTTGACGCTGGAATTTGGTGATGTCACAAAAATAGTGGCCGGTACTCCTTATATCATCCGCTGGGACAAGGCCGAGGGCTATGTAGATGATGATGCTCATAATCTAGTCAACCCCGTGTTTACTGACGTCACCATCGATAAAAACTTGTCGAACGTGAGGACCAGCACCTATGCTAACTTCATCGGTATAGCTTCGCCAAAAGCCTTCGAAGCCAACGACTTCACGAAGTTGTTCCTGGGTGCTCAGAACAAGCTATATTACCCCAATGCCAGCATGAACCTCGGCGCCTTTCGTGCCTACTTCGAACTGATCGGCATCACTGCAAGTGACCTCGCTAACGCTCGCATAAACTTCATAGACGAGCAAATCGATGAAGCAGAGCTTGAGGACAGGGAAATTTCGGGAATCGTTTCAATGAACAATGAACAATGTACAATAAACAATGAGTGGTACACCCTCGATGGCCGCAAGCTGGATAAGCAACCCACGAAGAAGGGCCTGTACATCCGCAACGGCCGCAAGGTCAAGCTTTAGGTCGTGATGAAGTAATCAACAAATAGAATTAGAGAATTATCTTTTCCCTGTGTGTGGAATGATAATTCTCTAATTCTTTAACGAGCAAAGCGACCAAAGGTCGAGTGCTTGAAAATAAGATGATCGAGTCTTTTATTTCTCCTCTTGGATATAACGGGCTGGGTTGGCTCCACCACCATCAACATTCATCAACTCCTCGTCATTGAGCTGTTCTCTCTGAGATTTCTTAACTTCTGACATAATTGTTAGTTTTAAAGGGTTAATACTATGGATAAAATCTCTCGTTTATAATACTTTCATCAGTATTTCTTTTAAATTCCCTGGCAGAATGATGTGGTGATTGCCGATGGGCTCAGTGAGGAAATACCCCGTCTGACGCTTGTCGTTCAACCTGATGACCATCTGAGTGCGACAGAGGTCTGCCTTTGCCTCGCATCTCAGCAGTTCACCTTCTGCGATGAAGTGGCGCGTCATGTCGCCCGACACCTTGAATATCGTCACAGGTCCAGGTTTCATATAGCCCCTGATGCCTACGCCAATGCCTGACTCGAAGTGCGTGTCCAACTCATAGCGCTCCACCATGTTCAGTCCTATGGTGCAGTGAGCAAACACCATCTCGCCCGTCTCAGGGTCTATGCTTGCAGGGTTGGCTTGAAAACCGCCTACACCCACCAGTGTCTTTGCTATCATCATCGACAGCAGGGCGGGCACATCGCCCTCGCAGCCAGCCGCAATGCCCTCGGCATTCAGTTGTGCCAGTGCCAGGCATCCCGTGTTTCTCACGCTGGTCAGCAGGTCGAAGCAGCGCAACGTCAGCCCCTGTAGCTTGTGGCGTGTTACGATGATTCGGAGTGCCTCGTGTATCTGCTGCGCCCCGGGCAGCGCTTGTCTGATAGCCTCTGTCGGAGCCTTCTCACTCACCTCGCGCTGAGGTGTGACGCTGATGGTCATCAGTAGTTCGTCCATCGGAATCTTCACCAGCTCTATGCCCGTCTTCTGCCGAACAATGTCAGCATCCGTTCTGCTCGATATCAGCCAGTCCGATGGTTCGCCGATGATGCCCAGCCTGCAGCCTTGCAGCTGTTGTCTGGCCGTCTCAACCTGTCTCAGCAGCATAATCCGGCGGCAGATGTAAACAGCGTCGCCGTGAATAATCTCCCCTTCCAGTCCCTGCTGTCGCAGAAATGACATGATCTCCATCGAGGCTGCCAGCGAGTTGCTTTTGCCAGATGTCAGCAGGTATAGCGGTCCACTCTTCTTACGCTGTAATTCCGGCAGCAACTCTTTAAACAGTCCCTCCGTACCCCCTGTTCTCACATAAATCAGTTCCAGCGCATGGCTCCCATAGTCTGCAAAGTCATTCCCTCTGAACACAAACTCCACGTTCAGTCCATTCAGGAACTCCTTGGTTGCAGCTTCCACCGCCTGCTCATCGTGCAGACCAGAGGTCAGGGTGTATATCGCAATGTCTGCCACAAGCATTTTATTTTGTGCAAAGGTAATAATAAGAAATGAAATAAGCAAATAATAGTGATGATATTTTGCATTTTCGCTCACTTATTCTTATTACCTCTGGCTTCGCCGAAGGTACTCTCGCTCGGAAAATTGCAAATATATTTGCATTTTCGCTCACTTATTCGTACCTTTGCAGGCGTGAAGATGAAAAGACATATTTCGGCATGGGTGCTGTTGGCCGTGTTTGTGCCAATGGTGCTGTTGTCGTCGTTTCATACTCACGGCTTGGAATCAATAGCACAAGATGACTGTAAGGAGTGCGTGGCGCACCATTGTCATGGTCACTTCGTAGAGTTGACCACGACGCTGCACGCCTGTGTGCTGTGTCAGTTTCAGACGTTCTCGTTTGTAGCTGCTGCCGTCTTTGCAGTTGTATATATTAATAAGGTATCAAAAAACATTATTGCCCAGCGTCAAGGATATGTGCATCTTGATGTCTGTGGCATCCCCTTGCTCCGTGCGCCGCCTTTCTTTTTTTAAGAAGCATTTTTTGCTTTATGAAGGAAATGTGATGTTTTCATAGAAAAAGGAAGGAAGTATGATAGATATGATGCTGGCAGCGGTGCTATGGGCAACGGCGCCAGCCGACACGACCATCACGCTGCGTGATGTCACCGTGACTGGACAACAGCGACGGGACTATCAGATGCGGACGTCGCAGTCGGAGATTCAGATAGGACATGAGTACCTGCAAGAGCATTTTGCGGGCAGTCTGATGCAGACCTTAGAGGCCATACCTGGAGTGAAGGCGATGGCCATAGGTAGCGGACAGTCAAAACCCACCATTAGAGGGCTGGGCTTTAACCGACTGGCTGTAGCTGAAGACGGTGTGAAGCACGAGGGACAGCAGTGGGGCGATGATCACGGACTGGAGATAGACCAGTTTGCGATAGACCGTGCTGAGGTGATAAAAGGTCCTGCGGCACTGCTCTATGGCAGCGATGCCATCGGTGGTGTCCTGAGCCTTTATACCAACCACGTGCCCACGACATCGTTTGGCGGCAGCGTGCAGCTGTTTGGCCGTACTAACAATGAGCAGGTGGGTGCCTCAGCGAAGGTTGAGGGCCGACAGGGACGTTGGTTTTACAGGGCCAACGCCACGGTGATAGACTATGGCGACTATAAGGTGCCGACGGACAGCATACAGTATTACTCGTACTGGATTCGTCTGAAGGATGGCAGACTGCGCAACACCGCAGGTTGTGAGCGCGACGGCAGCGTGATGCTGGGCTATGCGGGCTATAACTTCCACACTGATGTGCGCATCAGTGATGCCTATGCCAAGAGTGGCTTCTTTGCCAACGCCCACGGATTGGAGGTCAGACTGTCGGACATCGACTACGACCACTCGCGGCGTGACATAGACCTGCCTTATCAGTGGGTGAACCACTTGAAGGTGCTGAGTCATAGCACGTGGCGTACGGATATGATGGCATTAGAGCTGAATCTGGCCTACCAGAATAACCTGCGTGAGGAGCGGTCGGAGCCAGTGAGTCATGGTTATATGCCTACACCCGACGGCTCGTTGGAACGGCGCTTTAACAAGAGTACCTATACGGCGGGACTGCAACTGCGCCATACGCTGGGACGCCATGAACTGCGTGGCGGCGTGAGCAGCGAGTATCAGCATAACCGCAGGGACGGCTGGGGCTTTATTATTCCCGACTTTGAGACGCTGAGTGCTGGACTGTTTGCAATGGACCGTTACACGCTGAGCGATAACCTGATCGTGAATGCAGGTGTCCGCTTTGACTATGGTGAGACGCATATACACAGCTATCAGGACTGGTTTAAGACTCCCGTGGACGGCGTGATGGTCTATCAGCAACGGTCGGCCGATAACCGTCGCCATTTCAGTAGCATGACATGGTCGGCAGGCGTGAATTACGCCATAGGTCAGTGGGTGATGAAGGCAAATGTGGGCAAAAGCTTCCGCATGCCCATACCCAAGGAGCTGGGTGCCGACGGCGTAAACTATCACATCTTCCGTTATGAGCGCGGTAACGCGCAGCTGGACCCAGAGCAGTCGTACCAGATTGATGCCAGCATTAGCTGGGGTAACGAGGCGTGGGAGGTACAGGTGGAACCCTACCTGAATTACTTCCCTAATTATATCTATCTGAACCCCACGGCACAGTATGTGGAGGGTCTGCAGCTGTATCACTACACGCAGGCCGAGGTGCTGCGCTATGGCTTGGAGGCACAGGTGAAGTGGCAGGTGGATGACCACTGGCAGGCTCATGTACAGGGTGAGTACCTGTATGCCCGTCAGCAGTCAGGCGAGAAGAAGGGCTACACATTGCCCTTTAGCACTCCGTGGTCAACAGACCTTGGTGTGAAGTATTCCTTATCCAACATCCACCATCAACCTTTGACCCTTTCTTTGAACGCTCATATCGTGGGTGACCAGCATGAGATTGTGCCCCCAGAGAAGCCTACCGACGGCTACTGGACGTTGAACATGGCTTGTGGCAAGGACTTCACTTGGGGCAGGAACACCCTACACGTGGCGCTTCATGCAGATAACCTGCTGAACCGTCGCTACTACGATCACACCAGCTATTACCGTCTGATTGATGTACCCGAACCCGGGCGCAACTTCTCGTTGATGGTAGGGATGGAGTTTTAGCGCTTTGCGCAAAATATATAAATGTAAATTATTTAAGAACAATGAAAAAGATGAAGTATTTGAGCCTGTTGATGGCTATAGTGAGTGTAATGACAATGAGTTTTGTGGCTTGTGGCGACGATGATGATGAGAAGGATATGACCTATCCTGTCATCTCGGCAGAGGGTATCACCGCCAATCCGGTGGACTGTCAGGTGTATAAGCGTGGCAGCGTGATTCCCTTCCATTATATCTTTACGGATAATATGGAGTTGGGTGCCTATAACATTGAGATACACACCAATGCTGACCATCACACACACGGCACACAAACGGCAGACTGTGACGGTGATGCAGACCACGACCATGATGCTGAGCATGATCACGATGATGACCATGAACATGAGCACGATGGCAATACATGGGTCTATAATCAGGATTTCAACATTCCCGCAGGACAGCTGAGGTTTGAGGCCCGTCATGACATTGCTATCCCCGACACCATTGAACCGGGCGACTACCACTTCATGATACGTCTGACCGACCGTGCTGGCTGGCAGCAGTTGCGTGCAGTGGGTATCAAGATTACAGAATAATCACACTTTTAATAGGAAATGCAAAAGAAACATGGTTTTTTCTTTTGCATTTTCTTCTTTTTTAGTATCTTTGCAGAAGAAAAGAAATCACTAAGATATGAAACCAACACCGATTAAGAAAGAAATCGTAGACGGACTGATTGCCAAGATGGGTATTCAGGACTTCGCCAAAGCCACCATTCGCGAGGTGAAGCAGGTGGCCGCTACCGCCGAGAAAGAGAGCGGCGTGGAGTATATCAAGATGGAGATGGGTATTCCTGGACTGCCTGCCGCACAGGTGGGCGTTGATGCGCAGATCAAGGCGCTACAGGATGGCATCGCCCATAGCTATCCTGACATACAAGGACTGCCCGAATTGAAGCAGCAGGCCTCACGTTTCGTCAAGGCTTTTATCAACGTGGATATTGCCCCTGAGGGTTGTGTGCCCGTTTGCGGTTCTATGCAGGGCACGTTTGCATCGTTCCTCACCTGTTCGCAGGCCACAAAAGGAAAAGACACGGTGTTGTTTATTGACCCAGGATTCCCCGTACAGAAGATGCAGCTGCAGGTGCAGGGTGTGAAGTACGAGACCTTTGACGTGTACGACTTTCGTGGCGACAAGTTGAAGGCGAAACTGGAGCGTTATCTGAAGGTGGGTAATATCTGTGCTATCGTCTATAGCAACCCTAATAACCCTGCATGGATATGCTTGACGGAAGAGGAGCTAAAGACCATAGGCACGCTGGCCACGAAATATGATGCGGTCGTGATGGAAGACTTGGCATACTTCGCTATGGACTTCCGTAAGGATCTGAGCACACCGTTCGAGGCACCCTATCAACCCACTGTGGCTCGCTATACCGATAATTATATGCTGCTGATTAGTGGCTCGAAGGCTTTCAGCTATGCCGGTGAACGTATCGGTGTGGTGTGCATCGGCGACAAGCTGTTTCATCGTCAGTTCCCTGACTTGGCTGCCCGCTATGAGGGTCTGCCCTTCGGTCTGGTCTTCTCTACCCGTATGCTCTACGCCCTGTCGAGCGGCACCAGTCACTCAGCCCAGTATGCGCTGGCAGCTTTGTTCCGTGCCGCCTGCGACGGTGAGTATAACTTCCGCGACGATATCAAGGTGTATGGCGAGCGTGCCCACAAACTGAAGGAGATTTTCTGCAAGCATAACTTCTATGTGGTTTACGACAAAGACCTGGATAAACCAATAGCCGATGGCTTTTATTTTACCATCGGCTATCCGGGTATGACTAGCGGTAAACTGGCCCGCGAACTGATGTACTATGGCGTGTCGGCCATCTGCCTTATCACCACAGGTTCACATCAGGAGGGACTGCGTGTCTGCACCTCGTTTATTGAGGACCACCAGTATGCTCAATTGGAAGAGCGTATGGCGGTGTTTGCAGACAACAACCCCGTGTAAGGCTGCTTATTTGAACTCAAAGAGATTGGTGAAGCCCGTCATGGCAAACACACTGCGCAGCGAGTCGCTGATGCCAGTGATATAGACGTGGCTTCCCTTTGGCTTTGCGTTCTTCAGCACGGCCAGGAACAGACGCAGACCGCTTGAAGAGATATACTCCAGATTGGTGCAGTCGAGCACAATGTCATGGCCGGTGCAATCATTCAGCGGCTGCAGAGCTTGTTCGGTCTCAGGGGCAGCAGCTGTGTCAAGACGGCCTTCGAATACGGCAACCAAGTTGCCTTCTTTTTCAAGAATCGTTGTTTTCATTTGTCTGTTGTTTTATAAATATAATGGATAAATTAGATTCACGATAGTCAATGCTACGATGAGCAGCACGATGTGCATCCAGATGCCCAGTCGCGCAAAGTCAGTAAACTTGAACGAGCCCGGACCATAGATGAGCATGTGGCAACTGGAACCGATGGGCGAGGCGAAGCTGATGGTGACGCTCAGCATCAGCGCCATGATGAACGGCATAGGGTTGCAGTCCATGAGCAATGCCTGCTTGTACATGATGGGGAAGAAGACGGCGCTGGAGCCTACATCGCTGACGAACTCGCTGACAAACGAAGCCAGCAGACACATCACCGTCATTACCACATAAGGATTGTTACCGCAGAGATCGAGCACGTCGTGGGCAATGATGTCTGCGATACCCGTCTTGCTGATGGCAGTAGAGAAGACCACTGTAGAGCCCAATATGAGCAGCAACTCCCATTCTATATACTTTGATACATTGTTCCAACGGCAACAGCCAAACACCATCATAGCGCCGGCGGCCAGCATGGTGGTAGCCATGAGCGGCAGGAAGTGGAATGATGACAGCAGGAACATCAGCACGAGGATGATGGCCGAAGTAACGGTCTTGGCACTGATCTGCGGCACGAAGTGCGAATCGAAGAAGGTAAGGCTGCGACGGTTGTCGTGCTCCAGCTTCTCGTCATCCTTCGGTGGGCACTCCAACAGCAGCGAGTCACCTGCCTGCAGTCGGATCTCACGAGGCTGTCCGGCAACTCGGCTTCCCTGACGGGCCACAGCCACCAATACCACATCATTTTTCTGTTCGAAGTCACTCTCGGTCATCGACTTGCCAATGAGCTCGCTACCGAAGGTCACATAGGCGGTGCGCATCTTACGCTTGGTGTCGATATCGTTAATGCTCCACACATGATGGTCGGCAGCAGCCAGACCGTGGGTGCGCTTCAACTCCAGTATCTCGTTAATCTGACCAGCATAGATTAGGCGGTCGCCTCCGAGAATCCACTCATCCTGAGGTACGG
>Ga0265298_10007648_pt1 | contig 13089 bp, 6 predicted proteins | sample AusTroGonzalo_MG_3_FD_193486 | JGI IMG/M metagenome (GOLD analysis project Ga0265298, IMG submission 193486) | Bovine rumen microbial communities from tropical cattle in Woodstock, Queensland, Australia - Gonzalo_01 | ecosystem: Host-associated > Mammals > Digestive system > Stomach > Rumen ... | reverse complement strand
ATTAAATAAATTGCAGCGCTGGCGTAACACAGAGATCATGCCACTCGACAGCGCCGAGTCGTTCACCAAGGGGTCGGTGAAGCGGAAGGCAATACGCCCGATGCCCACATTCTCCTTACCCATGTGGTTGACGCCCTTCATGATGTTCTGCTCACTTATCCACGCCAGATCTACGCCCCATGTCGGCTCGAAACGCTTTCCTTCGGCCGAGAGAGCGAAGGGAATATTCACATCGGCCTTCTTCAGGGCCTGCAGATAGAGGCTCGACGATGCTCTCTGCTCTTGGGCCTGGATGGCAAGCGCAAAGAGGAGGGTCGCTGAAAGGATGGTATATCGCTTCATATCACTATACCTTATTTATTTAATGATAACCTTCTTAGCCAGTCCGTTCTCTACACGGATATAGAGACCACTCTTCACACTCTCAGCATCCTGCATTTTGCGGCCATCGATGGTATAGAGGCCATCAGCCTTAGTACTCAAGACGCGAGGTGCGGTGATACCCGTCAGGTCGTCAATAGCGTGATATTTCAGCACGAAGCCCGTGGCACACCACCAGCCCTCGCGGTTGTCCTTACTACCGCTGGCATTGCCGAAGGGATGCCACCAAGAGGTATGGGCACCATTCTTCGAACTCTTGAAGCCCAGTGTCAGAGAACCATTGGCAGGCACATAGACAGGCGTAGAGGTCAGCGTCTCCCACACATCATTCACGGGCAGGTCGAACCAGTCGCGAGACAGTGTAGGTGTGACAGCCTCCACATCACCACTCTTTAGGTAGCCATGCTGGTCGCTGATGCAGAAGTGCTCCGTGGTAGCCTTACACTCCAACTCATAATAACCCTCTGGAAGTCCTGTCACCGTCTGACGAATCTCCATCGTAGCAGTCTTCGAGGTGGTGCTCCACCAAGCATTCCAGCAGGTCTTACCAAACTTCGTGGTTGCCTTCTGGTCGCCACCGGTAAAGGTACCCACCTTTGTTTCCCATCCATCACTCTTCTCGGATGCAAACGAAGCATATTTGGGTTGCTTAGATGAACGGCCAAAGGCCAGATGAGCGTCAAGCATCAACTGCAGTTCGCTGACAGCAGCCTTCGCTTCTGCTCTTGTCGAAGCATTCTGTGCCTGTGCCAGCAGTTCCTTCATGCGGTCGTAGCCAGGACAGGGCTTACTCTCGATAGCAGCCAGCGTTGTGGCAATACGAGCAATCTCGTCAGCAAGGACAGTAGAATTGGCCTCATAGGTTTCCTCGGCCTGTGCTCTGAGTTGTGCGGCCTGATTTCCATGAGTCAAAGCCTCATCGCGAGTAGCAAAGAGCGGACGCAACTCCACTGCATCGATCTGCGCCTTGGCTGCAAGCGAATAGAAAGCCAAGATGCCCTTGCTATAGGTCTCACTATTGAATACGAATTTTTCAAGATTCCATGAAGTGCCATTGGTAGCCTTAGCCACCACCTGGGTAAGCGCGCTGCCATCAGCACTCAAAGCCATCTTCACATTACTACCACTGTTAATAGTAGCCATGCGGAGAATATAGTTCTGACCGGGCGTCAGGTCAACCACCTTCTTCACAGCCGAGATGGTTGTAACTGCACCATTGAGATGAGCCTGCAGATACTCGCCATCCTGATAGCCACCAGCACCCACAACTTGGAACTGAGGCTCGGCCAGTGCATTGCCCGTGCCGTTGGTCCAGTCGGTGAAGCCCAAATCAAACTCACCGTTAGGCAGCAGGTTGCCACCTGCATAGAAAATCTGTCCGTCCACCTCAACAATATCGCCCACATTAAGTTCATCGGAAGTATAGTATTCCTTACCATTGATGTCAATGAGATGCAGACGATACTTGGCGTTCTCGTCAGCATTGTCCACATCGTAGGTATAACTCGAGGCGGTCTCTTTCTGCTGAATAGTATCGAGCACCACCCATCGTCCGTCAGCGTCCTTCATCTGTACCTCCATCAGTTGGTTGTACTCACCGTTAGAGTCATACCAAGAGAGGCGCATCTTTCCATTGGTCTGCATCGTCGTCTTAAACTTCGAAGGACCATACTGACGCGGTGTGGTGGGTACGAAGTCGTACTTACCGTTATAGGCCATCGGCGCATTCATCGAAGCGTAGTATTCGCCAGCGGGAGTGAGACCGTTGTTATAGATTTTTGAGATGGCAGCCTCATTATTCCAATAATAATAGCGCTCCACATAGTTATAACTATTCAGTTTTGAACAGATATTCTGCAGAGCAGTCTTCACCTGAGCCTGGGTGACACCCGATGCGAAGGCACCGTTATTATTCCACGAGGCTCCCCAGCACCATTCTGAAATCCAGATGGGGCGCTTGTACTTGTCGCTCCAGTTATGAATATTGTTAAACTTACTCTCGGGCCAGTAACAATGCAGGTCGATGATATCGCAACGCCAACCACGCGCATCAATAGAGTCAAGGAACTCGGCCAGGAATCCAGTGGCATTGTCATAGTCGCTGCCATCCCAAGAGGCAGGCGAGCAAAGACGCAAGCCCGTGCGCATCATGTTTTCCCAATTGTTGAGGATGGTCTCCAAATCCTGAGGATGATCATCGCTTGAGTTCCTGGGTTCATTGTTGTTTTTACAGTGAGGTGACTGTGTGGTGCCACCGATGGTAGACGATGAGGGCCAATCCTCATAGATGTGGTTGGGCACCCATTCGTAGTCGGGCAAGAACGAGCTATTACCCTGTCCCCAGTCATAACTACTCTGAACATTGAGCGCACTCATCACAGTCTTATCCATGCAGTTGGCCAACTGTTTCTTGCCTGCATCATACCACTTGAACACACGATACGACGAAATCTTCTGATCGAGCACAGGAGGCAACTCACTAATCTCCAAGTCTTTGTCGGCTGCAATAAAGCATCGACTATAACCACGTCCGCTACTCTGAGTTGAGAAGGTCACCATGTAACCTCTCTTCAGTTTGAACGAACGGATTTTGTTGTTCAACTTAGCAGCCGTCAGGGTGTTCATATATCCTCCCGAGTTCTCAGTACCATAATTATTGCACGAGTCGCCCGCGAAACCACGCTCTGTGAAAGTGGTCAAAGGCTTGACACTATTGCCATAAGGCAGGATGATACTACCCTTATTATACATCTTCACCTGACAGTTGGTGTTATTCTTGGCCTGTGCACCATCAATTCGCACATATTTCAACCACTTGCTGATGACCACCGAAGGCTTAATCTTCGAGATAATCAGCACAGCATGATTGGTGTTCACTATGTTCACCAAACCGCCCTCTACGAAAGGCGTATCACCACTGATGGCATAGTCCCAATCTTCTGTCACAGCCACCGAATCGGTCACCTGTGTTACTGTTTTCTTGGTGTTAGCGCCCATCATCGTCAACGGCAAGCAGAGCATGATGAGTACCCAGAGTTTTGTTGTAGATAGTTTTCTCATATAGTCAAATTTAGTTAGTATTCCAATTTGTTTGCAAAGATAACTGATTTGTGTCATATTACAAAGAATTTTCATAATTTTTCACTCTTTTGGTATCTGCAGTTCCAAGTCCTGACGATGGGCAAAGATATGCGGAGACATAATTTCAACACCAGCTCCATGGAAGGCATCGAGGATATTCTGATGAAGTTCCGAATAGATGGTCGATAACTGATTGGTGCGATGCGTGTAAGCATTTATCTCATATTCCACGTAGAAGTCGTCCAACTGGGTCACCATCACAAAAGGTTGCGGTTTTCTGTCGATGTGACGCGTGCCGTGTGCAGCCGCCAGCAGCAGATTCTCGATAATGTCATGCTTCACATCATAGCCAATGGTCACCTTCGTATGAACAATGATGCCGTAGTTCTCAGCCGAAGCCGTGTAGTTCGAGGTCTGCGCACTCATCAGATTTGAGTTTGGGATAGTCACCAGCAGGTTCTTCCTTGTACGGAGTCGAGTCACGAGGGCAGTCTTTTCCACCACGAAACCCTCCACATCACCAAACTTAATGAAATCGCCCACTCGGAAAGGACGCATATAGGTCATCACAATGCCCGCCATTAGGTTGCCAAATATGGACATAGATCCCAGCGATACGATGACACCTATAAACACGGACACGCCTTGGAACACCTGCGAATTGCTGCTGGGCAGGAGTGGCCATATCATCACCAGCATGAACGAGTAGCACAGGAAACGCAGGATGAGGAATGTGGGGCGCGCCCAGTCGGGATAGAACCCATTGATTTTCAGGTGTCCAGAAGCCACCTCATTGGAGAAGTAACGTAACAACTTCACCACATAGTGCATACATACGACAATGACACCAATCTGAAAGAGGTTGGGGAGATAATCCACGACACTCCAGAAGAGGTCCTTCGTGGGGTTCCATACATACCCAAAGATGGTGAATGCAAACGACTTCGTCTTAGGAAAGACATAGAACATCATCGGGATGCTCACCATCAACTGCATCAACACAACAAAAATACGAAAAAGACGGTATGCAGCCAAGAAGGCCATGCCCTGTTTACGCAGATTCAAGACCTCGTAATCCTTGATTTTCAAAGGAATAGACTTGCGCATCACGAAACGCAGCAACTTGAATCTCCAGCGTTTAAAGAACCAAAAAGTTGCCCTAATCAACAATGCCTGAACTACGACAATCAATACCAGCAGAGCGATACTCAACAGCAAATCGCCTCCTTCCTCAACCATCTCCTTTGGCAAAGGCAGTTGATCCTTATAAGCGTATAACGAATCGATCACAAATAGTTTCTTCATAGGTTAGTATGATTAAAAGAATATGTTGCAAATATATTAAAAAAAATCTATCCGACAAAATCTGACGGCACATAATTTTTCTCACATAAAGCATTTGGTTATCTCATATAATATTTGTACCTTTGCAACATCATAAAAACAAACCAAAACTATAAGAAAGAATGCGCTACAAACAACTCATATCGCTCCTGTTCTGCACGCTATGTCCCATTCTATGCGACGCCATTGAATGGAATGAGAAGATCTATCACGAGATTGAACTTAGCATTCGACTGCCACAATTTGGCAACAATGCCTACGATGTAACGACATTCGGAGCAAAAGTCAACGCAACGCCCGCTCAAAATCAGAAAGTCATACAGCAAGCCATCGACCGATGCTCACAGAAAGGCGGCGGACGCGTCATCATCCCTGCAGGGACAACGCTGACAACGGGTGCCATCCACCTGAAGAGTCACGTCAACCTGGTCATCGAAAAGGGAGCCACGTTGAGGTTTGCCTTCGATCCCGCCCTCTACCCCATCGTAGAGACCTCGTGGGAAGGCGTTGATTGCTACAACCTCTCACCCTGCATCTACGCTTTCCAACAGGCTGATATCGCCATCACTGGAAGCGGTACCATCGATGGCAACGGCTCCCGACAGACATGGTGGCCCTGGTGCGGTGCCGAAAAATACGGCTGGAAGGCTGGCATGGTGAGTCAGAAGACGGAAGCACGTCCACGCTTGCTAAAGAATGGCGAAGACGGGGTTCCAATGAAAAACGAGAAGGGTCAGCGCACGGAGAGTCGCATCTTCAGAGCCAACGACGGACTGCGTCCGCAACTGATAGGCTTGAACCAATGCCAGCGCATCCTCATAGAGGGTGTCACCCTACTCGATTCGCCATTTTGGGTGATTCATCCTCTGAAATCGGAAGATGTGACCGTGAGGGGTGTACGCATCAACAACGCCGGACCGAATGGCGATGGCTGCGACCCAGAATCGTGCAACAGGGTACTCATCGAGAATTGCTATTTCAACACGGGCGACGACTGTATCGCCATCAAGAGTGGACGCAACCGCGACGGACGTGAACGGGCCATGGCATCGCAAAACATCATCGTGCGCCATTGCGAAATGAAGAACGGACACGGCGGTGTAGTCATCGGCTCGGAGATTAGTGGTGGCGCCAAAAACATCTTTGCCCACGACTGCGTGATGGATTCGCCCAACCTGGACCGCGTGCTTCGCATCAAAACAAACTCATGCCGTGGAGGCGTCATCGAGGATATCTATGTGCGAGATATCAAGGTGGGTCAATGTGCTGAGAGCGTACTGAAAATCAATCTCGACTACGAACATCACGAGGCGTGCTGCCGAGGCTATCTCCCCACAGTAAAGAATGTACTGATGGAGCGCGTGACATGTGAGAAATCGCGCTATGGCGTACAGATTATCGGACTCAACGAGGACACACTGGTCAGGGACATCACTGTGAGAGACTGCCATTTCAATGGCGTGCAGCAGGGCAATACCATCACAGGCAAGACAAGTGGCATCCACTTTGAACGACTGTTCATCAACGGCAGTATGGCACTCATGGAGGTCCCTTTCAAGCACTATTCGGAATGGATGACACGCTCGGAGATGCAGCGCACCCCAAAATCATTCTTACTCGATTTCTCAAAACGCCCCAAATGGTCCTACGTGATGGGTATCGAACTAGAGGCAATGCTGGACACCTACCTGCGCCACGGCGGCGAGGATATCATGGATTACTGCCGTCTATACACCGATACGATGATTGACAGCAAGGGCACCATCAGAGGCTATAAGCTGAAGGACTACAATCTGGACAACATCCGCACTGGGCACTTTCTGACCAGACTCTACATACAACAGCCTGAAAAGAAGAACCTCAAGGCCATGAAGACGCTGATGAAGCAACTCAACAAGCAACCAAGAACATCCGACGGCGCCTATTGGCACAAGGCTATCTATGCCCATCAGGTGTGGCTCGACGGTATCTTCATGGGCCTCCCTTTTCGCTGCCTGACGGCTCCCATCACAGGTGAGACCGTCGACAACATCTATGATGATGCCGTCAACCAACTCGTCACCACCTACCATCGCACACTAGACGCCACCACAGGTCTCAACCGCCACGCCTACGACGAGACAAAAAAGATGTTCTGGGCCGACCCCGCAACAGGACTTAGTCAGCATTGCTGGGGACGGGCACAGGGTTGGTACACCATGGCACTCATCGAGATTCTCGACGCCCTGCCTCAGGACTATGCACGACGCGGAGAAGTCATCCAATTGCTACAGAAAGACCTTGATGCTATTGTGAAATGGCAAGACAAGCAATCGGGTGTGTGGTATCAGGTGATGGACAGTCCAGGACGCGAGGGCAACTACCTCGAAAGCACTTGCTCATGTATGTTTGCCTACGCCCTACTGAAGGCCTATCGCAAAGGATATGTCGGTACAAGATTTCGCGAGGCAGGCATCAAGGCCTATCGCGGCATCATCAACCAATTCATTCGTGTCAACGCTGATCAGACACTCTCGCTGACGCAATGCTGCTCCGTAGCTGGACTGGGCCCCGAAAAAGACAAAAGACGCGACGGATCGTATCAATACTACCTCTCGGAGCCCATTCGCGACAACGATGCCAAGGGACTCGGACCTTTCATCTGGGCGAGTTTAGAGATGGAACAAATGGGCTACACCACCAACAACGTGATGCAGCCCATTAATCGTCAGGAGGTAACAGAACGACACAACCCCATCATTACCAAGGCCGACCCACTCGCCTCGCTGACTGTGGGCAACGGACATCTGGCCACGACAGTTGATGTAACAGGTATGCAGTCTTTCACAGAAGACTACGAAAACGGCATTCCCCTAACCACCATGAGCGACTGGGGCTGGCACTCCTTCCCCAACACTTTGGAACTGACACCCGCTGAGAGTGAGCGAGCAATGGACTTGGGGCACGGCCATCCTGAGATCTATGCCGTAGAATACAAACGCGCTGAAGACGGTCGTCACAAAGAAGCCACCCAATATTTTCGTGCGAATCCACATCGGCTGAACCTGGGCATCGTAGGATTGTCCCTCAAAGACAAGAACGGGCAAACGCTTCACCTCAACGACCTGAGCGACATTCGCCAAGAACTGAAGCTCTATGACGGTATCATCGAGTCGCACTTCACCGTCGATGGGCAACAAGTAGAGGTGACCACAGCCGCCAAACAAAACGAAGATGCTATCATCTATCGCATCAAGACCCCGCTCCTTTCGAATGGTCAAGCACAGGTTCGCATTCGTTTTCCCTACCCCACGGGTGCCCATTCTGACGGAGCAGCAGATTGGACAAAACCAGAGAAACACCATTCACGCCTTATCAGCAAGAGTAACCAGTCAGCCATCATTGAGCACACGTTAGACTCCACACATTATTACTTGCAACTTTCATGGGATGGAAAAGCAAACATAGAGAAATCAGACCATCATGTATTTGTTTTATCCACAGAAGATAACACTCTGAGTTTAAAAGTATTATACACACAAATAAATCGTCAAAACAAAGACAAAGAATTGGTCTTTGAACAAGAATTGCAAGCCATCCGCAAGGCTTGGAACGCATGGTGGAACAAAGGAGGCATAGTGGACTTCTCTGCCTGCACAGACCCACGCGCTAAGGAATTAGAGCGACGCGTCATTCTGTCACAATACCTAACACAAGTCAACTGCGCCAACGCACTACCGCCCCAGGAAACAGGACTAACCTACAATTCCTGGTTCGGGCGTCCTCATCTGGAAATGACCTGGTGGCACATGATTGATTTTGCCCTCTGGAACAGACCAGAAGTTCTGAAGAACGTACTCAATTGGTACAATCGATCAGCCCAGAAAGAAGCACGCAAAATAGCCCAGCGACAAGGCTTCGATGGCATTCGTTGGATGAAGATGACTGACCCATGGGCTGGCGAAGCACCATCCAACGTAGGCAGCTTCCTTATCTGGCAGCAGCCACATTATATCTATATGGCAGAGGAGATGTATCGCGCCAACCCCACACCGGCAACCCTCAAGGAATATGGAACTTTGGTAGAGGAAACGGCTAAGTTCATGGCCGACTTCGTGAGTTACGATAGCGAGAAGAACCAATACTACCTGAAAGGCTTCACAGCCATGCAAGAAAGTATATCGAAAGATATCAGCTACGACCAGCCATTCGAATTGGCCTACTGGCAATATGGCCTCAACCTGGCCAACGAGTGGCGCGAGCGTCAGGGACTATCTCGTCACAAGGAGTGGGATAATATCTGCAATGGTCTGACGACACTCCCCGAAGAGGACGGCATCTATCAGGCTGGTCGTCCCATAGGCTCCACACTCGACGCCGAGAAGAGTCGCAGCGACCACCCCGCAGTATTAGGAGCCTGCGGCCTCATCCCATCATTCGCCCATCACCCGCTCTACTCGCAAGAACAAATGAAAGCCACCCTGGCATGGGTTATGAACAACTGGAACTGGCCATCAACATGGGGATGGGACTACGGCATGGTAGCTATGACGGCAGCACGACTAGGTGAGCCAGAGACAGCTCTTCAGGCTTTGCTAATGAACACTCAGAAGAACACTTATCTGAAGAACGGGCATAACTTCCAGACAGCAGACCGACTCAGAATCTACCTCCCCGGCAATGGTGCATTACTCACAGCAGTAGCAATGATGTGTGCAGGATGGGAAGGATGCCCAGACATCTGCCATCCAGGCTTTCCGCAGGATGGCAAATGGAACGTACGTTGGGAAGGCCTCAACAGAATGCAATAAAACTAATTGTCCTCGTTTTCGCCCTTCAGGATAGGTAGCGAAATATGATAACGCACCGCCAGCAGTCGGATGACACACGTCACCACAAAGCTGACAATGGCCGTAACACCTACCGACATTCCCAACTCGATGCCTGCCCAATAGGCCAAGCCACCCAGCAGACAAGCCATCGCATAGATTTCCTTATGGAAGATGACGGGCTCGTTGTTCAACAGTACATCACGGATCACACCACCCGCAGCACCTGTGATACATCCCATAATGATAGCCACCCAGAAAGCCTGTCCTGCATCAAGGCTTCGCTGAATACCCGCAATCGTAAACAACGCCAATCCAAAGGTATCGAACACGAACCACGCATTCTTCAGAGGCTCCATCCACCGACTTAAAAACACAACGGTGAGCAGGGCCACAGCAGTACATATCATATAAATAGGTGTGGTCATCCAGAAGATGGGCACATCGAGAATCACATCACGAATGGTACCGCCACCAATAGCGACAGCAATACCACAGACATAGCCACCGAACCAATCAAAATGCTTGGCGGCAGCATGACGAATGCCAGAGATAGCAAAGGCAAAAGTACCTAGCAACTCAATTATCTTGATGATGATGTCTTGATTCATACATTCAAAATATTATTCTTCAAATCTCTCCCCCCAATAGTTCACCATGCGCTGCCACAGTTTCTCTTCCTGTGGGTTATGCTGCCCGTGCCACAAACGCTGATCTTTGAGTTCATCGGGCATATATTGCTGAGGAGTGAAATTTCCAGGATAGTCATGCGGATATTTGTAGCCATCATGATACCCCAGTTCTTTCATCAACTGAGTAGGTGCATTGCGGATAGGCAGTGGAACAGGCTGATTACCCGTCTCGCGAACCAGTGCTAATGCAGCATCAATGCCCAGATAGGCGGAATTACTCTTCGGCGACGTTGCCAGATAGACCGCACACTCCGCCAGAGCGATGCGAGCCTCAGGCCACCCAATCTTCATCACCGTATCGAAAGCAGCATTGGCCAGCAACAACGCATTGGGATTAGCCAACCCGATATCCTCGGCAGCAGAGATAACCAATCGACGGGCGATGAACTGCGGATCCTCACCACCCTCAATCATGCGAGCCATCCAATAGAGAGCCGCATCTGGATCACTACCTCTGATACTTTTGATGAAGGCAGAGATGATATCATAGTGCATCTCGCCGTCCTTATCGTATGCCAGAGGATTCTGCTGCAAGCGTGCTTCCACCAGTTCGTCGGTGATGACCACATCGCCATTCTCCGACTCCACCACCAGTTCCAGGATATTCAACAGTTTACGGGCATCGCCACCGCTATAGCGCAACAGAGCATCGGTCTCCTTCAACTCAATATTTCGTTCACGGAGCACCACGTCCTTTGTAAGGGCTCTCTCAAGGAGTTTCAGAAGATCAGCCTTCTCAAGAGACTTCAATACATAGAGTTGACAGCGCGAGAGCAACGGACGAATCACCTCGAACGAGGGATTCTCGGTAGTGGCACCAATCAGGGTAACAATGCCCCGCTCCACGGCCCCCAACAAAGAATCCTGCTGAGACTTTGAGAAGCGATGGATCTCATCAATAAACAATATTGGTGAAGCCTCATTAAAGAAACGTCCTTTCTGTGCCTTCTCAATGACGTCGCGAACATCCTTGACGCCACTTGTAACGGCCGAGAGCGTGTAGAAAGGAGTCTCCAACTTATGAGCAATGATCTGTGCCAGCGTCGTTTTTCCTACCCCCGGAGGTCCCCATAGGATAAATGATGAGATGCGCCCCGAGTCAATCATCCGTCGAAGCACAGCCCCCTCGCCTACCAAATGTTGCTGACCAATATAATCGTCAAGCGAACGAGGTCTCAGTCTTTCTGCTAATGGTTCTGCCATAATTTTGTCGCAAAGGTACAAAAAAAATCGGAATTCATAATTCATATTTCACAATAAATTTATATCTTTGCAACCATAAACTACAAAAGAATCATTATATTATGGAGAAACAAGCTGAAAAAAAAGCACTTACGCTCAAGACTCTGACTAAGAGCAGCGTTTGGGACGTTCAGGAGAACGATATCTTCCGCATGTGGGAAGGCGCCGACAAGGACGCAGACATCAAAGACAACGTGCGCCGCTTTGTCGACATTATTCGCTCAGCCTTCATGATTGAAGAGGTGACAAGCGATCAGCCTGCCATCTTGGCAAAATACGAGAAGCAAGGCTATAAGGTGGGACAGGTGAAACTCGACGAGAACAAGCACATCACTTGGGCCATCAAGAAGCGCCCCATCATGAGGGTGACCGACCTGACCTACGAGAACATTCGCCATATCAGTGCTGCCAAGCTGATTGAAGTTCTGGACAGAAACTTCGGTGGTGGCTGGGATTCTTTGTCACAGAGTATCAAGGATATCATCGAGAGCGGTTTCGACATCTCTACCACTACCCTTCCCAAGGATCGCCTTCACAAGAAGGGTGGCCTCTACGAGAAGAAGGTGGAGGACGGCTTTGAGGTTCTCGAAGTAGCAAAAGGCAGCTGGGTAGAAGCCATCTTCGCCAAGGTGAAGCCTGAAGCCGAGAAACCTCGTATGAAGTTTGCTTCAGCCCTCAATGATGAAGAGGACGAGGATGCCGACGTAGAGATTGAGGACAACTACAACAAACCCGACGAGGACGATGTTGAGATTGAGGATCCCGATGACGACGATATCAACGAGGACAACTACTCAACGATGATGGATCTGGGCAGCAGTGATCCCGATGAGGAAGCCGAGGGATTGGCCGACTACGGAGAAGAGTAAGTATTCCAAAATCATAAAACAAAATTAGCCACTTTCTTATGAAGGTGGCTAATTTCATTTATAACAGTTTGCTTTCGATGGTTATCTCAGAAAGCAGCCAATTCACTATAGATACGCTGCACAGGCAGTCCCATCACATTGAAATAACTACCATGAAGTCCTGTCACGCCCACATAGCCAATCCATTCCTGAATGCCATAGGCTCCAGCCTTGTCAAAGGGACGGTAGGTATTTATGTAATAATCAATCTCCTCGTCGGAGAGTTGCTTAAAGGTGACATCGGTCGTCACAGAAAAGACTCGCTGCCTGGTGGTCGTCATCAGACACACACCTGTTATCACCTGATGAGTACGTCCGCTCAACTTACGGAGCATACGCTGGGCATCAGCCGCATCAACAGGCTTCCCCATCACCTCATCTTCTGCCACCACAATGGTATCGGCCGTAATAATCAAATCATTCGAAGCCATCAACTGGCGATAAGCATCAGCCTTCTCTTTGGCAATATACTCAGCAATCTGAGTTACAGGCAAATCATGAGGATAGCTCTCTTCGATATCGGGCAATACCTTCACCTCGAACGAGATGCCGAGTCCTCCCAACAACTCTCGACGGCGAGGCGAGTTACTTGCCAGAATAATATGATATTTCTCTAAATACTCAAACATAATC
>Ga0265298_10007647_pt1 | contig 13089 bp, 15 predicted proteins | sample AusTroGonzalo_MG_3_FD_193486 | JGI IMG/M metagenome (GOLD analysis project Ga0265298, IMG submission 193486) | Bovine rumen microbial communities from tropical cattle in Woodstock, Queensland, Australia - Gonzalo_01 | ecosystem: Host-associated > Mammals > Digestive system > Stomach > Rumen ... | reverse complement strand
TTCATTGTTAGCATCAATAGCTGCTTTTAAAGCTGCTGTTGCTGCAGCATTTTTAAGTGCGTCATTTGTCTTTTTAACACTCTTGCTTGTTTCTTTTGTAACAGTCTTTTTAGGTTCTGTTTCTAAGCCTAAATCTTTATCAGTTAGTTCTGTTTTATTCTTTTCTAAATTTTCCATATTCCATTTCTCCTTTTACTATATTATATCAATTAATTTAATAATTGTAAAGTTATTACCATTTACTAATTTGTAGTTCATTAAGCTATGTGCTCTTTGAATATCAGTTTCCCAAATATCTCCTTTTTTCCTGAAACAATTATATTCCAAATCTGTAAACCCTTCAGCAAATACACATTTAACTTTAACTTTTTTATCATCTGGAATAACTTCTTGTTCTGGACCTAATAGTTCTTTCCATTCAGTATCTGATTGTTTTATATTTGTTTTTACTTTAGGTATCTTATTATATATCTTATCAATATCTATATTAGACATATCCATATTTAAAATATATCCATTTTCCCCATCTATAACACCATTTTCTATAGCAGCATCAAAATTTGTAACAATTACTGGTGTTTTAAGTTTTAGACTTTCTTTTACTGATATACAATCGGCTTCACTTTCTGAAAGTTGTACTAAATAGTCTGCTCTTGCAATATAGTTGCTTATATTAAGCTCACTAGGTACAAAAATAACATTATTAAAAGGGGACTTTATTTTTGTGTTATTTGTGAAAACTAACCAAATAAATGGATAATTTCCTTCTATAAAGTCACTAGCAAGTATTTTCATTTTCTCCCATATTGAACCTTTATCCTCAGCTATTCTAGTAGCACTTATTAGTAAAAGCACTTTTTTAGGTTCTTCTAGGCATATAGGGTTTCTAATAACTTCGGGCATCATACCTGTAAGATTATAAAAGTCATCAGCTGCAGTTTGGCTAACAGCTATATATCTATCTATTAATGGGTTTGGTTTTAGTTCTTTAACTTTATATGCAACTGAATAACAAGCATGTACAAATTGTATTCTTTCTTTTTTAGCTTCAAAACATTCTATTTCTTTATCTGGAGTATTAAAACAGAATATTGCTAAATCACACTCTATTCTTTGATAATAAAACTTTCTTACATTAACAAGTGGTAACAGCCTATCTATCTGTTTTTCATCACCAGATATATAATATACAGTAATATTTCTGTTCTTACCATAGAGTTTACTTATATAATATATCCAACTCTCAATACCACCTATGTTATTAAAATAAGGTATATAAAAAGCTATCTTCATAATTCCATCTCCTTAGTATAATTATATAATAAAAAAGACTATATATCAATATAGTCTTTATGAATACTAACCACTTATATCTGTTTGAGATGCTGGTTGTCCAGCTATATCATCAGACCAATCATCAACATATACATCATATCCAGATGCTGAGTAAACTCTTGTAATTGACATTGGATCTGTTACTTTTGCACCAGTCCACATTTTGTAACCGAATGTTGCTTTTTGTCCTAGTGGGTCTGCTTTATCAGCTGTAAATCCTGTATCATAGAATTTAACATTTCCACTACCTAATTTAATAACCATGTATGGGTCTTTACCTAAAACATAAGATGTATAAACATTTACATTACTTGAGTTTTCATTAACAGGACAGATTAAACTATCTGTAAAATACATTCCATATGCTTTATATTTAGCTAAAGTACCTTGTTTAATTGGTCCATTTTCACTACCTGGAACAAGTAATTTATTTACTAAAACTGGGTCATCTAATAAGTCATTCATTACATTTGGATGTAATACACCAATAAATGCACCAGCATATCTTCTATGACCAGTTCTGTTATGGTTTGTCATAACTAATGCAACAGTTCTAAAATCTTTGAATGTTACAATATCACTAGAATCTATATCATTAACTGCAGTATTACCTACACCTACGAAATATTCAGATGCATCAGCAAAACTATCTATAATGTTTCTTTCACGAACTTCTGATGCATGTCTAGATAATTCAGGTTGATAAATTGTTTTAATATTATCAAAGTGAACATCTGCAGCAACATCTGTTTCTTCCATAACAACACCATATTGGTTAACAACACCACTAACTTTGTGTGCCTCTGGTTTTAATGCAGTTGGAGGAACACCTTCTGTTAATCTGTGTTTTCCTTCTTTATCATAAGGAATATGATTATATCTACGAACAGTAAAAGTTGTAGTACCTTCATGTAAAGGTATTGAAACTTCTGTTCCTAATGAACTAAATACAAAATTTGATTTTTCTAATTTAATCATCTCTAAGATTCTTTTAGACCAGTATTCATTTTGGCTAATACCATTTTTTTGTAATACAGCCAATGTAGTATTTGCAGGATTCATAATTACACCTACCCTTTCTTAATTTTAATCAAAATAATTATCAGCTTTATATTGCTTCATTTCTTTAGCAATAATATCATCTAGAGATACAGCAGTATCTGCTACACCACCATTATGTTTATCATCACTAAGACTATCTAATTTTTCTAACTTATCAATTTGTTTTTGTTTAGAAAACTCTGCAATTTTATCTGATAAAATACCTTTGATAAGAATTTCAGGATTTGGAATTTCTAATAAACTATCTACTGTAAAACCAGCTTCTTCTAATTTATTAAAGATTTCAGTTCTTCCATCTTCTCCTAAATTATAATCAGATACAGCTTTATCCACAGCATTTTTAAAGTTAGAAGCCCTACTTACTAACTCAGCTTCTCTTTGTTTATTTTCTAATTCAGCAATTCTTTTATTGCTTTCTTGAAGTTGAGCATATAGTACAGGATCAAGTCCTTTATCTTTTGCTTCTTTTTCATATCTTGCTTTTTCATAAGCTTCTTTGAATTGTTTTACATCAGTGTAGCCATACTCAGCAGCTAACTTACTTAAAAATTCACTCTCTTCATTTTTTTGATTTAATTGATTTTTTAAATCTGAATTTTCTCTTCTTATCTTACTAAATGCAAATTCTTTTTTATCTTCTACACTTAGTTTATTATCAGTAACATTATCTTCGTTTTCTTCGTTAGAATTATTTTCATTGTCATCATTTTCTGTAGATATATCATTATCTAAATCTTGATTATCATCATTATTTAAATATTCATCATCTACATTTCCATCTGTTTCTTCAATATCATCAGCAGCATTAGATTCTGTTAAATTAAATTCTTTATCTAATAAAGCATCAATATCTTCTACACTATTCAACTCGTTGTTCATATTTATCTTCCCTTCTTTCACATACTTATTTTAATTTGCTATGGTACAAACTTTAAATATGACTAACTGAAATATCCCTATCTCATCAACAACATTATACTATAAATTTTAATAAATGTAAACAATAAAATAAAAAAGCATATTTCTATGCTTCTTTTGGTATTTCCATTTGATTTAACATTGTTGTTTCTGGACCTTCTATTTCTTGTGCTAAGGAATTTATATCTGCTTGACCTTGTGGTGAAGCCATTAATGTTTGCGTAGCAGCATCCATTTGTTGGTTAGCTTGTTCTAATTGTTGTTGTGCTGCTTGTTCTATTTGAGCCATTACTTCTTGAACAGCTGGAGTGTCTTTTTGGTTTGCAATAATCTCTGCCATAGCTTGTTGTAATAACTCAGGTTCTACACCTACTTCCATTCCTGATTGATATAATTGTGTAATTGCATCTGCTTTTGTTTCAGCATCCTGGAATGTCAATGTATTATATCTAGCAATTATTTCATCTTTTCTTTCAATATCAGAATTTTTAATAATATCACTAACTGTAACAGTTTTAACTGGAGCATCATATTGTCTCTCTAATTGGAATATTTCTAATAATAGGTCTTTTTGTTTTTCTCTATTATAAGGTGTTTTTGTTTCTAACTCTATATAATAATTATAGTTAGTGTGGTCTCTCATAGTTTTTTCATCTGGAAGTTTAACTGATGTAAATTGATATTTACCATCTGGTTGCTTCCCATCGTTATAAGTTAGTGTTTCATTAGCATAAACTTGTTTAATATATTCAATTATTATTTCTGTAACATCTTCTACAAATTCTTTTATATTTGTTAGTACTTTATTTTCTATTATTGTAGCTCTTCTGATAGCTGTGTCTGTACCACTTTTTGTATTACCTGCTGTACCTACATTTCCTAAAAATTGTTGTGAATTACCTGTTATTTTATCTATTTGTTCTATATAGTCATTCTTAATACTTATAGTTTCTTGTTTTATTTGAGGTGGAACTACTGGTTTAATTGCATTGTCCAAGTCTCCATCAACAGCATAAACTACACCTGGAGCACCATTAGCTTTTGCAACAACTTTAGGGTCAACTCCACAGCCTTTTCTAACCATCATACTAGGAGCAGCATAGGCTATAGCTGTGTTTGTAACAGCACTTTCTATAGAAACTACAGCCTTTTGTAATGATAAAACATCATCCATTAAAGACAATCCATAACAGCTTTGTGCTGCTTTTTTCCATCTTATTTGTGCTATTGGGAATATAGGAAGATTCATATCTTTTTGTTCTACAATTATCCCACTTACTAGAACTACTTTTTCTATTTTGCCTTTTTTCTTACCATAGTATGTTAATACAGTTTTAATATCATCTTGTTCGGTAGTATAATCATTATCTTTATAAACTTCTCCTCTATCTTGTGGAGTATAGTTATCAGCAACAGCTTCTATAGCTTTTAATTTAGGATATTTTTCATCTACTTCTTCCTTGCTCATTCTATCTGCAACGAAAAGGTATCTTGCTTTTTTAAGAGACCTTGCATTTGGGTCAATAAATATTCTAGCTGGTTCTATACTATATGCTTCAAGTTTTCCTAAATTCTTTTCACCAGTTGTTCCTATAGATGCATTTTTATTTAAAACAATATGACAATATGATTCTCTTACTACAGCACAATCACTTATGCAGTCACGAACAATATCATCCATATTAAGTCTTTTCCATTCTCTTTTGTATACATCTGCAAGTTTATCAACATTATCTACATCTTCAAGACCTAAAGGAATTAACTCACCTATATAATCATTTGCTAATAATGATGCAACACGATTATCTATTGCAACAGATGCATGAGGTGTATTCATATTTACAACCCATGGTGTTTCATTTTTGTATCTTTTTAATAAATGTTGGTTTCCTTGATAAAATGCCATATTTTCAGCATAAACATCCATTCTAGAACTATTAAATGTTTTAGCTTTATTAAATTTATTTAAATATGGTTTTGCTTTATCCATTTCAACAGACATATTTAAAATTTCAACTTCTTTTTCTTCCATATTATTCACCTTCTTTAGTAATATAATCTTTTACATAATCTGGAGCACCTTCTAAATATACACCTGTACCTAAAGAACCATGCTCTAAATTGTAAATTCTTTCCTCTAATTCTGATACTCTTAATGTAAGTTTATCTAGTTTCTCGATTAATTCTTTTTCTTCCATAATTACATCTCCTTCTAATCCATATTGAACATACCTATTCCATATGCTCCACCTTCACACTCACCAATAATACCACTTATGTCTGTATCTGGTTTTATCATAGACAGAATAGTATCTTTACTTTCAAGTGTTGCATTTTTATATGACATATAACATTCTTTAAAATCAAGGGGTAAACCCATACATAAATATCTTAAAGCATCCATTAAGTGGTTTTTTCTATCAACTGGAATGTCTTCCTGTACACCATCCTTAGCAACTTTCCAAACATAATCTCCAGCTTCTTCTTTTAAATTTACACAATTAGTGAAGAACTTAAGTTTACCCATGTACATAAAATCTCTTACCCTATCTATACCATCTAGTATAACATTATTTCCTTCTTCTAGCCAAATACCACTTACTTGATAAAAGTATTGTTGATAGCTTACTCCATCTCTATCATTTCTATTTCTTACTGATGGGTCTGCTTGTATGCCTTTATACATTTTAAAACCATCAATCTTTTCTTTAATTCTTCTAGCATGATATGTTATTGCTTTTTGTGTTTCATAATATTCATCATAAATATAGCATATTCCAGTATTTGGGTCTATTGCACCACAGGCTAAACAAGTAGCATCTGACCAGCCTTTATCAAAACCAAATATTCTTATCCAATCTTTTGGAACTGGAAAAGGATCAACTATATTATCAGCAAAATCTGGATACACAGCACCTTCTTTTACTTCCAAATAACAATAAATATATTTTCTTATCCACTTATCACTCTTACCTACACACATATCTGAAATAAATGTTTTTGGTAAATATTTATTATCAACTGTTGCTGACAAGAATGAATGATAAGCAGACTCAGGTTTTTTAGTTTTTAGTTTTGCATAAGAAGAAGTATCAACGTTCTTACTAGAAAATATCCTTCCAGACCTAAGTAAAAACTCATCTCTTATCCAACCTTCTTCTGGGTTGCTTTCTACAATACCTATAAATCTATGTTCTATTTCAAAACCTTCTTTATCCTTTACAATAGCTGCTCTATTTCTCAAACGAGTTTGTAATTGTGTAAAAATCTTAAAATCTACACCACTAGCTTCAACTATCCAGAATGCTGTCAAGTTTAAAGACCTTATTTTTTCTTCATCATCACTAGCATATACTATTATTTCATGACCATTAGTCATTGTGTATTTTGGTAATGGTGTTTTTGTGGGATTCTTTGCGAAGAACCAAGGTGGTAAAAATTTCTCTAATTCTGGTAATACTGCTTCTCTAACTTGTTGTAATGATTGAGCTGTTATAAGTGTTCTACCATTAGGAACACTAAACACATGAGCTGCTATTTCAGCTGCATCCATTGTAGTCTTACCAGTACCATATCCACCAATATTTAATCTAAATTTTGCTTTTGACTTATGAAAATCTACTTGGTGTGCACATGGTTTGTAATCTATAAGTGTTGCTAAACATGTATCACATCTACCATAGAATACACTTTCATGTACCTTAATCTCTCCACCACATAATGGACACTTATATAATTTATATCCATCATCTGTATAACCTTTAAATACTAAATCACTTATATTCATTAATCAAAATTAACTTTCTCTGGTAATCTTATTAGTATAATGTTGGAGTTATTAATTGCTGGACCTCTACCTTCCATAGACTTTTTTATACTAACAGCATTCTTGTCACCTTCCATAAGTCCTGTATCAGCAACATTCATAATTTTTTCATCTTTAAAAGACTGAATATATTTTCTAACAACTGGGTAATTTAAAAATTCTTTCCATGTATCTACACCTAATGGATAGACTTCATCCATTTCTATTGAAGTCTTATTAATATTATCACCAAAGTTTTCCATAAATAGTGTAGCAAGAGATATATAAGACATTTTCTGTTCTCTATTTTCTTTCTTTTTTAAATTGTCATCATTCTTAATTAAATCTAGAAGAACATTTTGTTTTTTCTTTATATTCTTACTGATTTCTTTTTCATTCATAATTCCACCACCAAATTCTAACTAAATTATATAACATTTTAAGAATTTTTACAACAAAAAGGGGAGTACTAATACTCCCAACCAGTTGAAATGGAATTAATGATGCAACTAGGTAATAAAAATAAAATCTTATCACCCAAATTAATTATATATTATTTTTAACAAAAAGTAAATAAAAAGTAGATTAAGAATTCTTAATCTACCAGTAGAAAGGAGCTTGTTAGAGCAGTAAACTTAATAGCAGCATAATTGGAGGAATGTTTCCCGTAAAAACATTTACCCTAACAATATCATTATAACTCTAAAAATAAATATTGTAAAGTACTAAAAAAGACTATTTCTAGTCTTTTATTTTCCATGCACATCTCATTATTCTATCTGATGGATCAAATGTATCATAAATAACACCATCTATTATAGCTGTTATATGATTAGGCATTGTTACTGCATATTTACCAACTGGGTGTTCATATGCAAACTCTCCAACACTTTTTGAGTAATGACATTGTCTAGGGTATCTATCATCTAAATAATCCTCTACAAACTCTACATTGTCTGTCATATAACCATCTTTGGAAGAGAAATGTGCAAGTTCTTTATAAACATCTTCCCAACTTCTATCAGTAAGTAAAGATATACTGCGTATAACACAGTCTTCTATATTCCTATTTCTAGGGTTTCTATTATAATATCTATACATTCATTAATTCTTTAGCTTTATTAAAATGTTTTTTAACGATTTCTTTTTCTTCTGGAGAAGTTGCTGTTTCTTTGATATATTTTATTAATTTATAATTATAATGTAACATAGAATCTAAATCTTTTAAACCATCTTCTTTAGCTCCATAGTTTCCACCAGCATTAAATTCATTTCTGTCTTCTTCATAAGCTTCATAGCTTCCTCTCATGCCATCCATATAACTAGATGCTCTATATTTAGAATCTACTCCTCTACGATTATATTCGTTATATGCATTATAAGCATTATACCCAACATTTTCTCCATAACCACGACCATATGCATTTCCATATCCGTTCATACTCTGTACCTCCTTTAAGTCTTTATAAATATCCACAACTTTAAATAATTCATCTTTATCTACTGTGTGGAATTCTTGTTTACTTTTCTTTGTGATGTATTCTTCGATTTTCTTTATCATTTCATCCATTTTAATCTCTCCTTTCTAGGAGTTCTATAATATTTTTATTTTGTTCGATTATTACATTTAACTTTTTCATTAAGTCAGTATTATTAAAATCTTTAAATAATAACTCTAAATTTATAATTTGTAAAAGTAAAGATGCTGTATCTACTGGATTAGTCATTATGCGATCTTTTCTATACTAAATGTAGCATTTGCTACAATAGGAGCTTGTGTAGCTACACCTGGAGCAGTTAAATCAGTAAAATCTGGAACACTTGGTACACTTCCGATACTTAATGTAGCATTACTTCTTCCACATACCTCAATAGTATTCTCAAAAGATACATTAGAAACATCTCCAGCTGCTGTTACTGTTGATATCATTGTTGTTCCTGGAACAATTACTCCATCTTCAAATAATGCAAGTGCAACTGGTGTTCCAGCAGTAGCTCCACTAATATTAGCATTGAAGCTTACTTCATATTTTGCTGTTCCGTTACAATTACAGTTTCCATTACCTAGTACTTGATATAATGGGTTACCTGTTTGATGACATAACCAACTTTTAGGGTTATTTTGACAAGCACTTCTTGTTCTTATAGTATCAGCACTAAATATTAGCTTTGCTTCATTATTTGTTAATGTTACTGGCAATTCTTGTATACTCTCTATCATATTTATATCTCCTTTCATAATAAAAGAGAATAAGACTTGCTTATTCTCTAAATTTAGCAAGTTCTCGTATTCGAGCAGTTGTTATCAACCTATGCTATTAAATAAATTGGTTTGCTCCACATCCACATCCATTGTTGTTACAAGTGAAAATTGGAGTGCGTCCATAGACTGGAGTTGATGGGACTGGGCAATTTGACAATCTATTATATAATTGGTCTACCTCATTAGCGAATCCTTGTGCAATAAATGCATTTTGTGCTGTTTGAGATTTGTCTAGACTTAACATTAAGTTTTGTCTTTCAAGATCATTTATCTTATCTTGTTTAGCATCTAACTCTAATTGACATAATTTGTCTAAGATAGCTTGAGTATTTGCTGTAGCATTAGTAATAATATCTCTTGTATTATTAGCATCAGCAAATCTAGTTTGGTTAGCTTCATTTTGAACTATGTTTTGAGTTTGACAAGTTGCTAAACGATTTTCACAGCAGCAAGTATCTAAAGATTTTTGTAAACCATTAAATCCTTGAAGTGTTGAGATTTGGTTATTGAAGTTTTGGTTCATGTTTGCCATTTGTCTATTAGCTGCAGCAATCTCTGCATTATATGCAGTTGTATTTACAGCAGAAACTATATCAGCTGTTGAACCACAAATTTGAGTAGCAATGTTTCCTAATGAATCTCTTACACCTTCAACTTGATTACTTATGTGTAAAGTGTCAAATCCATTATTAGTGTTGTTCATTATTTCTTGTTGACCATTAGCTATCCAAGGATACATATAAGCCATCTCACCATTAGCACCACCAAAACCACCAAACATTCCACCATTACCTAGCATACCTAGAGCAATAATACCTAGAATCCATTCTCCCATATTACCACCCCAGCCACCATTGTTTCCACAAAGGTCTACTGTTGGAACTATTGAGTTTCCGTTCATAATATCTCTCCTTTCTATAAATCTATATCAAACACAATGTGTTGATACCTAATTAGATAATATATTTTCTATTCGGTTAATTTGGTCATCAGAATAACCAAATCTTTTTGCAAAATCATATAATTTCTTCCTTTGTTCTGGAGATTGTTTACCTAAAGTGTTTTTTAATAACATCTCTGGAGTGTTATTCTGCTTCATCTGTTGCAGTTGTTGATACTGATTCGGATATTGTGCTCTTAGTTGTTGCATTATCCCTTGACCTATTTGGTTCATCTTTTATCTCCTTCTTCAAATCTTCTAGCTCTCTTTTAAGTGCTTCAATTTGTAAATCTTTCTCATCTTTAGGTATAAACTCTTCTAAAAGGTAAGTCTTAATGTTGCCATTAGGTGACTTAAACCACATATTAGTAAATGCTTTATTAACAAATAAAGTATCTGCAAATATCATCTCTCTTTTTACATCATCTATGCTCTCAGCATATCTAACTCCTTGTCCACCTGGACCTGTTTGTATAGTTTGATTAAGTATAGTTGGCTGAGAATATGCTTGTATCTTCTGTCTTTCTAACTCAGCCATTTTAGCTCTTTCCTCTTGAATTTGCCTATCAATATTATATAGTTGAGGATTAAATCCATTCATAAACTCACTCCCTTTGATTACATTATCTCATAATAAAAAGAGTGTAAAACACAATGATTACACTCTCTTTGCACACTAAATACTCAATTTTTGTTTACTTTTTGCCTTTCTGGATATTTATCTGGGTTTAGACTAGATAAATAGTCATATTTCCTCCGAATACTAGCAATACAGTTATTAATAGTAGACCTAGAGACATTAAACTCCAAAGACATACTTGTAATAGTCCATTTATCGTTCTCCCAGACTCTAGCATATAATACTTTCTTCTCTAAATCTGTCAAAATTGCATCACTTACAAAAGAATCATACAAAGGTTTAGTCCAATGTATTTTATTATATTTACTCATAACATCACTCCCTCGAGTGGTTATTATAACATAAAAAGCTGCAAATGCAGCTTTCGGGGGTGAGAAAATAACTTTTCTCGAGGTATTATATGAATAATCATCAGGATTCACATCCTAAATACATTATATCACAGTTTTATCCTATTTGTATAGTCCTTTTTGATAATTAATTTACCATTACCGTTTCTCTTATCCTGATACTCCGCCTCAAATGCTAGAAGTATATCTCTTATTCTCTTTAATGTATCTATATCTATCCTACCCAAGTCGTTCTCCACACACAAGAGTCTAGTTATTGCTAGGAACATATCTCTATCATATAACTCTATTGTATGCAAATACTCATGACTAGAAGATTGTTTTAATATTGCTCCATTATTTCTAGTATAGCCTTTACCCTCTATATTCTGACATAATCTCTTAGGAATCCTAAGATGATGAAATGATAGTTCTTTAGTACTTTTAAAAGTATAGCCCATCATATCATATCCTAATTCTTTTAATTTAAACTCATTTATCATTAGCTTAGTTATTTCTTTCATAGTATCACCTAATATAATTATACCATGATAATTGGTTGATGTGTTGGAGGTGGTTAGAGATTTTGAGATTTTTTTTTATTTGAGAGATTTTTTATAGGAGAGAGATTTTTGTATGTTTTACGATACCGCGCGCACACCCGTAGCCAAAATGCTCAGCCATACCCTTTCAAACCCCACCCCCATGTTTTATAAAAGAATCAGATCCTTTAATTATAACATATTTTATTAATATTGTCAATAACTTTTTTATTATTTTTCAAATTTTTAATTTTAATATCTTTCATATAATTATAAAATAATAATAAAGATAAAAAACTTATAAAAGATATATAATAATAATAATAATAATAATAATAATAAAGATATAATTTTATTATCTTTTATAATATTCATAACTTTTCATAAAATACTCAAAAAAAGCCCTTTTCACCCCTAAAAAAAATTTTTAATATACTACTATATTAAAATAATATACTTTTATATTAACATATTAATATAATATATATTAAAAACACTTTCACGCGTAAAAAGTGCATATTGGTATATATAACTATAACTTTAATATCTTTAATAAAGTATATATAATAAAAAAGTTAAAAAAGTTAAAAATATTATTGACAATAAAAAAAGATATATGCTACAATTAAGGTGCAAGTGAGAAAAGAACTTGCAAATGTTAGAATGAGTGACCTTAACACATTAAAAAAGGCATTAGTTGTATATACTAATAGATGTTATTTGACAATTTTATATATGAGACCTAATAACCTAGTATTTTAGATAATACATTTATGCTAGACTTATAAAGTAAACTATCTAGACATAAAAAGGTTGATGTGCTGTACAAAGAGACTTAAAAAGCCTATGAAAAGTGATAGAACGGCTGGCACACTTAATTATTAGTCATTAGTGAACCCAAAAAAGCAGGTTTATCAGTGCAAACTGATGAACCCAGGGTTGTTAATAGTATAAAAATTGACACTGTTGGTTACAGCACGATTTGAGAGATAATCAGAAACGACCTACTATAATTAATAGCCCTAGGTTTGTTAGTTTGCAAATAAACTAATAAGAGAAATGGAGCGATGTATATGGCAAAGATTACAAAAGAAAAATATTTAAAAATTAATGAGGGATGTGCAAATGGTTTCAAATTAGATTTACAATATTATGTATGTTATGGAGAATATGCTTTGGAAAAATATGATTTAATGCAAGATAATATTTATAAAAAATATAGATTATCTTTTAGACAACATTATGATTATGTTGT
>Ga0265298_10007646_pt1 | contig 13089 bp, 9 predicted proteins | sample AusTroGonzalo_MG_3_FD_193486 | JGI IMG/M metagenome (GOLD analysis project Ga0265298, IMG submission 193486) | Bovine rumen microbial communities from tropical cattle in Woodstock, Queensland, Australia - Gonzalo_01 | ecosystem: Host-associated > Mammals > Digestive system > Stomach > Rumen ... | reverse complement strand
CTAAAACTGGTGATATGGCTACTAAATTATCTTATAAGGGAGTAGTTGGAGAAATAGATGGAGTACCAGTAATTAAAGTACCAAGTTCTTATCTACCAGGAAATTGTGAATTTATAATCACTCACCCTGTTGCAACAATTAACCCTAAGAAATTAAGTGACTATAAAATTCATAGAGATCCACCAGGAATCAATGGTAACCTTGTAGAAGGTCGTGTAAGATATGACACTTTCGTTCTTGAAGGAAAGAAAGATGCTATCTATTCTCACTTTACAAGTTATTCAGGATAAAAAGTTCAAGAGTTTTATCTCTTGACAAAAGGAGTCTATAAAAGACTCTTTTTTTGAGGAGGTAATGAAAGGACAGGAGAAACAATATTCACTATCACAATGGCTATGATAGATGAAATGCTTGAAAGTGGAGAACTAGATGCAGATACAACAAGAGAATATAGAGCAAAAGCACCATCAATCTTAACAATGTTACAAAATGAATTAATTGGGATAGATAATCGATATAGAAAAAAAGAAGATTATATATATCCAGTAACATTAGAGTCACTAGAAGAACCATTACAAATAGATACAATAAAAGCAACAACATTATTAACAAATGGACTTGCAGCTCAATTAATGTTACATGAAGATAAAACGCTAGCAAATTATTTTGAACAAAGGTATCAAGAAATGAAAGGAATGTTCTTGAAACCAATAGCAAGAAAACCAGAAACAAGAGAAGATGTATATGACTCAACATTAAATTATTAAAGAAGGTGAATAAAGGGCAACAATAAAAGCAGGAAAGACAGTAAAACCTGTTATATTAGATAAATTTTTAGGTCTTAATATTCATAATACTGGAGATACACAAATCGAACTAGGCGAATCTGGAAGAATGGATAATTTTTATATAACAAATGACTATAAATTAAGAAAAATGTATGGATATAAATCATTTTGGGATTTTGAAGAACCAATAAAAGGTATGTATTCTACTAATTTAGGAGGAACTGAATATTTATTAGTAGCAGTGGATGGTAAACTATATTACTTTTTAAGAGGTGAATTAGAAGATGAAAGTGAATGGGATACGTTAGAACCAACATTAATAGGTTCAATACCAGATAATGAAACAACTTTTTTTACATTTGATAAGAAAGTATATATTTTATGTGGAAAATACATGAGTTGGGATGGGACAACATTAGAAGAGGTGGAAGGATATACACCTCTTGTTTTTATTAATACACCACCAGCAGGTGGAGGACTTATATATGATGAAATAAATATGCTTACTGGAAAAAAACATCAAACATTTAATGGTGATGGAACTTCTACTGAATTTCATATAGCCCAAACAGGTGTAACATCAATAGATAAAGTATTAGTGAATGGAACTGAAAAGACAATAACGACTGATTATACAGTTGATTTAATAAATGGAATAGTAACATTTACAACAGCACCAAGTCAGGCTATGGACAATGTAGATATTTATTGGACATTAGATGATGGAGATAGAGACATTATTGAAGGAATGAAATTTGGAACTGTATTTGGTGGAGATATAGATATGAGAGTATTCTTATATGGAAATCCAACTTGTCAAAATAGAACTTATTATAGTGGATTAGAAGATGGAGTTCCAAGTGTTGAATACTTCCCAGCAACAGCACAAGTTGATATAGGTCCATCAAACTTTGCATTAACTGATTTAACAAGACAATATGACCGTTTGTTAGCAACAACAAATAGACCAGAAGCTTATTATTTAACAATAGGAACAGATAGTTTAAATGTAGTATTGTCTGATAATACTCAAACAACAAGATTAGTACCATCAGTAAGTACATATCCATTAAATGAAATACACGGAAACGTAGCACCAGGGCAAGGACAATTAATAGATAACTATCCAGTAACCATTGATAGAAATTCTTTAATAGTATGGAAAGCGACAAACGTACGTGATGAAAAGAATATGGAAGACATATCACAAAAAATCAAATCAGATTTAATAGATATGGATTTAAGAGCATTTAAAACATTAGATCACCAATCTGAAAACCAATTATGGTTTGGAACTGATAAAAAATACTATATATTTAATTATTTAACAAAAACATTTTCAAGATTAAATTTATCAGATGATATGACACATCTTGAAGATTTAGGAAACACAGTATATACAGGAACAAATACAGGTAAAGTATGTAAATGGGGAGAACAATTCCCAGATTATGATGGAGATATAATAAAAGCACATTGGGAAATGAGTTTTAGCGATTTTGATGCTTCATATTTAAGAAAAACAATGAATAGATTATGGGTATTAATGCAACCTCAAGGTTTATCAAGTGCAGATATAAGTTTTATATCAAACTTAAAAGTATCACCAGTAAAAAAACATATATCATATCATTTACAAGTATTAGATAACGTGGATTTTGCAAATTTTAGTTTTCAAATATCAAATAATCCTCAACCATTTAGATTAAAAATGAAAGCAAAAAAATTTACTAACTTAAAAATAACAATAGACAACGAAGAAAGAACAGATTGCACAATATTACAACTTGTAATGAAAGTTGAATCATTTGGAGAAAGTAAATAGGAGGGATAAAATGAAGTGGCTATGGGAAAACAAAAAAAAGATAGCAAAATACACTTTAAATATATTAAGTGCATTTGCTATGCTAGTTGCTGGAATAAATGCTATTGAAGGAATAACAATACCTTATGCACACCAAATAGTAGAAACAATAGCTGTAATAAATGGTGTAATAAGCACTTATTTATTAGGACAAAAATTAACAAAATAGGAGGGATATAAGGGCATTAACAAAATTTTTAGTAGATGTAAATAATATACAAGCATTATCAGATAGACCAAATGAAATAGATGGATTAGACTCATCACAATTAAAGGAAAAATTTGATAAAGCAGGTTCAGACATTAAAAGTTATTTAAACAACACGTTAACACAGGAACTAGATTCAGTTCTTGCAACAATACCAACAAATTATGTTGCAAATACAGATTCAAGATTAACAAATTCAAGACAATGTAATAATAACTTTGATAATTGGGCAACAGCAAGAAGTAATTTAAAAATAGGATATGGAACATCTCTACCATCAAGTGCAGATGATGGTTCTATATTTTTGTTATATGAGTAGGTGATTAAATGAATGTTGTAGGAACATCATACTTTGACACATGGGCAAATTATCAAGTAGGATATGACATAATTTCAACAAGTACATCAGGTGGATATCATGTAATAAGAGTCTATGGGGTATTAAACGTAACAGGAAATAGTATCTCATGGAGTTGGGGAAATGCAAGAGTATCAGATAATACTGTTGGCATTGGAACATGGTATGGTAATGGAAGTTATACATTGGTTTCAAAAGATATAACAGTATATTCTGATGCAAGTGGAAACTTTGGAGCAACTTGGATAGATGGAGCAATATCAACATCATATAAGAGTGGTTCATGTGGAGGAAATGCTTATCTACCTCATATAGATAGACTACCTGTATTAAATAGTGGAAGTAATTTTACTGATAAAACAAATCCTGTTTATAATATAACGGCATATAATTCTTATGCTTTAAGGGTAAAAATAGAAGCAGGAGGAAATACTCAATTAATAACAAGAGATTTATCAAGTAGAGGTTCACAAATATATACATTAGTTTTAACTGATGAAGAAAGAAAAACATTAAGAAGATTATCACCAGATGGAAAAACATTATCAGTAAGAGAAACAGTAGTAGCCATGAGTGGTAGTACTGAGGTATGTGCAAATTATAAAGACTATACAATGACAATAACTAAAAGACCAATGAAGATACGTATTAACGGAGCATGGAAAGAAGCATATCCATACGTAAGAATCAATGGAGAATGGAAAGAAGCAAAGTCTAATATAAGAGTAAATGGACAATGGAAGGAAGGGATCTAAGGGCAAATTATGAAGAAGATTTAAACAGATTAAAAACAGCTCAAAGAAACGCAGCAGTAGCAGATTTAGAAAACACAAGAAATCAAGCATTAAGTAATTTACAAGCAGAGCAAAGACAAAATGCAGCAACATATAATACACAAAGGTCAAGTGCAAATGCACAAAATAGATTAAGTGCAAGAAACTTTCAAGAGTATTTAGCATCAACAGGAAGAGCAAATTCAGGATTATCAGCACAAGCAAGGATGCAAAATGCAAATAATCTAAATACATCATTAAATAACTTAAATACTGGAGAGGCAGCAGCAATAGCAGACATAAATAGAAGAACAACTGATGCACAAAATGCTTATAATACAGGATTAGCTGGAGCAAATGCTCAAATAGAAGCTAATTACATCCAAAACTTACTAAATGAAAGAGATAAACAATTACAAAGGGATTTACAAGAAAGACAATTCCAAGAATCTATCAGACAATTCAACGAGAATTTGGCATTACAAAGACAACAATTACAATCTCGTTTTAGCAGTGGTAGTGGAGGAGGCGGAAGAACTTCTAGTGGAGGAGGTTCTTCAAAAACAACAACAACATCTAGTAAACAACCTACAATAGCAGAACAAAACGCAGCTTTAAGAAATGCAGCAAAGAATGGACAAGTATATGTTAAGTATGTTCAAACATCACAAGGTGGAGTAGCAGAACAACTATGGAAAAAGAGTAGTAACGGAAAAGATACAAGAGTTAGGTAGGTGGTTACTATGGCAAAGAAAAAGATTGAAAAAGTAAGAGAAATAGTAAACTACGATAAAAATGGAAATATTGTAACTCAAAAATTAACAGGAGAAACTGGTGGATATACAAGAGAAACTACTCCAGCTTTAGTTAAAGCAGCACAAGACGAAACAATAAAAACTGTAGAACCTACTGTAAAAACAGATGTAAAAACAGCTTTAAATAATAGTGCAGTAAAAAAATATGGTTTTAATTTATCAAATGCAATTACTGACTTAGCAAACTTAAATGAAGCACTTGAAAATGAAAAAGAAGCAATTCCAGTTGTAGGAAAACTTTTCAAAGCAAAAAATATTGCGAAAAAAAGTATAACTAATGCAATGACTAATATGGGTGAAGGAGCATTAAAAACTGGTGAAGGAGTATTAGATACTTTAAATGACTGGGCTGATGCAATAAATAACCCATTAACTTATACAGGAAATAAAGCAGTTTATGGAAAAGAAAAAGCAGATAAAGCATTAAAAGAGAATCAAAAGAAACAAGAAGAATTTATAAAAAGAAACTTAGTACAAGACTTTCAAGATAAAACAGGATATAGTGATATAAGAAATGACTTAGAAAAAGATTCACTTGTAAAGCAAGATAATTTTGGTGGACAAATTGCACAAGGTATCGGTGGAATGGTACCTGCTTTACTTGCAGGACAATATCTAGGATTTACTCCAGAAATGACATCAACAAAAGGATTATCAGGATTAACAAAAGCAAAAGCAGTAGCAGGTAATTTGGCAAAAAGTTACGCATCACAACTACCATCAAATACAATATTAGGAGCATCAAGTTATGGTTCAGGATTAGAAGAAGCATTAAATGAAGGAGCAACACGAGAACAAGCAAGAAAATATGGGTTAGCAAATACTGCTATAGAACAAGGAACTGAATACTTAACTGGAGGAATACCAGGATTAGGTGGAAAAGGTGGACTTGATGATGTAGTTGAACCATTAATTGATAAAAATAGTAGAGGTTATGCAAATGCTTTATTAAAAGCAGGATATGGAGCATTTGGAGAAGGACTTGAAGAATATACAGGTGCTATGTTAGATCCATTAGCAAAGAAAATATATTCTGATAAACCAATAGATTGGAAAGAAACAAATAAACAAGCACTACAAGCTGGATTAGTAGGTGCAGCAACAGGAGCAATTCTTAATTCTCCATCTAGTATTCAAGATGTTCAAAATGCAAAAAATGAGATAAGAAACCAACAAGCCCAGAGAGTTCAAGAAACACCTGTTCAACCATCAATTACTCAAAATAATATAAATACTCAAGAACAAATAGAAACAACTCCTACAAGGCAAGAAAACGAGCAAATAAACACTCAACAAACACAAACAAGAGTAGAACCTCAAACAGTAGAAACAAAACCAGTAGCAAAATTAACACAACAAGAACAACAAGAATTAGATACATTAAAAGACCTTCCATTTGAGTTAGATGAACAACAAGAAAGAAGAATGGATGAGTTATTATTAAAGCAAAATAAAGATTTAGAAAAAAATATGTCACCAGTAAGAGATTTAAGTGATGTAAGAGATTTTAATGAAGTAGGAAGTAAAAAAGTAAATGCTTATCAATATGACAACCCAGAAGTAAAACCATATTTTCAAGAAGTAGCAAAAGATATGCTATATGATTTAGGTAATTCAACAAAAGGTGAAAGATACATGACAGAAGATGGACAATTTAAAGGAGTAAAAAGAAATGTACCTAATGATATTGCTGAATTATTAGATGGAGAGAATGGAGTTAAGTACTCATATAAAGAAATAGAAGATGGATTAAATGCAATTATTAAAGATAATGGAGCAGAAAATAAAGCAGTAGCAAAGAGATTAGAGTTTTATATAGATCAAAGGTTAAGAAATGGATATATGGACTCTATAGCAGGAAAAATACCAGCAAATAATGAATATATTGAAACATTAAGAAATAAAAATGCTGGAGAAAATCCTAATATTCCAGCAGAAATGGAAAAAGAAGAAGTATTAAAGTTTAGCCCTGAACAAGAGAGACAATATTATAAAAATAATGGTATGTCTGATGAAACAGCAAAAATATTAACTGAAATGCCTAAACCTGAGAAAACACCAATAGGAGAAAGAATAAAAGAAGGAAAAGCAAAAATTAGTGAACAATTAGGATATTTTAAAAGAAACTTAGTAGATAAAGGTGAAACAATTTACAAACTTGGTAAAAAAACAAAAAACCCTAATTTATATGCTAAATATGATAAAAGAGGAACTACAACAGGTGAAGCAAACTATGATATAGGAGTAGGACAAACAAATCTTGAAGGTAAAAGATTTGAAAACTTTACTGATAAAAATGGTAATAAAACATCAATGTCTTTAAATCAAATATGGGAAGGAATAGATCCTCAAATTGGAAATGAATATCTTGCTCATTACTTAAATGTAGATAGATATAACCAATTAAATGAAGATGGAACAGGAAAATATGTATTTGGTGAGTCTATAACAGATAAAGATTCATTAAATAGAATTAAAGAACTAGAAAAAGAACATCCTGAACTTAAAAGATTTGGTGAAAATGTATGGCAATATGGGAAAAATCAACTACAAACTAGAGTTGATGCAGGACAAATATCACAAGCACAAGCAGACCAATTTTTAAAAGATACACCTCATTATGTTAGACTTCAAAGAAATGTTGATACAAAAACAAGTCCATTACTAGAATTTGATAAAAATGGAAATGTAAAAGTAAATAAAAACTTAAAAGAATTTAAAGGTAGTACATTAGATATATTTCCATTTAAAGAATCAATGGCTCAATATACATTAGATGTAAGAAATTCAATAAGAGATAATATATTTGCCCAAGAATTAGCAAAAACATTAGGAATAGATGCAAATGGACAATCTGTAGATAATATAGATGATATTATTGGACAAAATCCTGAATTATTGAAAGATAATGGTGATGGAACTTATTCTTTAACATTCTTTAATAAAGGTGTAGCAACAACAATACCAGTAAATGAAGGTATTTATGAATCATTACAACCAAATAAACATTATAAATTTGAAGATACACTTCCATTTAAGGGAATAAGAAAATTTGATAATTTTAGAAAAGGATTATTAACTGATAAAAACCCATTATTCTTAGCAACAAATATGATGAAAGATGCTTTTGATGCACCATTAAATTCTAAATATCCTATTTCATTTGCAAAAAACTATCCTAGAGCAATTAAAGAAATACTTACTAATGGAAAATATTATCAACAATATCAAGCATTAGGAGGACTACAAAATACATATTTTGACAATCAAGAATTTCAAAAACAAGGAAGTAAAGCAAACCCATTAACTTGGATAGAGAAAGGAAACAATGCAGTAGAACAATTTCCAAGACTTGCAGAGTTTATATCAACAATGGAAAAAACTGGTGATATAGACCAAGCTATGTATAATGCAGCAGAGATTACAACAAACTTTAAAAGAGGTGGAGATTGGACAAAAGCAGCAAATAGAAATGGAGTTACATTTTTAAATGCTTCAGTACAAGGGTTTAGTAAACAAATAAGGAATTTTACTGATATTCAAAATCCAAGACAAGCAGCACAATTATTAGGAAAACTTGTTGTATTAGGAATAGCACCAGGTTTAATAAATGATGCTATGTGGGATGATGATGATGAATACAAGGAATTACAGGATTATCAAAAAGACAATTATTACTTATTTAAAGGAAAAGATGGAAAATGGATAAGAATACCTAAAGGAAGAGCAATAAGTGTATTCCAAAGTGCAGCAAGAAGAACAAAATATGCTTTAAAAGGTGATGAAAAAGCATTTGATGGATTTGTAGATTTTGCAAAGAATCAAGTAGCACCAAATAGTCCATTTGAAAATAATATATTTGCACCACTTTCACAAGTATCAAACAACAAATCATGGAGTGGAAATAAAATAATATCTGATTCATTATCAAAAAGACCAACTGAGGAACAATATAATGAAAAGACTGATGAAATAAGTAAATGGATAGGAAAACAAGTTAAGGATGCACCAATACCTGAAAACTTTAAATCTCCACTTGCAATTAATTATTTAATAGATCAATATTCTGGAGTTATTGGGGATGTAGGACTACCTATGATTACACCTCGTTCTTCAAGTGATACAGACAATCCTATAAAAGCAGCAGCAAAAGATAAATTCATTTTTGATGCAGCAAACAGTAGTAAGAGTGTTGGTAATTTTTATGATAAAAAAGATGAAATAGAAAAACAAAAAAATTCAATAAAAGCAACTCCTATAGATAAAGTAAAAAATAGTTATATGACATCAAGAAGTATGGAATTATCGGAATTATATAAAAAACAAAAAGATATACAAAATTCTAATTTAAGCAAAGAAGAAAAGTATAATCAATCAAAAGAAATCCAAAAACAAATAAATAAATTTGCAAAAGAAACAGTAGAAAATGTTGATAACATAGAAAAAGAAGAATATTACATAAAAATAGGAGATACTTATTATAAAAGAGTTATAAAAAATGGTGAAGAAACCTATGTAAAAGATACATCTAAAAAAAGACCAACTGAGGAATATGCTTTATATGATTATTTTAGAGATAAATATTATAAAAGTAAGGAGAGTGATTAAAGGATAAAAATAAACCCAAGAACATTAGATGCAGAGATAGTAAGATATGACACAGGTTCATTTGCAGTAAAACCTAAGTTAAATGGAGAGTATTTGCTAGTTAATGGCAGCACTCTCTATTTTACTCTTAGAAAAACAAAAAATGGACCAATAATACTACAAAAAACTGCAACAGAATTTGATGATGGAGCAGGAGTAATACCTATTAATTCATCAGATACAGAAAACCTAGAACCTGGAAACTACATATATGATTTAGTAGTAGTAAGAGAAGATGGAACAAGAGATTCTCTAATACCTGGAAATAGAGATGATGCTTATTTCGTTATAAAGAGAGGTGTTAAGCAAGGGCAATAATTGAAACATCAGTATTAGAACCATTAGTAGCTGCAAACCTTGTTGATACACTAATTGAAATAAACTTACAAGGTGGAGCAAGGGGACTTAAAGGTGACACTGGTGATACAGGTCCAGCAAATACATTATCTATTGGAAGTGTATTAAAAGGTGAAGAAGCAAGTGCAAGTATTACAGGAACATCTCCAAACCAAACATTGAATTTAGTTCTTCCTAAAGGTGACAAAGGAGATACAGGAGAAAAAGGTGATAAAGGAGATACAGGAAGTCAAGGGCAGCAAGGAATACAAGGAGTACCAGGTCCAAAAGGAGAAAGTGGAGTATGGGAAGGTTCAACAGAACCTACAAGTGACTATGATGTATGGATAATACCAGATGGAACTCCTGGTACTATCCCAACTAAACTATCTGATTTAAGTGATGATTCAACACATAGAACTGTAACTGATACAGAAAAAGCAACATGGAATAATGCAAGTTTACCTGAATCATATTCTTATCAAGAAACGTTAACAAATAACATTTATGTAGATTCAAATAATGTAGAACATCCAATATATAGAAAAATGGTTAATATAGATTCGTCTTCAGCCATTGATATAACAATAGAAGGGCAAACATTAAAAGCTTTTCCTCATAACATTCAAAATATAGATAAGGTATTTCAAGTTTTTTCAAATAGTATATATTTTCAATGTCAAACACTAGGCGAACCTCCTCTTGTAAACAATCAATATTTAATTTTTTATCCTGATCTTATAGATATAACTAATTTTGTAATATTAGAATACACAAAAGGAGGAGTATAAAAATGTCAATATTAAGAGTAAGAAATAAAACTACAAATCAATGGGAAGAAATACAAGCAATAAAAGGTGATACAGGTGAGCAAGGTATTCAAGGACCAAAAGGGGAAACTGGTTCTTCTGGTGCTGATGCCAAAATAAACGGTGTAAACACTATAAATATAGAAGCAGGAGACAATATAACATTAGAACAAGAAGAAAATACATTAACAATAAATTCAACTGGTGGTGGTACTACTGATTATTCTAATTTATCTAATAAACCAAAAATTAATTCTGTCGAATTGAACGGAAATAAAAGTTTGAGTGATTTAGGAGTACAAGAAACATTAGTATCAGGAACTAATATTAAGACAATTAATAACAATTCCCTATTAGGAAGTGGAAATATTACAATACAAGGTGGAGGAGGGACATCTGATTATTCGGACTTAACTAATAAACCTCAAATAAATAGTGTTACATTAAGTGGAAATAAAACAACAAGTGATTTAGGATTAGGAACAATTACAAGTGTAAAAATGAATGGAAGCACAGTAGCAACAAGTGGTGAAGCAGATTTAGGAACAGTAATTACTTCACATCAAGATATTAGTGGAAAACAAGATATAACAGATAATACTTTGCAAACAACAAATAAAACAGTACCAACTGCAATAAATGAAGTAAATAGCATAGCAAAAGGAGCTAATCAAGCAGTAGGTTACAGCAACTATTCTGCTATGATAACAGCAATAAATGCTATGGATGATGATGAATATAATGTAGGACAAAATATTTATATAGTAACAGTTGATGTACCTGATTTATGGGTAAGTAGTGTAGAAAGTACAAGTTCTACTTATACTTATGTAGATGATGCAACAGTAATAAGTGCATTAGAAACAAATGGATACATTCAAGTAGGTTATTATAAATTGAGTATGTTAGAAACACAAAAAGTAGATTTAACTAATTATGTAGAAAATACAGACTATGCTTCAACTTCAAGAGCTGGTCTTATTAAAGCAGGAAGTTCGGCTGCTACAGATACAGTTTCAAGTAATGCTTTATTATATGCAACAAAACTAGATTATTCAACATATAGTTCTGCAAGTGATAATGCTTTTGTAGGGAAAGGGACTTTAGAAAATGTAATTGCAGGTAAAGGTTTAGTAAGTAATACTGATTTTGCTAATTCTAGTACTGGTGGTGTAATGAAGACATCATCAACAACAGGTACAGGAATATCAGGAGCAGGTGTGTTATATGCTACAAATTCAAACTATAATACATATAGTTCTGCAAGTGATTATTATTTTATTGGTAAAGGAACATTAGAAAATGTAATAACAGGTAAAGGATTAGCAACAAAAAGTGATATACCAAAAGTTTTTTATGGAACAAGTTCAACATCAGCAGGAACAGCTGCCAAAGTAGTAACTTGTGGAGATTTTACAGCATCAGACCTTGTAGCTGGAACTAGAATAACTGTTCTTTTCACTAATGCTAATTCATATAATGGAACAGCAACATTAAATATAAATGGTACAGGTGCAAAAGATATTTATTATAATGGTACAACAACTAATGCTAGGTATATGTGGACATCAGGAGAAACTGTAGAGTTTATTTATAATGGGGAACAATGGGCAACAACAAATGGTGGACTTGCAACAACTACATATTATGGTGTAACAAAATTATACACAGGAGCAGTTTCTGACTCACAAGCATTAGCTTTAACACCAAGAAGTTTGTATTATTTTGCAAATTATTCAATAGCACCATTTTATTCTGCATCATCAACTTATGAAGTAGGAGATAAGGTAAGATATAGTTATTATCTGTATGAGTGTAATACAGCAATAACTGAACCAGAATCATGGACAGAAGCACATTGGACACAAATAGATACTTTACAAGAGCAAATTGATAATTATGTAAATGGATTGAATGGTAAAATGTTATGGACTAATACTAGCCCTTCATCATCATTTGCTGCTCAAAACATAACACTATCTAGTAGTGATTATGATGTATTAGAAATATTTTGTAGAAGTGACAGCAATGGTGGACTTGCATGGTCAGTTAGAACTTTAAAAGGCTATGGAGTAAACCTTGAATTTAATAGTACATCTTCTACAAACAGATGGGTAAGAAGAATAAATAGAAATTCAGATACTTCTTTCAGTGCTGATAATGCTTACAAGATAAATGATAATTCCACAACAAATGACCAATGTGTACCACTTTATATAGTGGGATATAAAACAGGATTGTTTTAGGAGGTAAAATATGAGAAAAAATAATAAGTTTGCAACCTATTGCCTAAAAAAATGAAATATAATAAAAAAAGGAGATGATTTAAGGTATAAAGGTCAAAAATCAATAAGAGGTGGAATCGAAGATTTCATGTGTCCATTTACAGATTTTTATCTAACATGTGGACCAAACGAGTCAAAATATCACATGGGTATTATGGCTATTGATGTAAGAGGAGCAGAATCAGGAGTAAGATATCCTTATTATG
>Ga0265298_10007644_pt1 | contig 13092 bp, 12 predicted proteins | sample AusTroGonzalo_MG_3_FD_193486 | JGI IMG/M metagenome (GOLD analysis project Ga0265298, IMG submission 193486) | Bovine rumen microbial communities from tropical cattle in Woodstock, Queensland, Australia - Gonzalo_01 | ecosystem: Host-associated > Mammals > Digestive system > Stomach > Rumen ... | reverse complement strand
CAAATTATTCACTATTCACTTTTCACTCTTCACTTCAATATCGGTCACTTCCGTCACGCGGTCTAGCCAGCCATTCATGATGACTGCAGGCGAATGTGTGGTGAGAATAATCTGCACACGTGGATTCAGTTCAACGATAAGGTCGATGAGTCGCTTCTGCCACTCGATATGCAGGCTAACCTCTGGTTCGTCCATAAAGAGGATGTAAGGCTGCTGATCTTCTACCAGCACGGTCAGCAGGATGGCCAGCATCTGCTTTTCACCACTCGACAGTTGATAAGGTACCAACGTCTCGCCAATCTGCGAAAAGCGAATCTCGTTCTCCGTACGTACTATCTTCTTGCCTGTCTCGTCGAACAGTTCGTCCAGCATATCCTGGAAACGCGTCTTAGGCTGCGACAGTTGCTGGGCAGCATCCGCATTACCCTTTTGCAGTTCAGAAATGATACGATTGCCTATATTCACTTGGTAATCCAAATACTTACGTTGCAGGTGATAAAGTTGAAAGTCGAGAGCCGATGTAATGCGCGAGTCCACCATGTTCAGCGTTTCGTTGTCCAACATGGGCGAGTCCAGCGAACGAATAATGTCGAAACGCACGTGTGTAGCATCCTCTGGTTCGGCAGTGATGTGTACGCCCTTCAACAGATGGTTAATCAGGTCGCCATTGGTATTGACGCTCTTGAACACCTTATTTAATATAGTGCTCTTACCCACGCCATTGATACCGCTGAGGATGTTGACCTGTGGGTCGAGCGTCCACAGGATGTGCTTCTTACCACTCCACAGTGAGTCGATTTCTATCTGCTTGATATAGTCTGCATACTTCATAGTCGTAAGTTTTGGTGCAAAGATACAAAAAAAAGTGAAAAGTGAAAAATGAAAAGTGAAAAATTTGTACCTTTGCACCCATGAAAGACAATAAAGCGCTGATAGCGCACCTAAGTATGTTTGGCGCCTGTGCCGGCTGGGGCTTGATGGCACCTATCGGCAAGGATGCTATGACGCATGGTTTCGATGGCATATCGATGGTTACCTTCCGCGTGGTTGGTGCCTGTCTGCTGTTCTGGATAGCCTCACTATTTGCACCCAAGGAGCACGTACCACGTAAGGATAAGTTGATGTTCATCGGAGCCGCAATTTTCGGACTGCTCTGCAATCAGTGCTGCTATACGGTAGGCCTTAGCATCACGTCGCCTATCAACGCGTCTATCGTTACTACGTCAATGCCTATCTTCGCCATGATTCTGTCAGCCCTCATTCTTAAGGAACCCATTACTGGCAAGAAAGCGCTGGGTGTGATGATGGGATGTAGTGGTGCCTTGATACTGATTCTAACATCAGCGGCCCACGCTGATGGCAAAGTGGGCGACATCCGTGGTGACTTGCTATGTCTGTTTGCACAGTTCTCGTTTGCCCTCTATCTGTCGCTGTTCAATCCTTTGATTCGTCGCTACAACGTATTTACTATCAACAAATACATGTTCTCGTGGGCCACGCTGATGCTGTTGCCGTTTACGCTTAGCCATGTAAGCGAGGTATTGGCAAAACCAATACCAACAAGTACGTGGTGGGAGGTGGCCTACGTCGTCTGCATAGGTACGTTCTTTGGCTATATTCTGACGATGGTAGGTCAGCGTACGCTACGTCCTACGGTGGTCAGCGTCTACAATTACGTACAACCCGTCGTCTCTGTCGCTGCCACGCTGCTTATGGGCATCGGCATCCTGAAACCCACGCATGCGCTAGCTGTCGTTCTTGTTTTTAGTGGCGTATGGCTGGTAACGAAGTCGAAGTCAAGAAGAGATTTAGAGAAAGAATACAGAAGAAATTAGAGAAATATTAAAGAAGAAAAAACTACGGGAATCATCCCGTAGTTTTCTATTTTAAGCATTATCGTCTTCTTTAAAGTCTATCAACCGAATATCGAATATCAATGTACTAAAACCTGGTATACTGTTGAATTCCGATATCCCGTAGCCTAACTGGTAAGGAATCGTCACACGCCAATGGTCGCCACGATGCATGTGTTGCAGGGCTGTCGAGAAACCTGATATAACCCCATTAACTGACAAGTTTACCGGTTCTGCAATATCCTCCATGAACGTACCAGAGTAGTTTGCATCAAATTCATAGCCAGAGGCATAGCTAAGCGACGGCAACAGGTAGCCACGATAGTGCATCTGCACGACATCAGTATAGAGAGGTGACACTGTTTTATCACCCTCTGCAGTAAAATCGCTAGGCAACACATCCACTAAGATACAATCAGTGTGTGGCAAATTGCTCAGACTAACGGTGTCGCCCTTCGAAAAGTCTCTCAGTACAAAACATGTAGCACTACTGGCTGCCAAGTGTGCCTGATACTGCTCTTCAAAGTAGGTCTCGTTCTTAATCTGCCAGTTGGCATACTCCTCTTCCGTATCGTCCGCTTCACTGCATGACGTGAATAAAGGTAAAAGGATAAAAAGGTAAAAAGGTAAAACCTTTACCCAACCCTTTACCAATATTTTTATAGTATTCATTTTTACTTTTTTACTTTATTACATTTTCATTACTGAAGTTTCTTCAGCAATGACGCAATGCTAACCTTATCTTCAATGATGGCATTCAGGTCGCTGATGTTCACGCGCTCCTGCTCCATGGTATCACGGAAACGCAGGGTAACCTTACCATCGTTCAGCGTGTCGTGGTCAACGGTGACACAGTATGGTGTACCAATGGCATCCTGGCGGCGATAGCGTTTGCCAATAGAATCCTTCTCGTCGTACTGGCAGGCAAAGTGATACTTCAACTGGTCGATAATTTCACGAGCCTTCTCGGGCAGACCGTCCTTCTTAACCAGAGGCATCACAGCACACTTAACAGGTGCCAATGCTGCTGGCAGACGCAGTACGGTACGTGTCTCGCCATTCTCCAGTTTCTCCTCGTCGAAGGCGTGGCACATGATGCTCAAGAACATGCGGTCAACACCAATGGAGGTCTCGATAACATACGGTGTATAGCTCTCGTTGGTCTGAGGATCAAAGTACTTGATTGACTTGCCAGAATATTTCTCATGCTGCGAAAGGTCGAAGTTAGTACGAGAGTGGATACCCTCAACCTCCTTGAAGCCGAACGGCATCTTGAACTCGATGTCGGTAGCGGCATTGGCATAGTGAGCCAGCTTGTCGTGGTCGTGGAAACGGTAGTTCTCAGCACCGAAGCCAAGAGCCTGATGCCACTTCATACGCGTCTCCTTCCACTTCGGGAACCATTCCAGCTCAGTGCCGGGCTGTACGAAGAACTGCATCTCCATCTGCTCGAACTCGCGCATACGGAAGATGAACTGACGGGCCACAATCTCGTTACGGAAAGCCTTACCTATCTGGGCGATACCAAAAGGAATCTTCATACGACCGGTCTTCTGCACGTTCAGGTAGTTCACGAAGATACCCTGAGCGGTCTCAGGACGCAGGTAGATTTTCATCGAAGCATCAGCTGAGGCACCCATCTCCGTCGAGAACATCAGGTTGAACTGACGAACGTCCGTCCAGTTGCGGGTACCACTGATGGGGCAGACAATCTCCTCGTCGAGGATGATCTGCTTCAGTTCGTCCAAATCCGGACCCTGCATAGCTGCTGCATAGCGGGCGTGCAGATTGTCGCGCTTCTCCTTGGTCTCCTTCACGCGCTCGCTAGTTTCCAGATACTTAGCCTCATCGAAGCTGTCACCAAAACGCTTGCGAGCCTTCTCCACCTCCTTCTGAATCTTCTCGTCGTACTTGGCTATCTGGTCCTCGATCAGCACGTCAGCACGATAACGCTTCTTCGAGTCGCGGTTGTCGATGAGGGGATCGTTGAAGGCATCAACGTGACCGGAGGCCTTCCATATCGTTGGGTGCATAAAGATGGCGCTGTCAATTCCCACGATATTCTCGTGCAGCATCGTCATAGCCTTCCACCAGTACTGTTTAATGTTATTCTTCAACTCAACACCGTTCTGACCATAGTCATAAACGGCTCCTAAACCATCGTAAATCTCACTTGAAGGGAACACGAAACCATACTCCTTACAGTGACTCACGATTTTCTTAAATACATCTTCTTGTGCCATATCTATTTAATCAATTATTCGAATAATGGGTGCAAAGGTACACATTTCCAATGGAAAATCACCATTTTTACACATTATTTAATAATATTATCATGAAATAAGAAAACTGGAAAGCCGTACAACAAATTGTAGACTTTCCAGCATTATTACGCTTAAAAGCAAGAAACTTTACATAACTTTCTTATACCTTTTCGTTGAAACTTTTTTATAGTTTCCGTCGATTTCCTCTTCTTGCATTTCAAAGGTATTACCCGAGACAGTAATCTTACCCACGTCTTCCCAACCGTCTTCATCGCGATCATCAAGTTCCCACATATACAGGTGACCTCCTTCAACCTTGTATTTGAATTCTTCCTCCACTTTATAGGTGCCATCTGCCAAAACATTATACAACAATTTAGCCATGCCACCACTTTCGAAAAGGTAACCTTCTGAGCCATCGTTATCGCCATAGGTTTTCTCCTTCTCACTGGACTTCACCCACTGCCCTGAAGCATCCTTAGTATATTTAATTTCATACTTATATGTACGCTTCCAGACACCAGTCAATCCACTGGAACTTCCACCTCCATTGTCGTCACCATCACTACCACAAGCGGAAAAGCCAACACACACTACTGCCATCAAAGCGATGGTCATCAAACTAAATAAAGTCTTTTTCATCATTATTTCTTTGTAAAGGTCACATTTTGGAACTGGCCACCGCTAAGAGTAGAGCCAGCTAATGTAAACGTTGTTTCAAATTTATCGTTTGTTGTCACTTCACCATCAAAGCCAACATAGACACTTGCACCTTTGCATTTAATGGTATTACCACTAACTGTATAAGTATATCTCCATTCGTACGTACTACCTCTACCAGTCCATCCAGAACCAGAACCTGTATGGTCTGCATTGAACATGTATTCAAAAGTCCAAGTACCATTAGAACCTTTCCATGTTCCAATAAGCTCAGAAGGAACGGCACCGCCGCCGCCATCACCATCATCATCACTACCACAGGCTGAGAAGCCTACACACACGACAGCCATCATAACGATGGTCATCAAACCTAATAAAGTCTTTTTCATTGTTTTGTTATTTAAAAATTAGTACGTAATATAAATTGAATGTGCAAATATACGACTTTATTTTTACTTTCACTCTTTTTCTTGTTAAAAAAATGAGGAAATAGAAAAAAAAGCAAAATTGTTTGCTTAATTCGAGAAAAAGTACTACCTTTGCATCCGCTTAACACTAGTTAGGGGCATAGCCCAGTTGGTTTAGAGCGCTGCAGTCACATTGCAGAGGTCCCCGGTTCGAGCCCGGGTGTCCCTACTAAAATGAAAGAGCTGAAGGTTTCGTAACCCTCAGCTCTTTTCTTTTACCTTAATGGATTTTTATTTCATAAACCTATTGTTCATCAGAGTGGTTCTCAGGAGCTTCATGTATGTCTCGTACTGCTTGTCGTTCAGCACGTTGCGCATGTGTCGTGCGTCCTTCCTGATGGCCCTCTCCACGAGTGCGTGGCGCTCAAACCAGTGTGCTGTGGCTGCCGTTGCCAACTCGTTGTTCAAATTGTCGCTGATGATCTTCACTGCGTCCATCTGGTTCTCGTCAAGTTCCAGCGTCACTGCCAGCCTGCGGAGATCGAATGTCAGACCTGTTTCCTGTACGTTTGCCACTGCGTGGCGGTTTGCTGTCTCTGCATAACTGATGGTCATCATCATCACTGCTACGAATGTTAAAGCAATCTTCTTCATAATTTGTTTCCTTTCTTTTTTTTATTTTTGTTTGTTACTATTTCTTGTTTGTTATCCCGTTGTTATCCTGACCGTTATCCTGATTCCTGTTATCCTGATTGTTATCCCGGTCATCAACCTGTTTCTGGTTCTTTGACTCGCAGAATAATGGAAAGTTTAAACGAAATCAAGAATATTTTTCCTTCCACTGCCTTATTACTACGTAATAGATTTTTCAAAAAATTTGAGGTGTACTATATTTTTGTATATTAGTGCAATCGGACAACCCTAAGAATAGTCATCTGGCTCCTCAAATGTGTCCTGATGGTTGATGCCACGAAAAATCTCTCTCTTTGATTCGCTCGTTTTTTTAAAAAAGAATTCAACTTTCGCAAGCTTGCTTGCCTTGTAGATAAATGGAGATAGATGTAGATAGAAGGAGATAAAAGACACTTGTAAAAAAGAACTTTTTCGCTCTTTTCGCATCGTAATTCGAAAAAAATGTGTATATTTGCACCGTGTCCTTCTGAGCACGACGTTTTGTTAGTGCTTACTTGGAACGGTAGCGAACCAATATTTAACAACTTATAAAGATGAAAAGATTAGTATTCCTTTTAATATGGCTGCTGTCGGCTGGAAGCCTGATGGCCGACGACGAGTTGCGCTGGTATGCCATTACCGATACGGGCGTGAGTATAGAAATGAGCAAACTGGGAATGCTGGTGGCAGCCGACGACAACATCACCTTCGCTCTGGTGGCAGCCGATGGCACCGTGCTGGAGGACGGCGTGACCAGCATCCGATTCGAACAGCGCGACGGCTCGGCTGGCGTAGAAGCTATACGGCCCGACGATGGTCTGCGCCTGATAAACGGGGTGGTCAGCTCGCAGTTAGTGCTGACAGGGGCCAAGGGTACTATCAGCATCTTCTCTGCCAACGGCGCACAAGTACTCTCAGTCCAGGCTAACGAGGGCGAGACGCGGCTCAACGTGCAGTCGCTGCCCACCGGCGTTTATATTGTAAAGTGCGGCAAGGCTGCTTTTAAGTTCATGAAGAAATAATCAGGAAGGAGGCACCACGATGAAACGATACCGACATCTTATCTCTCTGCTCTTGTTCATCGCAGGCTCAACTGCCGTTATGGCGCAGACAAGCAATCCGTTTATCGTCAGCTATTGGACGAAGACCAAGAACGATACGCTCTTGCAGGTAGCATTCAATGGCTGCGAGCCTAACCAACTGAAGTATATCAGGCGGCAGCCCGCCAATAACGCCAATATTAACATGGGAATCAAGGTGGCAGAACGCGAAGGCTATTACGTCACCAATCCACAAACCATGTATTACCCAAGAGAAGGGCAGCCTGTTTCTGTAACTTACACCAACCAGTGTAGAGTGGACTATACAGCTTCTGACGGTACGCAGGCCGTCACCACACCGTCTGTCAGTACCACCGTCAAGGTAAGCCTCAAGAGCGACAATTGTCACAGCGACGGCAATAGCATCATCACCGAGGTCATCCGGCTGGAACCCTTCATCACCGTATCGGGATGGAATCCGCAGACGGTAAACGTACTCCAACAGATACTTATCGGCCCGCAAGTTGTCACCTTCGAGTGGAGTTACGAGGACTACGGACTGCTCAGAACCAAGGACGGCATGGTGGCTCAGCCCACCCTGCAGCCCGAACAGCCTGAGCTAATAGAAATCACGGCCAAGGAGACCGCAGCTTCGCGGCAGGCTTCGGCACAGTTGGCACCTATGACGGTGACTATGGAGCAGGGGCAGCAACAGCCTGTTGCCTCACAGCTCAGTAGTCTCGGGGGCGGCGAAAGGACTTACGAGGTGACGGCACGGTTTCGCCAGACGCTGATGGGAATGAACACCAGCAAGCCCACCTCCGAGGAACTGATATTTGAGGCAAAATACAATGTCGTGTTTGAAAATAAACTCATTAGCACAACGTATGAAAAGGATTATGAGTGGAAAGAGGCGCATGATAATCTCCCGCCAACCACTTATTATATCCTTCGCCGTATCAGAACATATTCATCTGGCGAAAGGCTGACAGATACTTTTGTCAGTCCCCATGGTCGAATGGTGGAAATAAATAACGGGGCTGATGTCAATGGACTTGGAGATTGGAAAGTTGAGCATATCTATCAGCATAATGATTCAGTTCGTTTTATTTATCACAATACTGATAGAAAAAATGACGATTATATAGATATTTTTTACCTTAAAACAGGTGTGCCAGACCTTAATTTGCTCAGCTGGGAAATAGATGAAGAGTATGATGATTGGAATACACGTTCTTTAGACCATTATAAAGATGCAGCCACTTATTCTCTTAAATACAATCCAGATAATCCTATAGAAAATTGGTATGTATTTAGAACTCAGCGGCACAGACGTATTTACCTCTACTACAACTTTAATCAATATGAATATCAAGGTTATGTAAGAAACTATCTTATCTCCTTTGGGTGGTATGACCGTTTTCTCTATTTAGATGGGCAATTGTTTGATTTTTCGGACTATAAGATGACTTATGATTTTGATTTCCGCGAGGAATCAACAACACTTTCTGATGGTACACCTGCGAAGGTGTTCACCCATGATTGTACTGGTCATTATCTTGGTCGCGATTTTTATATCGCCACCGTAGATACACTCTATCAGTTGCCGAAGTAACACTCAACTCTATATTTGAATCCACTTTAAAAAGTCGGACTATCCGACTTTTTAAAGTGGATTCAATATATTAGAAGCTATCACGATAGGAGCATTGGGTGTTTCCGACAATGCCGACACAGGGAGATTGGCTAAACACGGTATTCGCGTTACAGAACCAAGTTTGATGGTCAATGCATTTGAGGATACTGATGATAATATGAATGAGTTTATTCAACTACAGGTTTCTGGTGACAATAAGCCATGCGAAACGAATATGCTCATGGGCCTCTCATGGGATGCTCTATGCGAACCCTATCTCCAAGGCCATGAGTTCGCTTCAGAGGTGAAACAGGTACCAGTCCCTTGTGTTTCTTTGAAGTAAGCAGAGACGTTGTTTGAAGTAAGCAAAGACGTTGTTTGAAGTAAGCTTAGACATCGTGATACGGCTTCTATAGTTGATTCAACGTCGATGAACGTTAATTCACCGCCGATGGACGAGGATTCACTGACGATGAACGAGAATTCACCGTCGATGATTTGGTTTTTCGAAACCTTTTGAGTAACTTTGCACCCAAAACTATAGGATTATGTATGCCAAGTATATCAAACAGGAAATAGCCGACTTGAACGGAACGGGTCATACGCAGGCTTATTATAAGATGAAGACGCAAACCATGAGCCACGATGAGTTTGTGGACCTTTGTAGTCGTGAGGGTGCGATGCCCAAAGACGCCATTGAAGGTGTGCTGACGCTGATTCACAATAAACTGGCACTCAGCATGGCTGAAGGTTTCTCAGTGAAGATCAATGGGTTAGGTACCTTTACCGCTAAGTTGGGCATGAGAGATGGTGCGCTGCCCGATGCTTTCGAACCTGGAGAACCCAAGCATAACGCTAAGAATATCGAGGTTACAGGGGTCGCGTACAGGGCTGACAAAGAATTAATAAGCTGCACCAGCAGGAAATGCGTCTTGGTGAAGGATGGCGAGAGCCGCATCAAGAAACCAGCGACGACCCTTGAAGAGCGAATCGCAAAGGCCAAAAAGTTCCTGGAGGAAAAACCTCTAATGCGCGTCATGGACTATGCGTGGCTGACGGGACTTTCACGGACCACAGCTTCGATGGAGCTGCGCAAGATAGCCAGCGACCCCACGTCAGGCATTACGTCGACAGGACAAAGCAGCCAGAAATATTACTGTTTGCGTAAATATAAATAAGCAAAACCAATATGCGACAATTACTGTTTTTCCTTTCCCTGATGCTATTTGTCCTCTCGGCTTATGCCGACGAGGCGAAACGGGATGTTGCAAACCTCCGTGAGTCAGCTCAGCATTCCCCCGATAGTGCTCGTATGGAGTTGGAACGCCTCAATCAGCAGAAAGACTCGCTCTACAACAAAGCCTTTGGAGAAGCATTGGACAAATATAATGCTGCGTTTGGCAACGACCAACTGCAGGAGGAGAACCACTTCGTGAGCCGTTCGCGTATCTATATTATAATAATAAGTATCATACTGTTGACAGTGGCCGTTGTGCTGGTGGTGCGTCAGCGCCGACTGATAGCCCTGCAGAAGAAACGCCTCAGCGAGGACACCAAGACCCTTGAGGAACTACAGTTGCAGTACGGACATCAGCAACAGGACGGCGCAGATAATGCCGAAGCTCATGAGCTGTCGGAGCAGGACAAGCAGTTCCTCACCAAGACGATGACTATTATCGCCAATCAGATAGAATCAAACAGTGTCAATGTGGATGAGCTGGCCTCAGAGTTGGCCATGAGTACCTCGCAGTTCCGTCGGCGACTCTCGGCAATTACTGGTGAGACCCCACAGGGCTACATAACCAACATCCGCATGCAGAAGGCTCGCCACCTGCTGGATAACGCTCCCGACATGACCATTCTCGATGTGGCCAAAGGTTGTGGTTACGACGACCAGTCCTCGTTCACACGTGCCTTCAAGCGTTTCTTTGGAGTAACCCCAAGCGATTATCTGGCCAGACTTATGCTTATCTTCGTGCTCTTTACTGCCACCATTACTGTTGGAGCTGTGCCGACCAATAAGTCTAATGGCAAGCCAGCTGCCAGCCGACAGGAGGCCGTGCGACTCTATGAGGCCAGTGGCCGCTACTATGAAGAGCAGCTTTACGATAGTGCCGTCATCGTTGGCGAACAGGCACTGCCCATGCTTCGCCAGCTGGGTATGACTGACGAGGTGGCTGACGAGCTTAGCATACTTGCCGTGTGTACCTCGCGACAGTCAGACTACCAAAAGGCCCTGCGCTATGCCAAGGAGTGCAACGCCATGGATCGTGCCAGCGGCAACAAGGAGATGATTTCCTCGTCGCTCAACACGATTGGTGCCATCTATGTCGATGCCAAGCAGCCACAGGAGGGTCTGAAGTACATACTCGAGGCGCTCCAGTTGGCTGAAGAGATAAACCACCGTGCCCGTATAGCTATGTATTGTGGGGCGGCAGCCGAGACGGAGTTCACCATGAATCACTTTGACGCAGCTCAGCGTTATATTGAGAGGGCCATACGACTGGAACGCGAGGACGGGCGGCAGATGAAATTGCGTGTGCGCCTGTCCCAGAAGGCTGCCATCCTGTTAGGCATGAAGCAGTATCAGGAGGCATTGGCCATCTTCGACACCATCATCCCATACTTTCGCCGCGAGGGCAATCGCCAGTCACTGGCCATATCGCTCAACAAGGTAGGCCATACGCTGCTCTCCATGAGTCGAGAGGAGGGATGTGCCGATGCCGAGAAACACCGTCTGGAGCGGCAAGCCGTACCTTATCTGCGCGAAGCTGTCAGCCTGTGTCACGAGATGGGCAATCCCTATAACGAGATGCACGCCCGCGACGGACTGTATCAGGCACTATGGACCATCAGTCCTGATAGTGCCCGACTGGAACTAGAACGCTTTGACCTGCTGAAGGACTCGCTCTACAATCATGGAGCGGCCGACCTGCTGGCTCGCTACAATGCCGAGTTTGGTCACACCAGGCTGACTGACGAGAACGCCAAAGCCCAACGTTCCCGCGCCATTATTATCATCATCTGCATAACGTTGCTGGCTGTGGCCGTCGTGCTGGTGGTGATGCAGCGCCGCCGCTCGGCACTTCAGCGCCGCCGACTTAATGAAGTCGCCATGACGCTTGACGAGTTGCGCCAGCGATACGAGAACGTGTGTGCCGACAAACAGCAAGAACTGTCTGCCCGCGACAAGGATTTCCTTACCCGCACTATAAACATCATAGCCGAGCAGATAGAGACCAACAGCGTCAACGTTGATGCACTGGCATCGCAGATGGCCTTGAGCACCACCCAATTCCGCTACCGCCTGAAGGCGATTACCGGCGAGACCCCACAGGGCTACATCACCAACATCCGCATGCAGAAGGCTCGCCACCTGCTTGACAACAACTCTCCCCAGACTACTATTTTAGACATTGCCTTGAGTTGTGGCTATGAAGATCAAGGTGCATTCACACGTGCCTTTAAGCGTTTTTATGGCATCACTCCAAGCGAATATCTAACCCGAAATGAGCGAAAAAGTTGGAAATCCGTTAATTAAACACACGTTAAAATCAGGAAAAAGGTTGGAAATGCGTTAAAATGGCGCATTTTGGAAGATTCTGCACAACTTTCCGCGTTTTCTGCTGAAGGTTGTGCTGCTTTTTTGCCGTAACTTTGCGCTTGAAATCAAAAGAGTACGAAACGTCAATGAATAAGATGACACCAAACGATAAACAGATCAGCAGGCATCAGGCAGCCAACAGCTATACTGAGGAACAGGCACGACTCCTGTTCGCCATGCGCGATATGGTAAAATGGGAGGTGGAACGACAATTAAAAGAGATATTAAAAACAAGAGAAGAATTATCAACCAATCAATATATATAAACATAATTAATTATAAACTTAAACATTTAAGCAATGAAACAATCAATTAAGATTTCGGTGATGGCGCTGGTCGCCATGTTCGCATTCAGTACAGTGGCTGATGCACAGTTCGGTGGGTTATTGAAGGCAGCAAAGAAGGCTGTGTCGAAGAAAAAGGACCCAAGTCAGGAGTATTACGACCAAATTAAAGCTGCGAATGAAAAGAAAGAAGCAGAGATGGCTGAGTTTAAGAAGCAGGAGGGAATTAAAGCTTTCGACGCTAATGCTGAGTTGCCTAAGAGTCCTGTGGCTCGCACATTCTTTACTTTGCCTGGAGCTGGACAGAAGATGATGCTCGACAAGGTTTCGACAGTTAGAGATAAGAGTATCAGTGGTTTCTGGAGTGCCGAAGCATTACAGAAAGAGGGCTATTTGGATTGGCAGATGAAGGAGGGCGCGCTGGACAAGGCTCAGGTAGAGAAGTTGTTCGATAAGAAATTCGGTGGCATCACGACTGCTGCCAATGCTTCCTCAACGAGAACGGATTCTAAGTATGGTCATAAGTTCAAGGTAGGAAACATCGGCACGGAGACTCCGAGCTGGAAATATCGCCGCAACGATTATGGTACGGTTCTTTGTCGCTACGTTGTGCTGATGGTTGTGATGGAGTTTGACGACGGCGAGAATATCATTGGTCGTTTTGAGGCTAAA
>Ga0265298_10007643_pt1 | contig 13095 bp, 13 predicted proteins | sample AusTroGonzalo_MG_3_FD_193486 | JGI IMG/M metagenome (GOLD analysis project Ga0265298, IMG submission 193486) | Bovine rumen microbial communities from tropical cattle in Woodstock, Queensland, Australia - Gonzalo_01 | ecosystem: Host-associated > Mammals > Digestive system > Stomach > Rumen ... | reverse complement strand
TCGGCCCGGATCGTCCGGACCGCAGAACTGCTGCATGACGCCATCCGGGCCGAAGGCATCCCCGACCCCTGCATCGCAGTCGCCGCAATCAATCCGCACGCCGGGGAGAACGGCAACATGGGCCGCGAGGACGAGGACACCGTCAAGCCGGCAGTGCGCCGGATGAACGAACTCGGCATTCATGCCGAAGGACCGGTTCCCCCCGATGCCCTCTTCGTCCAGTCCGTCCTCCGGAAATACGACGGCATCGTTTCCATGTATCATGACCAGGGACATATTCCGTTCAAGATGCTGGCATTCGACCGGGGCGTCAACTCGACTTTGGGGCTGCCGATCATCCGCACCAGCGTGGATCACGGCACCGCATTCAATATCGCCGGACAGGGGATCGCCGATTTCGGCAGTCTGGCCGAAGCGTTCCGCATCGCGCTCGGACGCGCTTTCTCCCGAATTCAGAATCAATTATAACTATAGGGAAAAGATCAATGTTTGAATTGGACATCCACCGCGAATTTTCCGCCGCCCATTCGCTCCGCGGCTATAAAGGCGACTGCGCCAACCTGCATGGACACAACTGGACCGTCCAGGTTTTCATCCAGTCGGAAAAACTGGATGCCATCGGCATCGCCATGGATTTCAAAGTCCTCAAAAAAGAGCTGGATGCCGTCCTCGGCGAACTCGACCACAAGAATCTCAACGAGCATCCGCATTTCAAGGACACCAATGCCACCAGTGAAAACCTGGCCATGTATATCTATCAGCGTCTGAAACCGGCGGTCAACCTGCCCGGAGTCAGACTTTCCCGCGTAAGGGTCTGCGAATCGCCGACGTCCGGCGCCTCCTATTTCGAATAAGCCCGGCGCCGCCATGCCGGTCAGATAAAAGATCAAAAGATTTTTCCTGCCGGATTGGAAAAAAGACAGTATTCATGCTATATTACTGCAATATATTTTGAATAAAACAGAAATAAGGCGGAATACGGATGAGTTATTTTTTGGGAATAGATATCGGTTCGACTACCTTCAAGGCGGTCCTGCTGACGGAAACCGGCGAGGTGAAACATCAGATCTACCAGCGCACCCGTCCGGTTTCATCGGAACATACCCTGAACTGCACGGGACATTGCGCGCAATGCGGACAATGCAACCACGGGGCATTGAAAAAAATCGTCCTGGACTTTCTGTCCGAATGTGGAGTTGAACGCCGCGAGATCGCCTGCACGGTGGTGACGGGCAGCCAGATCGTCGAAGACACCCGGAAATATCTGCCGTTCGATTTCAAGGTCAGCGAAGTCTCCGCGCACGTGGCAGGAGCACTGCATTTCTATCCCGACTGCAAGGCGATCCTGGATGTGGGAGGCCAGGACAGCAAGGCGATGATCTACAACGATTCCATGCACATGTGGAACTCGAAGATGAGCGGGATCTGCGCGGCGGGAACGGGAGCTTTCCTGGACAGCGTGGCGCTGAAACTGAATATTCCGGTGGAAGAGATGGAAAAGCTGGCGGACTACAGCACGGAACTGGAATTTTCCAGCGTGTGCGCGGTGCTCAGTGCGACGTCTATCAATAAATTCAAGAACCGTTATCCGATCGGTCAGATCATCGGAGCGGCGTGCCGCGCGCAGGCGCGGACGATCATTTCCGGCGTGGGCGAACTGCTGTTCCATTACAAGGGAGACATCGTGTTCCAGGGCGGAGTCGCCTCCAACAGCGCAGTGGCGCATTATCTGGAGGAGATCACCTCGAACAAGATCCTGATCCCGAAATATCACCGGGTGATGGGAGCCCTGGGTGCGGCGTGTCTCGCGCGCCAATACGCCGATCTGCGGGGCTCGCTGTCGCCGCGCCAGGTGGATTACGTGACGGACATTCCGCTGAAATCGATCCAGATGCGCGCGAACTCGACCCGGCGGGAATTCTTCTCGAAAAGCGGCGGCGATCTGCTGGTCGGACGGAATCTGTTTTACCCGACGGAGATCCTGAACGCGCTGGGAGTGCGGATCATGACGCTGGAAACCTATGCGGCGCTGTTCGCGCGGAATCCGAAACGGATCAAGAAGGCGCTGGACATGGCGGCATACAAGGGTTTTACGGCGGAAACCTGTTCGTTCCTGCGGGTGCTGGAAGGCTCCAAGCTGCCGACACCGGACTTCTGTGTATCGACCTCGCAGCCGTGCCAGCAGGGGGAACGGGTCTTTGCCGACCTGGCGCGCCAGGCCGGCGTTTCCGACCGTTTCTATTCGCTGAACACGCCGATCAGCATGAGCGACAGCAATTCGGTCGAAACGATCGCGGAAGGATTGGAAAAATCCGTATCCCTGATGGAAAAGGCCATGGGGATCAAGATGGATATGGGACGGCTGTCCGAAGCCTGCCGTCTTTCGAACGAGGCGGCGGAGATCACGCAGAAATGCAATGAACTGCGCTGGAACAGTCCGCCGTTGATCCGCGGGACCGAAGCGGTATACAACGCGGTGATGTTTTCACAATTGTGGGGCCGGCAGGAACTGATCGACATCCAGACGCAGTTCCTGAAAGAACTGCAGGACCGGGAACGGATCATGAAGACGCGCTGCGCGCTGGAAGACACGCACCGGATCCTGTGGCTGCACCTGCCGCCGTTCTACGACACGAAGATCCTGGATTTTGTGGAAGACACGTGCTGCGTGCCGATCGTGTTCGAGGAAGTGAACTTTGTGGACTGGCAGAAGCTCGATCCGGACGATCCGTACCGTTCGCTGGCGCGGAAACTGCTGACTACGGGCTATCTGGACCCGAAACTGAGGGTCTCCTACATTGTGGAAACGGCGCAGCGCGCCAAGCTGACGGGATGCATCCTCTACAATCACGGTTTCGGCCGGTGTTCCCTCTCGGACAGCTGTTTTGCCAAACTGCTGCGGGAAGAACTGCGGAAGATCAATGTGCCGCTGCTGACGCTGGACGGCGACTGCATGGACCAGACGATCGACCCGTGCAGCACGTTCACCAAGATCAGCGCGTTCACCGAGGCGCTCAACAGCCGGAAATACGGCAATATCTTCGGACCGGTACATTAATACAATAAGGAGAATACAGAAATGTTCAAGCAGGAAAAAGACTGGAAGCCGGAACTCCGGCATGAAGTTCGCAACGGCAAGGGCGATGTGACATTCAACCATATTTACGCCAAAGGGACGGAACTGAATCCCAATATGCGGCTGTTCGCGAAACTGGTGCTGGAACCGGGCTGCTCCATCGGCTGGCATGTGCATGAAAACGAGGATGAGATCTACTATATCCTGTCCGGCACAGCGGAAACCGATGACAACGGAGTGAAGCGGATCCTCCAGGCGGGGGACAGCACGCTGACGCGGAGCGGCGAAGGCCATTCCATCACGGCGCTCGGATCGGAAAAACTGGAACTGATCGCCACGATTATTTCTTACTGATTTTCCGAATTGGGGTTTTACATTTCAGAATATGGTGTTATATTGATATTGCAACATAAAGAAACCAGAATGGACGCAAGGAGGATATCCACATGAAGATTGGAAAAATCATGATCGCCGCTTTCGCCGGTGTATTGCTCATGTCAGGCTGCATGACGGAAGAACCGGTCAAGCAGAGAGCGACCGAAGAACGGATCAAACTGATCGGAAGCAGCAGTTTCACCATCGAACTGCTGAACGCCAAAACCATGATCAATGACGAGGGACTGCTCACGGTCGACGCCAGTGTGCTGCTGAGCCGCACCGGTTTTTTCCGCTGGGTGTTTGCCGGCGATCCCAAGGTGACCGTGTGGTATCATTTCACCTGGATCGATTCCCAGGGAAATTCGCCGGCTCCCGTCCAGCGTGAAATGGCGGCCCTCCCCGGTAATATCCTTGATTTTCACGGCGTCGCACCTGATGAAAAATATATCAACTACCATCTGACCATTTCGCTGAATGGTCCGGAAGCCGCCAGTGAAGCAGAACACAAAAATGAAAACAAGCAGGAATTGAAGAAGACCTATGTCAAAGACGGCAAGGTAAAACCGGCGGGAAGGTCCCAGGCCAGGAAGGTCGCTGATCCGAAAGCGCAGAAAAAAACCGAGGCAAAACCCGCGGCAAAGCCGGCAGCCAAAACCGAGGCCAAGCCCACAGCAAAGCCGGCAGCCAAAACTGAGGCCAAGCCCGCTGCCAGAACTGATTCGAGACAGCAGAAACTGACGGAACCCTTCAATTGATTCAAGGAAAATAAGAAGAAAATGATCGAACTCGATTTCAAGAAAAGCGGCGGACTTATCCCGGCGATCGCCCAGGACTGGAAAACCAATAAAGTTCTGATGCTGGCCTATATCAATGAAGAGTCCTGGAACGAAACCCTGAAAAGCGGCAAGGCGACTTACTGGTCCCGCTCCCGGAACAAGCTATGGAAAAAAGGAGAAGAATCCGGCAATACGCAGCTGGTCAAGGAGATCCTTGTGGACTGCGACCTGGATACGGTGATCTTCAAAGTGGACCAGATCGGCGGAGCCGCCTGCCATGAAGGCTATCAGTCATGCTTTTTCCGGAAACTCGAAAACGGGGAACTTGCCGTGATCGAAGAACGGATTTTTGACCCGAAATCAGTCTATAAAAAGAAATAAGCCGGAAAGGAAATGCCGCAATTGGATACCGCTGAAATCACGGGAAAATACTGCCGCAAAGCAGACTGGAATGAAATCACCGGTCTGGGCGCCGGATCCTCATTTTGTCAACTCTCAGAAGTGAAAACAGTTGCGGAAGCCATTGACCGCATCCGGATCTTTCAGCAGGCCGGTTTGAAAATCCAGATGATCGGAGGCGGCATGAACTTCATCGGTTCGGATGAGCCGCTGACGGAGGTGGTTTTCATCAAACTGCAGCCGGGCGGCGATTTTTCCGTCCTCCGTCTGCTTGATGACCGGCGGATCTATGCCGGAGCGGCTTGTACGCTGAGTGAGATCGTGCGTTTTGCCCTGGATCACGGGCTGGGCGGCGCAGCGGGATTGTCCGGCATTCCGGGAACGCTGGGCGGTGTGCTGGCGATGAATGCCGGAGCCCAGGGCATCTGCATTGCCGACCTGGTCAGAGAAGTGAAAATGATCTCCCTTTCCGCGGCGGATATCCGGGAATTTTCCCTGCCGCCGGCGGGCTTGGGATTCGGATACCGGAAATCGCCGTTTCTGCGCGACAATATGCTGATAACGGGAGCGGTCCTGGAATTCCGGAAAGTCGATCCGGAAGAGGAAAAGGAACTGATCCAGGCGGAAGCCGTGCGCCGGAAACAGGCGCCCAAAGGACGCAGTGCGGGGAGCATTTTCCGGAATCCGGCCGCGGCACCGGCAGGCAGGCTGCTGGAAGAAGCGGGGTGCAAAGGGCTCTCCAGCGGTGCATTTCTGGTCAGTCCGGAACATGCCAACTGGATCGTCCGGCAAGCGGGCAGTCAGACGGGAACGCTGGCTGATTTCCGCAAGCTGCTGCTGGAAATGAAAGATCGGGTCAGGAAAACTCACAATATTGAGCTGATACCGGAAGTGAGATTCGCTGAGATGTCGGAAAATCGGAAAATGCGCGAAAAGCCCCTGAGTGTCCTGGTGCTGAAAGGCGGGGCCAGCAGTGAACGGTCGGTCTCTCTCGAATCCGGTCATGCAATCGCCGATGCCCTGCGCAGCAAAGGATACGAGGTTTCCGAATATGATATCCGCGAACTGGCGCTGGCGCCGGAAATGAAACAGGTCCAGATCGTGTGGCCCGTGCTGCACGGCGGATTCGGCGAAGACGGCCGAATCCAGAAACTGCTGGAAGAAGCAGGGATCCCGTTCGTCGGTTCCGGGTCGGCCGCCTGCGCGCTGATCATGAACAAGATCGAGTCCAAAAAGCTGATGTCCGCACACGGCATCCCGAATGCGAAATATGCGGTGATCGATCCGGACCATCGGGAAATCCCGGCGGGACTGAAATTCCCGCTGGTGGTGAAACCGGTGTCGGAAGGGTCCACCTACGGGCTTTCGGTGGTGGAGTCTCCAGCAGAATGGGATAAGGCCCTGGAGCTGGTTTTCCGGTATGGGGAAGACGCGCTGGTGGAGGAATTCTTTGCCGGCGTGGAAGTGACGCTGGGCATGATCTCGGGCAAAGCGCTGCCGATGATCGAGATCCGCTATACCACGAAAGTCTATGACTACGATGCGAAATATCTGCACAAGACCTGCGAAACGCAGTATCTGTGCCACGCCCCATCCGTTCCGGAACCGATCCAGGAAAAACTGCGTGCGGCCTCGCTGGAATTCTTCCGGCTCTCAGGCGCGCAGGACATTCTCCGCACCGATATGATGGTCAATGTCAGAACGGGTGATTTCATCATGCTGGAAGGCAATGCGATCCCTGGCTGCACGGCGAACAGTCTGGTACCGAAAGCGGCCAAAGCCATGGGGATGAGTTTTCCTGACATGTGCGCGCTGCTCCTGGAAGGCGCAGCCGCCCGTTACGCGCTCTGAAACCAACCGGATATCCGGGTTTTATGCAGCGGCGCCGCAACCTGACGGCCGCTGATCGTCATCAATCCGTCTTTCTGTTCTCTGCCGGTTTTTCCGGCTGATTGCCGGGAACCGCGGCGGAATCTTTCTTCACGGATTCCTCTGCCGGCTTGTTCTCCGCAGGTCTGGATTGATTTTTCTGGCCGGCTTTGGCGGGAGGAACGGTTTTCTTTTTGGGGATGAGCCGAATGGACTGCAAATCTTTTTTCGCTTCCGGAGTCAGGGATTGAAAGGAAAAGATATTGAGCGTATGGACGACCCCCATCAAGGTATTGCGGGCAGTTGCGCGCAGTTCTTTTCGCTGGGAAAAACCGCTGACGAAGGGAGTCTGCATGAAACAATAAAGCAGGATGCCGGCAATAATGATACCGGAAAGGAAACCGGCCGCGGCAGAGCCGATCTGGGCTGCCGGCGGCAGACTTATACCCTTTTCCGGGTTGGGAATGATCTGGCTGGTAATGAATTGCAGGAGATAATAGAAAACGATGAAAATAATGCCGATGGTAACGGCATTTTTATAACCGGTCTCCAGTCCGGGGACCACCTCCATCAGCGGCACAGCTAAAGGAGCCAGGAATATGCTGATATAGAGGGAAAAAGCAAAATTGACCAGTACAATCCAGCAGGCGGCAAAAGACTTCTGATAACTGCTGCCGGCTCCGATCAGGCCGCCGATCAGAACGAATAAAGTGCCCATATGAAACCTTTCTTCAGAAATTGATGTTGACCCGTTCGAATTCCTCCAACGGGATATCTCCGCGGAGCAGCATTTTGCCGGTAATATTGAAAATGGTGTTTTCACCCTGATTTTTCTCGATGTATTCCTGGATGGCGGAAACGGAAGAATCGGAAGCTTCCATGACGGTACGGAGTTCATTGGTCATGGTCAGTATTTCAAAAACCGCTTTCCGTCCGGCAAAACCGGAATGGTCACACCGGGGACAGCCGACTGGACGGTACAGCGAATCGGCCTGGATCCCGTACCGGCGGCAGAACTCCTGCTGTTCGGTATTGAGTTCGGCTTTCTTCCGGCAATGCGGACAGAGGACCCGGACCAGGCGCTGGGAAACGATCAGATGGAGACAGGCGGCGATCGAGCGGAGCGGCACCCCCAGGTCAGTCAGGCGGATAATGGTACCGATATTGTCATTGCTGTGGAGGGTCGCGATGATCAGGTGTCCGGTCTGGGCCGCATGGGCCGCGACTTCCGCAGTCTCCTCGTCGCGGATCTCGCCGACGCAGATGACATCGGGATTCTGGCGCAAGGCATTGCGGAGCAGAGAAGCAAAGGTGATTCCAGCCTTGACATTGACTTCCATCTGGCTGATATACGGAACGACCCGCTCGATCGGGTCTTCGATGGAGATCACGTTTTTCATGCTGTAATCAATGGCGCCGAGCATGGAATAGAGGGTGGAGGTTTTACCGCTGCCGGTGGGACCGCACATCAGGATCATGCCGGACGGCAGTTTCACGCCGTTGCGCACGATAGCCAGCTGCGCCGGCGAAAGGCCGATATCTTTCAGATCCCGTTTGCTGTTTTCGGAAGAGATCACCCGGATGGTGATTTTTTCACCGCCGAAAACACCGACCGTCGCCACACGGAACGAAGTATTGACCCCTTCATAAAGCACGCTGAACATCCCGTCCTGAGGACGGCGTTTTTCCGCAATATCCATACCGGACGCGGCTTTGATCATGCTGATCACGGAAAGCGCATCCGCCTCCAGCAGAGTATCATAGATCCGGATCATGCCGTCCACCCGGAACCGGACTATATATGCATCGTCTTTCGGGTCGATGAAAATATCACTGCTCCGACGGGTCACAGCATCATAGACCATCTTTTTGACCCGGCCGACGATCTCGGAACTTTCGGTGCTTCCGGCAAAAAGATCACGCCCGTGATTGTCCAGAAAAACCAGGTTCAGATAATCGGTGTTTTCTATCGGCTGCCGTTTTCTGAAATTCAGATATGTCTTGATAAGGTCACGGTGATCCTGGGCCCAGATCCAGCCCAGCCCGAAAGGACCTATAAAAAAAGAAAACAAAACCTGATACGGATCCGGTTTTTTGACATTTTTCAGCATCTTGACGGTAAATAATCCGGCAAGAAACCAGCAATATAAAATCCCGATGGCTATCCAATTGGTATTCATATCATCATCAACTCCCATTACGAAGTTTTCTGCATCATTTTAATATAATTGTTTTTTTGTGAAAAGCAAATAATGAAAGGCGTAAAATCATTTATAAATCTGATTACCCTACTGGACATCCAGATCGCCGGTGGCAGGATGCCGGGCGAGATAATCGGCGATTTCGGCAGCAGACTTCAGCCCGATCCCCTCGACCCGGGCGGCGATCTGTTCCGGAGTGGCTTTGCGGAGCCTCGTAACCGAGCCGAAACTCTTCAGCAGAGCCTCTTTGCGGACCTCGCCGACACAGGGGATCTCATCCAGGATCGAATTGCGGATGGTGCGCATGCGCAAAGCACGGTGGTAGGTGATCGCGAACCGGTGGGATTCATCGCGGATCGCCTGCAGAAGCTTGAGCGCGGGCCGGGACTTGTCGATCAGGATCGGTTCCGGATAGCCGGGAATGAAAACTTCTTCGTTGCGTTTGGCCAGTCCGATCACGGGGAACGGCGGACAGCGCAGCGCGACCAGGGCATCGACCGCATAGGAAAGCTGTCCTTTGCCGCCGTCGACGATCATCAGATCAGGCAGAGGGAGCTGTTCGGCCAGCAGGCGGGAAAAATGCCGCGTGATGATCTCCCGCATCATGGCAAAATCATTCGCACCTTCCACGGTCCGGATCCGGAAACGGCGGTAAGCGTTTTTATTGGGCCGTCCGTCTTTGAAACAGACCATCGAAGCCACGGAAAGGGTGCCGGAAATATTGGAGTTGTCGAAACAGATCATCGTCGCGGGCGGAGATTTGAGCTTCAGCGCCTGCTGCAGATCCCGGACGGCGGCTTCCCCGTCGACGACTTCCGGCAGATGGGCATTGGGGAAGGTGCGGGTGCGCACCCCGTAGAGCGACTTGATGTTGCCGGCGACATCGCGGAAAAGTGCGGCTTTTTCGAAATCGCATTTTCCCGCGGCCTCCCGCATTTTGGTTTCCAGCACGGCAATGATCTCATCGGTATTGCCGTTGAGCACATCGATCAGCGACTGGACGCGCGCTCCGTATTCCTCTTCGGAAACCTTGCCGACGCAGGGACAGCAGCAGTCGCGGACCGTCCCGGCCAGACAATGCGCATATTCCTCCTGTCCGGGAACGGCATGGGCGCAGGTCCGCAATCCGAAATAACGGGAGAGGAATTCCATGGTCTGTCTGAGCGCGCTGCCGTTGGGAAACGGACCGTAATAGAGACAGGAATCGTCTTTCCGGAGCCGGGTCAGTTTCGGATGCGGGAATTTTTCCGTGAGGTCGATTTTCAGCAACGGCATCCGCTTGTCGTCCCGCAGCAGCACATTGTATTTGGGTGCATATTCCTTGATCAGCCTCGATTCCAGCAGCAGGGATTCATCCTCGCTGTTCACGGTGATACATTCCCAGCTCGCGATGGAATTGATGAGTGAACGGAGCTTGGGGTCGGCACGGGTCTGGCGCGACGGCTGGAAATACTGGCTCATCCGCCGGCGCAGGCTGGAGGCCTTCCCTACATAGATCACCGTGCCGAAAACATCACGGTAAATATAGCAGCCGGGCTTGGCAGGAATGTCGCCGGGATGGAAGATGATCTTTTTCATGCTCATCGGCAGCAGCTCCGAAACTCACCGTCCCGGTGCAGCGGGATATCCGGTTTGCCGGAGCAGTTCGCGGGCCTCGGGAAAACCGCGCGTCACCAGCGCCGTGTCATGTGCATCGGAATCGATGACGATGGGGATTTTCCGGGCATTTGCTTCACGGAGCAGCCGGGGCGACGGATAAGGCTCGCCGCAGGGCTTGTACCAGCCGACCGTATTGATCTCGATCCCGACTCCATTGGCGGCGGCGGCATCAAGGACCTTCAGGGCCTGCGGCAGATATCGCTCCGGATCGGGCAGGAAACCGAATTTTTTCGGCAGATCGAGATGTCCCAGGAAGGTGAAATGGCCGCACTGCGCGGCGCCGAGCATTTTTTCCCAGTAGATCAGGCAGATCTCATCGATCTGATCCGGAGTCAGCGGCTTCCAGTTCTCCTCGCTGTGGTCAATGGGAAAAGTTCCGGCAAAATGCACCGACCCGATCAGATAATCCAGGGGATATTTTTTCAGTTCGGCCATCACTTCATCGATGTTTTCAAAGAAAAAATCGGTTTCCAGTCCGGCGTAAAGCGTGAAATCTTCGGCATTGAAGACTTTTTTGAGTCTTTCCAGCTCGGCACAATATTCATCGACCCGGGACAGGTCCATGCTGTAGGAGATCGGCATCATGGCCGGTTCCGGATGAAGGACATAATGGTCGGAGATCCCGAACACCCGGATCCCCGCAGCCCGGGCGGCGCGGCACATCGATTCAGCATCGGCCTTGCCGTCGCTCCACCGGCTGTGATTATGAAGGGAAAAATCCGACATCGGTCCCGGATAAACAAAATATGGTTTCAATCGATTCATTTTCACCCTGCCGTTTCATTTCAGTTTTTCCTGGCAATACTATACACCGGTTTTCACAAATTGCCAACTCCGCTGCCGGTCAATCCGCACCGGTTTTTCCAAAAAATCAGGACTTCTTCCTTGACAAATCACTTTTTGCGTGTTATTATTATTCGTTCTTTGAGGAAAGGAGTTCATTATGAAAAAAATGTTTGCCATGCTGATGCTGGCCGGATTGGCTTCGCTGGCCAATGCCGGGGATCTGGTGATCAAAACCGGTGCGGTTTACAAAGATTACGTGATCATGGGCGCTGCGCCGAAAGGGATCCGGGTGTTTTATAATAACGGCGAAGGCGACCGGGAAGTGATCCTGCCCGTCAACCAGTTCCCGGATGAGCTGAAAGATACCGTCAACCGCCTTGCCCGGAAAATTCCGGAAGAACAGAAAAAAGCCCAGGCGGAAGCCCAGCAGGTAAAAGCGGATAAAGCCAAAAATACCCAGCGCGCCAAAGCGGCGAAAGCCCGGCAGAAAAAATCTGCGGATCTCCTGAAGAAAGAACAGGAAGCTAATAAAAAACTTCAGGAAGACATGATGAAAAGATCACCCAAGCAAAGCAAAAATCCCTTCAAAAAGTAACCGTCCCGGAATTTTATCCGGATTCGGGATCAGGGCATTTTTGAGTTCAATCCGGCACGCAGCTGTTCCGTGGACAACGGTTCGCCGCGGAATTGCCTGAAATATTTCAGATACTCTGCCGCGGGATAATATTCCGCGCCGAAAAGCGACGTCACGGATGTGACCATCTGGGTGTCGAGCAGCTGCACTCCGCATTGTTCCAGGGTCCGCCCCAATGCCGCCAGGGCGATTTTCGAAGCGCCCGATTCGCGGTAGAACATGGATTCCCCGGCAAATACACCGCCGATGGAAACGCCGTATAATCCGCCGGCCAAAGCGCCCGTTTCCCGGTTCCAGACCTCGAAGGAATGGGCCCAGCCGGCCCGGTGGAATTCCTGATACGCGCTGATGACCGCCGAGGTGATCCAGGTAGGTTCGCCGTCGTTCCTTTCGGCACAGTTGCGGATCACCTGTTCGAAGACAGTATCGATCCGGACTTCATAAAGATTTTTCTTCATCAGGCGCAGGACGGTATGCGGGATATGGAAATCACCCGGCAGGATCAAACCGCGATGACCGGGAAAAACCCAGGGGATCGCGGCATTCTCATCCTCATCCGGCCAGGGGAAAATGCCATGCCAGTAGGCTTCCTGCAGCATGGGCAGGGTAATGACGTCGGAATACCAACTTGTCTCGCGGGAGTTACCGCGGGGAAACGGGAAATAGAATTCTTCCCGGTATGAGGACGGCTGATCCATGGCCGGAAAACCTTTTCGGATTTACAGCAGGCTTTTCACCAGATTTTCGACCTCGGCCATATCGGCGGTCGGCTCGAACCGGGCGGCTACTTTGCCGCTGCGGTCGATCACGAATTTGGTGAAATTCCATTTGATGTTGCTGTTGTGTTCATAATCGGGATCGATACCGGGCAGGATGCTGCGGAGAATGTCGGCCATCTTGCCTTCGCCGAATCCCTGGAAACCTTTCTGCGATTTGAGGAAAGCGTAAATGGGCAGCTGGTTTTCACCGTTGACGTCGGATTTTTTCATCTGCGGGAAAGTGGTATTGAAATGGACCGTGCAGAATTCATGGATTTCATCATCGGTGCCGGGAGCCTGGCCGCCGAACTGGTTGCAGGGGATGTCCAGGATCTCCAGCCCCTTGTCGTGATAATCCAGATACATCTTTTCGATCGGGGCGTATTGCGGCGTGAATCCGCAGCCCGTGGCGGTATTGACGATCAGGACGACTTTGCCTTTCAGATCGGCCATTTTGACGACTTCGCCCGTCCGGGCGGTCACCGTGTAATCATAGAAACCTGACATTTCACCATCTCCATGTTCTGATTCGGCGGAATTGACCCGCGTTGGAAAGCAG
>Ga0265298_10007642_pt1 | contig 13096 bp, 12 predicted proteins | sample AusTroGonzalo_MG_3_FD_193486 | JGI IMG/M metagenome (GOLD analysis project Ga0265298, IMG submission 193486) | Bovine rumen microbial communities from tropical cattle in Woodstock, Queensland, Australia - Gonzalo_01 | ecosystem: Host-associated > Mammals > Digestive system > Stomach > Rumen ... | reverse complement strand
ATCTTCGCGCCGACGCTCAGCGCGGCCCGGACCATGTTCAGGGTTCCCATGCCGTTGACAGCGGCACAGATTTCCGGTTCGGACTCCGCTTTATCCACGTTGGTATAGGCGGCGCAGTGAACGACAGCGTCCGGCCGGTAGTCAAGGACATAGTTTTTGACAGCCTGCGCGTCGGTGAGGCTGAAGTCCTGAATATCGACGCCGCGGCATTCGACGCCGCGGGCTTCCAGCTGGTGAACCGTGTCCCAGCCGAGCTGGCCTGCGTAACCTGTGACGAGAACTTTCATAGCTTACTTCCAAGGGGGCTTTCTGATCGCCACCCATGTCCCTTCTGTGGATTTCGCGTCTGCGGACGCGACCAGGGCTTTCCGATCGCCCTGGACCTTCGGTTACTCGACGAATTCGTGATAAATTGCGTGGATGGTGGATTCGAAGTCGCTGTCGTTGACACCGACGATGATGCTCAGCTCGCTGGAGCCCTGGTCGATCATCCGCACGTTGATGCGGGCACGGCTCATGGCCTTGAACAGACGGGCGGCGGTACCGCAGTTATGCACCATGCCGCGGCCGACGGTCGCGATGATGGACAAATTGTCATTCACGGAGACGCTGCCCTTGTTTTCCACGAGGGTCTCGATCTCCCGGAGAATCTCCACCCGGTGCAGCTCGAAGGCTTCGCTCTGAACGACGACGCACATGCTGTCAATCCCGGTGGGCATATGCTCAAAGGAGATGCCGTAGTTTTCCAGCACCTGGAGCACCTTGCGGCCGAAACCGACCTCGCTGTTCATCATGCTCTTTTCCACGGAGATGACGCTGTACCCCTTGCGGCCGGCAATGCCGGTAATCGTGGGAACGGAGAGCTCGTTGGGCGCGTTCTTGCTGATCATGGTGCCGGGATGATAAGGCTTGTTGGTGTTGCGGATATTGGTGGGGATGCCGGCCCGGTGAACCGGGAACATCGCATCCTCATGAAGCACGGAAGCGCCCATATGGCTCAGCTCCCGCAGCTCCTTATAGGTAATGGAAGAGATCTCGGCCGGGCTGTCAATCACCCGCGGATCCGCCATGAGGAAACCGGAAACGTCCGTCCAGTTCTCATACACGTCGGCATGAACCGCGTCGGCGACCAGGGCGCCGGTGATATCGCTGCCGCCGCGGGAGAAGGTGCAGATCTCACCGTTCTCCTTCGCGCCGTAGAAGCCGGGCACAACAGCGGGCTGCCGGTCGCTCAGGACGGCGGCAAGCTTTTCCGAGGTTTTATCGGGGTTCAGGGTTCCGTCATCATGGAAGACGATCCCCTCGGCCGCATCCACAAAACGCCAGCCCAGATAATCCGCCATGAGCAGGGCGCAGAGATATTCCCCGCGACTTGCGCACCAGTCCCGGCCCTTGCCGGAAGCGATGCCCTGCTCCACCTCGTCCAGATGGGCGGCGATATCGATCTCCAGGTGCAGCCCCTGGGCGATGGACAGATAGCGGTCCCGGATCTTCAGGAACTGATCCCGGAAGGACTTCCCTTCCGAAGCGAGAGAATGACAAAGATAGAGCAGATCGGTCACCTTATCGTCTTCCGCAAAACGCTTTCCGGGAGCGCTGGGGACCAGATAGCGGCGGCTGGGCTCCAGCTCCAGGATGCTCCGGACCTTCCGGAACTGTTCATCATTGGCCAGCGAGCTGCCGCCGAACTTCGTTACGATACATTCAAGCACAGGATTCCCTCCAACACAGCTTTCCGCGAGCCGGCCAGCAGCGGCCGCGCATCACAGACTAAAAGCTATTTTACCGCCTGAAGGGCTTATATGTCAATCATTTTCCGTCATGCGCCCGGGTTGCGGTGATCGCTATGACCTGCCGCGCGCCGCCGTCCCGCAGCGCTTCGGAGCAGCGGGCCAGGGTGGTACCGGTCGTACGCACGTCATCCACCAGAAGAACCGGGAAGGAAATGGCTTCCAAAGGTTCAAAGACGCCTTTCAGGTTGGCCCGCCGCCCGGACATGGAAAGGGTGACCTGGCTTTTCGCGCGGTGATCGCGGCGGGCAAGGAGCTGACGGCAGGGCAGGGAGAGCTGCCGGGCGACGGCTTCCGCCAGGAGGCGGCCGTGATCGATCGCCCGGCTGCGGCGCCGGGATTCCGGCATGGTCACCCAGGTGACGACGGTATCCGGCGGGAAGGACAGGGATTCCGGCAGCGGCAGGACCAGGGAGGCAAGCGCTTCGGCGGCCCGGGCTTCCGCGCCGTATTTCAGCCGATGGACCAGGGTGCGATGAATGCCGGCATGGGGACGGAGCCCCCAGGCAACGACGCCTGGAGCCGGTTCCGTCTGATCCCAGGCGAGGAAGAAACCCTGGGCCTGCAGATCCTGGCGGCAGGAAGGGCAAAGCGTGTCCCCGTCGGTGATCCTGCCGCAGGCACAGCACAGCGCGCCTTCCGGCCAGAGCGTATCCTTCAGCCAGGAAGCCGCGGATCGCTCCGCCGGGCCGAATTTTCCGAAAAGCCAGGACTCAAAAGCGCTCATGAAATCAGCTCCCCGGTTTCAATCAGACGCAGGGCAAGGGTTGTGTAGCGGCGAACGACATGATCATTCTCCACCATGCGGCAGATGACTTCCTCCGAGCCGACGAGGACCACGAGACTCTTCGCGCGGGTCAGGGCGGTATAGAGCAGGTTCCGGGTCAGCAGCATCTTAGGACCGCCGGTCACGGGCATCACAATCACCGGGAACTCACTGCCCTGCGCCTTATGGACGCTGAGACAGTAAGCCTGTTCCAGATATTCCAGGTCGCCGGACCCATAGACGACTTCCTTATCGTCATCAAAAAGCACGGTGAGGGAATGGCTTTCCGGATCCACGGCGGTGACAAAACCGACATCGCCGTTAAAGATACCCTCGCCTTCCTCTCCCGCGAAGCCGAGCCTGCGCCAGGGAATCTTGTAATCATTCCGCGTCTGGATGACCTTGTCACCGAGGCGGAAGATAATTTCCCCCCAGGTCAGCTGCGGCTTGTCCGGCGCGGGCGGGTTCAGCGACTCCTGCAGGAGGAGGTTGAGGCTGTTGACGCCGCACTCCCCCTTACGGGCAGGCGCCAGCACCTGGATATTGCGCACGGAAAGCGCGGCGGAGCGATCCTCCGGATAACCGAGATAAGCAGGCAGGCGCCGCGTGACGAGCGCCGCGATGCTGCGGGCCGCATCCGACACGGACAGTTTGCGCTCGAAGAAGAAATCGGTCCCCTTTTCGTTCAGCACCGGCATTTTGCCGGAATTGATCAGATGGGCGTTCCAGACGATCCTGCTTTGCCCGGACTGGCGGTAGATTTCCGTAAGACGGACAGAGGGGACTTCCCCGCTGTCGAGGATATCGCCGAGGACGTTACCGGCACCGACGCTGGGCAGCTGATCGGCATCGCCGACCAGGATCAGGCGGGTGCCCGGTTCGATCGCCCGGAGCAGGGCGCGCATGAGCGGAAGATCGATCATGGAGGTTTCATCAGCGATGACACAATCCGCCTCAACGGGCTTTTCCTCATTGCGGGAGAAGACACCTTCATCCCCGCCGTATTCAAGGAGGCGGTGGATCGTGCTGGCTTCGGTCCCGGTTGCCTCGGTCATGCGCTTGGCGGCACGGCCGGTCGGCGCGCACAGGACGGTCTGATTGTCCGGAGAGAGAAGCTCCAGGATGCAGTTAATGATCGTGGTTTTGCCGGTGCCCGGACCGCCGGTGATGACAAAAACCCCGTTTTCCAGGGCGCCGCGGATGGCCTGCCGCTGGGTCGGGGAGAAGGTGATCCCGTGCTTCTTTTCAAAGGCGGAGATCGCCCGGAGCGCCCCGGCAAACCTGTCCGGCCGGATGGCGGTCATCAGCTCCCGGAGGCGCAGGGCCACCTCCTGCTCCGCCCTCCAGTAAAAACGCAGATAAATCCGGCGGTCGCCCGAGGCGTCATCCATTTCGCCCTTCAGGGCGCCGGAGACCAGCAAGGATCGCAGGGCCTGCTGACACAGATCGGGCGAAACCTGCAGCAGGGAGGCGGCGGATGCGTACAGTTCCTTTTCCGGCAGATAGACATGACCGGAAGCGGAAGCAGCGTCCCGGAGAATGTATTTCATGGCGCAGCGGATCCGGCTGTTGCTTTCGGGCGGGATGCCGAGGGAAAGGCCGATGCGGTCCGCCGTTTTGAAACCGACGCCCTCCAGATCGTCACAGAGACGGTAGGGATCCTCCCGGACGATCTCCGGGGTGCGGTCGCCGTAGAACCTGCTGATCCTGACGGCAAGCGCCGGCGGGATCCCGTAAGACTGGAGGAAGACCATGGCCCTTCGGGCACTTTGCTGCTCCAGAAAGCTTTCGATAATCATGGCGGCACGCTTCCGACCGATGCCCTTCACTTCCGTCAGGCGCTCGGGATGTTCGGAAAGGACAGCAAGCGTTTCCTCCCCGAAAGCTTCGACAATCAGGGCGGCAGTGGAGGGGCCGACGCCGCGGATCAGGCCGCTGCCAAGGTACCGCTCAATCCCGAGAAGGGTGGTGGGCACCTTCAGCTCACAGGCGCGGCAGCTGAACTGCCGCCCGTAGGTCCGGTGCTCGATCCATTCACCGGAGAAAACAGCCTGCTCTCCGGAGGAGAGCTCCGGCAGGGAACCGACCACCGTCAGCTCGCTGCGCCCGGAGCGGACGGTCACAACGGACCAACCGTTTTCCGGATTGCGGAAAACGGTGCCGAGGATCGTTGCTTCAAGCTGCTCCATGTTCCCTCCGATTGCTGATGAATGCCTTATTTTACCACAGAAAACGGGGATTGTCATTACTGCCGGGGTTTGGTATAATATCCATAGTATGCACAGAAACAAAGGGGAGTGGCGGAAATGGATATGATGAAGACCCTGCTGATCTACCTGACGGCAACGATGGCGCTTGCCGTACAAAGCACGTCAGCTCCGAAGGAACCGCCTACTCCCACGCCGGCAATCACCGCCATTGTGGAGACCGTTGCCCCGGACGGGGAAGGAGCCGGAGGGGCCGAAGCAGCCGGAACGGTTCACACAGAAGAGGTGACCCCCGCGCCGACGACCACGGCGACTGCGAAACCGACGCCCGCGCCGGTGCCGACTATCACGCCGAACCTGAGGTCGTATCACAACCTGGGGATGGGCGCGAAGGGCAAGGACGTCAAAAAGCTGCAGGAAAAGCTGATCGAATTGAAATATCTGCCCGAAGACGCCGCAGACGGGGCCTACGGGCGGCAGACCTATAACGCGGTCAAAAAGTTCCAGTACTACAACGGACTGAAGCAGGACGGCGTGGCCGGCCGCGCCACGCAGACGAACCTGTTCGAAAACCCGGATATCGTACCGAATCCCGAAGCGAAGGAAGAGACCCCGACACCGGAAGCCACCCCGGAAGCAACGCCGAATCCGGAAACGGCAGCGCCGGCGGAAAGCGAAACCGTGGAGCAGGGCACGGCCCCGGAGGAAGAGGAATCCACGCTGACGGCGGTTCCGCCGGAACTGCTGGATCAGTATATGAAGACCGAAACGGCCGGAGCGAAGGACGAACCTACGGAAAAGGTAACCGAAAAACCGACGGAGAAGCCGACAGAGAAGCCGACGGAGAAGCCTACCGCGGAGCCGACAGAGGAACCGACCGCGGAACCGACGGAGGAACCGACAGAAGAACCCGCGATCAAAGCGGCTGCAGAACAAAAGGGAGCAACGACCGGGGAAGGCGCCGAGGAACCGACCGCGGAGCCTGAGGAAGAGCCGGATGAAATCATTGAGAACGTTGATCTGGACGCTGATGTATATGAGACCATTCTCGGTTCCGTCGCACTGAACGAGAGCAACGGGCCGCTGGAGTTCATCGCGACGGAAGACGGCGTTCCGGTGACAGCCAGGCCGAGACTGATGCAGAACGGCGCGAAGATCCGGGTGAGCCTGGACGACCTGTGCGAGTGCGCGGAAGGCTGGCGGCTGACCGATGAAGGCGTCGGGACGATTGTCCTGGAAGCCGCGGGATATACCCTCGCGATTTACAACGAGGAGAGCGGGTGCTCCGCTTCCGTGGACGGGACCGAGATCGAGATGAACGACGACGACCTGGACTTTATCACCGAAGGACATTTCATCAACGCGGAGTTCCTTGCGAAGGCGCTGAAAGGCGAGGCTGAATGGGAGCCGGAAGAAAGTACGCTGATGCTGAGGATTCAGGATAAGGCGGACGGGAACTCAGATTGAAACGCTGTTTCATCTGATTTCAACAAAGAAGGGATTTCGCGCCTGCGGGCGCGACCAGGGCTTTCCGAGTGCCCGGGGCTACCGCCCGTTTCTTACTGAAAACGAGCACACTGGCTCGTTTTCCGGGCGTGCGAAACCCCTGGACCTTCGGTCAGAATATTAGTTCGACCGAATTGCATATTGAAAATATTGAAAAAGATTTTGAAATCATGTATGATCTGCATCTGATGTCCGGAGCATCCGGGCATGAATAAGAAACAGGGAGGTGCTTTGCCGTGAAGTCCGTTATGATCCGACTGAGCCTTGTGGAAAATGTCAATAAGTTTGTGAATATCGTATCGCGCTATCCGTTTGAAATGGATCTGCGTGCAGGGCGCCATGTGGTGGATGCCAAGTCCATTCTGGGCATCTTTTCACTGGATCTGAGCAAACCGATTGCATTGGAGATCTATGGCGATGACTGTGAGGAGCTTCTGAATGAAATAAAGCCTTTCATTGCAGAGGAGGAATAATAAGGGGATTTCGCGCCTGCGGGCGCGACCAGGGCTTTCCGAGTGCCCGGGGCTACCGCCCGTTTCTTACTGAAAACGAGCACACTGGCTCGTTTTCCGGGCGTGCGAAACCCCTGGACCTTCGGCCACATGAGAGGAGGAAGAGCAAGAGAATTTCGTTGCGACCCCCTCGAGCTCCTTTGGCTTCGGCAAACAAATGTGAGGGGATGAAGCGCAAGAGGATTTCGCTTCGAGCCCCTGGTTTTTCAGCCTGCCTGTGACGGCAGGTTTTTTATTTGGAAAGTAAAAAACCGAACAATAGATGAGAAAATGCTTTTAATCATTCGGGTTTTATGGTAAAATACCGGATTAAGGGAGCTATCCCCGAATGATCCGCTGATGAGGCGGAATCAAGGAGAAATGAGACATGGACAGGATCCGCCGGAACGAACGTATGACAGCCATGATGAAGCTTCTTTCGGGAACACCGAACAGAATCTTTACCCTCAGCAGCTTTTGTGAGATGTTCGGCTCAGCCAAGTCGACCATGAGTGAAGACGTTGACCTGCTGCAGCAGGTGACGAAAGAATTCGATCTGGGTGAAGTGGAAACGGTGACCGGCGCCGCGGGCGGCGTACGTTACCGGCCGACGGTGAGCCGGCCGAAGGCCAGGGCATATATTGAGGAGCTGTGCGACAAACTGAGCGGAAGCGAAAGGGTTCTGCCCGGGGATTATCTGTATTACAGCGATATTCTCAGCACGCCGGAGATTGTGAACCGGATGGGGGAGATCATTGCGACGGAGTATTACACGGAGGAGCCGGATTTTGTCCTGACCATGGAGACCAAGGGTATTCCGGTGGCGTTTGCCACGGCCAACGCGCTCGGAATCCCATTGGTGATCGCCAGGCACTTTTCCAGGGTGTACGAGGGTTCGGCGGTGAACATTAATTATGTGTCCGGAAGCGGAAACATCGAGACCATGAGCTTAAGCCGCAGAGCGGTGAAAGAGAACCAGCGGGCGCTGATTGTTGACGACTTCCTGAAAGGCGGCGGCACGGCGCGGGGCATGGTGGACCTGATGAGGGAGTTCAATGTCAGCGTGGCGGGGATGGCGTTTGTGATGGCAACGGCGCTGCCGGAGAAGAAGAGGGTTTCCGGGGAAAAGGCGCTCATGACATTGGAAATCATCGCGGGAGAGCCGGCAAAGGCGATTGTGAAGCCGGCAGAGTGGTTGGGATAAGGGGGGCTTTCCGATCGCCCCCCTTAGACCCCCTTCGGCCCGTGCAGTTTTGGAATGAGAAGGGTTGTTGTCTGATTTACATAAGGGGGCTTTCCGATCGCCCCCCTTAGACCCCCTTCGGCCCGTGCAGTTTTGGAATGAGAAGGGTTGTTGTCTGATTTACATAAGGGGGCTTTCCGATCGCCCCCTTAAACCCCTTCGGCCCGTGTAGTTTTGGAATGAGGAGGGTTATTGTCCGATTTGCCAAAAAGAAACGCATCGTGATATAATATAAGTTCTGAAAGGAGGGGGAAGCGCGTGTACGATATGCAGCCACCGCAGCCGGTTCAAATGCCGCAGCGGCCGGAAAACAAGCGGATGAGCGTACCGCAGATCATGCTGATTGTGGCGGCGCTGGGTTTCGCGGCCTGGTATCTTGTGACGACACTGACCCCTCAGGCGGCACCGTATGCCAAGATTACCGCGGGCGTGATGGGCGCCCGATACGAGGGAGACTGCCTGATCGTGCGGGATGAGACTCCCTTCGACGCTGAAGGGGTGTCCAGTGTTGACTACATCGCAGAAGAAGGAAGCTTCGTCAACCGGGGAACCACGATCTGCAACGTCTACTCCTCGGGTTTCAGCACGAGAGAGATGATCACCCTGCAGGACTACCGGGATCAGATCAAGGAATACCAGATGAAGCTGCTGAAGGCCCAGGTTACGACAGACTCCTATATGGAAAAGCTGGAAGCGGACGTGATGACCCGGGCCCGGGAAGTGCGTGAACTGATCGGCGGGGCGCGCGGGAACATGAACAACCAGGAATCCCTGCTGGCGGCGGCGATCCAGAGCCGGCAGAACCGGTTAAAGGAGATGTACAGCGAAGACCAGCGCATGACGCGCCTGTACGACGACGAACTGAGCCAGCTGCAACGAATTTCCAGCTGGACAAAGCAATACGCCGCGACGGTCGACGGCCTGGTGAGCTTTTACAGCGACGGATATGAATACGGACTGACCGTGACAAACTACGATCAGTTTACGCCGAACGAAGTCCGGGCGATGATGAACGGCAAGAAGCCGACGGACGATCTGGCCGGAAAGGGAAAGACCACGATTTACCGGCTGATCCGGGACGGGCACTGGATTGTGCTGATGCTGATCAAGGACAGCAACTGGAACCCGGTGGAAGGCGCGATCTACGAACTGAAGCTGGAAAACTTCAAGGATACGATGGTGAACGCCAAGGTGCTGAGTTTCACCCGGACGGGCGGGGAACTGCTGGTGCGCCTCGATGTGGGCGGTGATGACGGCAGCGTTGAGCCGGTGCTGTATGTGCGGACCTGCAGGGGCGTGCTGGGGGACAGCGTGGCCAGCCTGACGGTGCCCGAAAGGGCGCTGTATTACCAGGACAACATGCCGGGAGTGGTCGTGGTGGACGGGGATTACCAGTTCTTTATTCCGGTGAATGTGATGGATAAGCGGGACGGGATGATTTTTATATCGGCTATACAGCAGGGAGTGCTGTATGAGGGGCAAACAGTGAGACTTTTTTAGGGGGCTTTCCGATCGCCCCCTAAGACCCCTTCGGATTCGGTCTATGTTTAGGGCATGAAAAGAGTCTGAGGGACAGCAATAGAGAGAGAAGGAAGAGAATGACCCGGGAAGAGCTTGAACGGAGAGTCGGGTTGGTTCGGCGGGAACTGGAGGAGGCTGCGGAAGGACGGTGGCCGGTTCCGAAGCTGATCGCGGTGACCAAAACCCACAGCGCGGAGGAGATCCTGCCGCTGAAAGAGATCGGGGTGACCGAGATCGGGGAGAACCGGGTGCAGGAGCTGAAGGCCAAGCTGCCGGATCTGCAGGGATGTTTCGGGATTCACCTGATCGGACGGCTGCAGCGCAACAAAGTCAGGCAGATCATCAACGACGTATGCATGATTCAGTCGGTAGACAGCATTCCGCTGGCGGAGGAGATTCACGCGCGGGCGCTGGCGGCTGAAAAGCAAATGTCCGTGCTGGTGGAAGTCAGCCCGGCAGGGGAAGAACAGAAAGGCGGCGTTCCCTTTGAGGAAACGGAGGCTTTTCTGAAACAGATCGCGAAACTGGACGGGATCCGGGTCCGCGGGCTGATGGCGGTGATGCCGCTGACAGCGGATGAAGCATACCTGAACGGACTTTTCGCGAAGACGCGGGAATTGTTTGACAGGCTGAAAGAGAGAAGCCTGGACGGGATCGGGATGGAGGAGCTCAGCATGGGCATGTCAGGGGATTACCGCCTGGCAGCGGCCCACGGGGCGACCATGGTCCGGGTCGGCAGCGCGATCTTCGGGCCCCGCAACTGACGAAAAAAGGAGCGAAACACATCAATGGCATTCAAGGACCTGATCAGGGACTTCGGGGGATTGTTCAACCGTGTCCGGGGGGACAGCACCCGCCGGCCGGACGGCGGGACAAGCCATTACAGCCCGATGAGGAAAAAGACGGCGGACCAGGCTGTGCAGCAGCCGGATGAGACCATGCAGTACGTCCATACCGGCTTCACGGGCATGACGCCGCCCTCCGAATACGGCTTCGGAAACGCGAACGGGGAAGCTGTCTGGACACAGTCTTCCGTACAGACACAGGCGGGCGGAAGATATTTCGCATCAAACACGGAAACAGGGGCCGGTTTTCCCAAAGCGCGGCAGGACAACATTTCCTATATGCCGGGATTTGCGCCGGCGAACAGGGGAACGCAGGAAATGGTCCATGTGGAGCATATTATGACCATGACCGGGCTGAAGAGCTGCTATGAAGCGATCGAATGCATGAAGAACGGGGAAACCCTGATCGTCATGCTCGACGCGATCGCCAATGAGAGCGAGAGCATGCGCTGTCAGGATATGCTGGCCGGAGCCGCCTTTACGCTGGGATGTACGGTGCGGATGCTGAGCGGGGCGCGGATTGTTCTGATCGCTCCGGAAGGGGTGCTGATTCTGCCGGAGGCGCAGGGTATGCCGGAAGGAATCCGGCCGCCGGAAATGACAGCGGCCCGGACAACCGCGGCGGCGGAAGCACCGCGGCCGGGGCGGCGGGAGCGACGGACAGGGCCCAACGCGGCGGACTGGACAGCCGCGCGGAACGGAGAAATGGACAACTATAACCCCTACACCGGCACGATGCCGGTCGCGGCGGGATCATACGGCAGTTTCGGCGGATACGGTTACTGAAATAAAGGAGGAGAAAACGCATGGAGAGGATCACGGCGGATATGATCGCGGAAAAGGAGTTTTCCATCGAATCCAAAGGGTACAACAAGAACGAGGTGGATAATTTTCTGGACGAGATCTGCGAGGAAATGGACCGGCTGAACAACGAGATCTTTGACCTGCGTCAGAAGACGACCATGGTCCGGCCCCAGGCGCCCGCGGAGAGCAGTGCGCCGACCGCCGCGGAGGAAAGCCGCTTCAGGGAGATCCTGGAGATGGCGGCACAGGTGAAGGAAGAGACGATCCGCCGGGCCAAAGAGGACGCGGAAGCGATCCGGGTGAAGGCTGAAACCGAGGCGACCGAACGCCTGGAAGGTCTGCAGGCGGAGCGGGATGAGCTGAAGACGGAGATTGAAAATCTGAAACAGACGGCGGCGGACTACCGCCGGCAGTTTGAGGAACTGCTGCATGCGCAGCAGGAGGCGCTGGAGAAGGCAACAGGGTTATTTTAAGGGGGCTTTCCGAGTGCCCGGGGCTGTCGCCCGTTCTCTGCTGAAAACGAGCACACAGGCTCGTTTTCCGGGCGCGACGAACCCCCCTTAAACCCCTTCGGTCGGAATGTGTTGATGATGTGAAGGTTTTCTAAGGGGGCTTTCCGATTGTTCTCGCGCTCCTTCGGTTTCTGAGTGCGTATGTGTTTTGTTTAAATGAAACGGGGGAAAGATAGATTATGTTCGGACACAGGGCAGACGGAAAAAGACTTAAACATCTGGACCCTATTATCCAGATCACGCCTTATCTGATGCCGATGCGCTGCGACGCGCAGGTGTTTCTGGAGCATAAGGTGGATTATGAAAAGCTGGCGAGATACATCGCGGAAAAGAGCCGGCAGGGCGAAAAGATCACCTTCATGCAGATTATCGTGGCGGGCTATGTCCGGGCAATCAGCCAGAATCCGGCGGTAAACCGGTTTATCTTCAACAAACAATACTACGCGCGGAACAACTGTTCGGTATCCTACGCGGTGCTGAAGAACCCCCAGGATAACGAGAGCAACGAGACGACGGTGCAGATCCAGTTTGACCTGACGGATACGCTGTTTGACGTGCGCGACCGGATGAACGACGCAGTGGAAAAAGCCCGGGCCACAGAAGACGGGGACTTCGTAATCAAACTGGCCAGGGCGGTGCTGAAGATCCCCGGGCTGCCGACGCTTATCGTTGCTTTATATAAACTGCTGGACCGATACGGAATCGCTCCGAGTTTTATTTTGAAGGGACTGCCGTTCTACAGCGGGATGTTCATCACGAACAACGCTTCGATCGGCCTGAGCCACCCGTTTCACCATATCTACAATTTCGGCGACGTCAGCCTGTTCATCGGCATGGGAACCGTCGTCAAGGAAGCGACAGTGGACAGCGAGGGCAACAGCCGGATGAAACGGTGGCTGCCCCTGGGGCTGACCGCGGACGAGCGGGTGTGCTCCGGAGCGCACTACGCGAAGTTCTTCGCGGACGCAATCAAAAACTTCGGGAATCCGGAACTGCTCGAGCAGCCGCCGGAACAGGTGTTCTTCGACGAAGGCGTGGAATATCACGTTCCGAAAGTCGGAAAAGCATAACGCAAAAGGGGATTACTCATCGGGATCCACATAATACTTCCCGTCCGGCGTTTTGCAGATGATATTCAGATCGGCCAGATCGTCCGTATACTCCTCAAACGAGTCCGGGTTTTCCAGATCCGTTTCGGACAGGGCTTTTGCCGATTCCGGACTGTTTGCTCCCGCTTTCCGGAGCGCTTCGATAATCAGTTTTTTCCGCATTGCCATCGCGGAGGATGTGAAGACTGCCATAGGTATTCCTCCTTCTCCAGGGATTGTTCTCTCTTTAGCATATCACCAATTGGCGATACAGGGAACAGTTTTTTTGAAAAAAACCGGCCGCGTCCGCAAATAAACATCGA
>Ga0265298_10007641_pt1 | contig 13097 bp, 10 predicted proteins | sample AusTroGonzalo_MG_3_FD_193486 | JGI IMG/M metagenome (GOLD analysis project Ga0265298, IMG submission 193486) | Bovine rumen microbial communities from tropical cattle in Woodstock, Queensland, Australia - Gonzalo_01 | ecosystem: Host-associated > Mammals > Digestive system > Stomach > Rumen ... | reverse complement strand
TATCGACACCGAGACCGCGGAGTTCTGCGACGCACATGTCTGCGATGTCATTCTTGGGGAGACGGGTGACGAAATGGGCGTCGACGCCGTAATTTGCGAGGGATACTGCCACGTTGGCCTCGCCGCCGCCGAATGTGGCGTCGAACTGGCGGGCCTGTGCGAAACGGAGGTAACCCGGGGTTGAGAGGCGAAGCATCACTTCGCCGAAGGTAACTACTTTAGCCATATGTTATTGCGGTTTGATGATTGTCTGATGTGAAGTTCCATGGGGATGACGGTGACGCCCTCGCGGCGCTCCAGGAAGGCCAGGGCTGCCTCGCGTCCCATGTCGTACGGGCGCTGGCCCACTGAACTGATGGAGGGGGACGTGAGGGCTGTGAAGAATTCGTTGGCGGTGCCTACGATGCCGAAGTCGTCGGGTACGCTGATGCCGCGCTCCTTGAGGGCGTCGAGCGCGCCGAGGGCCGAGAAGTCTCCGGCACAGTACAGGGCGTCGCAGCCGGCGTCCAGGGCGAGGTGGCACGCAGTGTAGCCCGATTCCCGGAAGATGGAGTCGGGAAAAACGAGGGACTCGTCGTAGGGGATGCCATTGTCTTCCAGGGCCTTGCGGTATCCGCGGAGGCGGTCGGAATAGACTCCGATGTTGAGGTAGCCGGCAAGTGTGCCGATGCGCCTGTATCCGGAAAGGATGAGGTGGGTGGTGGCCTCGTATGCCCCCTCGAAGTTGGCGCCGACTATCTTGGCTCCCGGCAGGTCGTTGAAGACGCGGTCGAACTGCACGAGCGGGATGTTCCCGAGGGCGGGGAGCACGTGGCTGCTGTCGGTGGCGTCTATGCAATGGGAGAAGAATACTCCGGCCACGCGATGCAGGCTGAGGGTATGGAGTGCCTGGATTTCCGAATCCAGTTCTTCGTGGGTCTGGCAGATGATGGCGCGGTAGCCGGCCTCGCCGAGGATGGACTCGGCGCCGCTGATGAGGTTGGAGAAGAACTCGCGGTTGATACGGGGAACCACTATGCCTACGATGTCGGACTTGCCTCTGCGCAGGTTGGAGGCTATTATGTTCCTCTCGTAGCCCATGCGCTCAGCGGCCTCGAGAACGGCCCTGCGCGTCTCTTCGCGTACCCTTGGGTTGCCCGCAAGGGCGCGGGAAACGGTGGACGGGGTGATGCCGAGGGCTTCGGCGATGTCTGTGATGGTCACCATAGGCAGTCGCAAAGATACAAAAAAACAAGTTCGGTGCAAACGTTTGTATGATATTTTTTATATGGTTCTTTTTACCTATATTTGCGATATTAAACTTTTCGATTTATGAACGCAAGCAATCTTTTCTCCCTTGAAGGCAAAAACGCCTGGATTACCGGTGCATCCTACGGTATCGGATTCAACATCGCAAAGGCTTTCGTTGCAGCCGGCGCCAAGAACATCATCTTCAACGACATCAACGAAGCGGCCCTGCAGCGCGGTCTCGACAATTACAAGGAGGCCGGCATAACCAACGTCAAGGGCTATGTATGCGACGTCACCGACGAGGTCGCCGTAAAGGCCCTTGTGGAGAAGATTCACGCAGAAGTCGGCCAGATCGATATCCTGGTCAACAACGCCGGCATCATCAAGCGCATCCCCATGCACGAGATGGAGCGCAAGGAGTTCCAGCAGGTCATCGACGTCGACCTGGTCGCTCCCTTCATCTGCTCCAGCGCCGTCCTCCCCGAAATGATGGAGCGCCGCGAGGGCAAGATCATCAACATCTGCTCCATGATGAGCGAGCTCGGCCGCGAGACCGTCAGCGCCTACGCCGCAGCCAAGGGCGGACTCAAGATGCTCACCCGCAACATCTGCTCCGAGTACGGCGAGTACAACATCCAGTGCAACGGCATCGGCCCCGGCTACATCGCCACTCCTCAGACCGCTCCGCTCCGCGAGCGCCAGCCCGACGGCTCCCGCCATCCTTTCGATTCCTTCATCTGCGCCAAGACCCCTGCCGGCCGCTGGCTCGATCCTTCTGAACTCGGCGGTCCCGCAGTCTTCCTTGCATCCCACGCATCAGACGCAGTCAACGGCCACGTCCTCTATGTGGACGGCGGAATCCTCGCCTACATCGGTAAGCAACCCAAATAATGGAGCAGGTTTTCAGTTACATCATCGGCCTCGGGGCCGCGGTGATGATGCCGATCCTCTTTACGATCCTCGGCGTCTGCATCGGAATCAAGTTCGGCAAGGCACTCAAGAGCGGCCTGCTCGTGGGCGTCGGTTTCGTCGGCCTGAGCGTCGTCACTGCGCTGCTCACATCCAGCATGGGGGCGCCGCTCAAGACGATGACGGAGATTTACGACCTTCACCTCGGCATCTTCGACATGGGATGGCCTGCAGCGGCGTCGGTGGCATATAATACCACCGTCGGCGCATTCATCATCCCCGTCTGCCTCGGCATCAACATCCTGTTGCTTCTCGTCAAGGCCACCAACACCATCAACATCGACCTCTGGAACTACTGGCACTACGCCTTCATCGGGGCCGTGGTGTTTTTTGCCACGGACAGCATCTGGTACGGCTTTTTCGCCGCCATCATCTGCTTCGTCATCACCCTCGTGATGGCAGACCTTACAACCCGTAAGTTCCAGCAGTACTACAAGGACCTGGACGGCATCAGCATACCGCAGCCTTTCTGCCAGAGCTTCGTGCCGTTCGCAGAGGGACTCAACAGGTGTATGGACAAGATACCCGGTTTCAACAAGCTGGACATCGACGCCGAGGGCCTCAAGAAGAAATTCGGCATACTCGGCGAGCCGCTGTTCCTGGGTGTAGTAGTGGGCATTCTCATCGGCTGCCTGAGCTGCAGTTCGTGGGGCGAACTCGTCCAGAACATCCCCATGATTCTCGGCCTCGGCATCAAGATGGGCGCCGTCATGGAACTCATCCCGCGTATCACCAGCCTCTTCATCGAGGGCCTCAAGCCTATCGCGGAGGCCACCAAGGACCTGGTATCCCGCAAGTTCAAGAACTCCGCGGGCATCAACATCGGCATGAGCCCTGCACTCGTCATCGGGCATCCTACCACGCTGGTGGTGTCGCTGCTGCTCATCCCGGTCACCATCCTCCTGGCCGTGGTGCTGCCCGGCAACCAGTTCCTGCCGCTCGCTTCGCTCGCAGGCATGTTCTACGTCTTCCCGGCCGTGCTTCCCGTCACCAAGGGCAATGTCGTAAAGACCTTCATCATCGGACTTGTGGCGCTTATCGTCGGCCTGTACTTCGTTACGGACCTGGCCCCCTGGTTCACCCTGGCGGCGCAGGACGTTTACGCCCGCACCGGGGACGCCGCCGTCGCCATTCCCGAGGGCTTCCAGGGCGGTTCGCTGGATTTCGCATCCAGCATCTTCTCCTGGATCATTTTCCATCTCGTACACGACTTCAAGATCATAGGCAGCGCGGTGCTCGTCATCCTCACCACCGTTCTCGCCATATTCAACCGTCGCAGGATCATCAAAGCTTCTTATGAAAAAAATATTGACCGCAGCACTGCTGCTTAGCACAATCGCCATGAGCGCACAGACAAAGTACACCATCCAGACAGCTTGCCACCCCGAGGATGTCAAGCACTACGACACCGAAACCCTCCGCGCACGTTTCATGATGCCCGAGGTTATGGTGGCGGACCAGATCACCCTTACCTATTCACTTTACGACAGGTTCGTCTTCGGCGGCGCCGTGCCGGTGAAGGGGCCCCTCAAGCTCGAGACCATCGACCCGTTGAAGGCTTCGTATTTCCTTGAGCGCAGGGAACTCGGAGTGATCAACGTGGGAGGTGAAGGCATCGTCAAGGTAGGCTGCAAGGAGTATCTGCTCAAGTTCAAGGACGCCATCTATGTGGGCCGCGGCAACGAGAATGTGGAATTCATCAGCAAGGATCCCGCAAATCCCGCCAAGTTCTACATCAATTCAGCCACGGCGCACAAGGCCTACAAGACGCAGCTCGTCACCATCGAGGGCCGCAAGGGTTCCCTCAAGGCCAACTCCTTCGCCGCCGGCAAGATGGAAGATTCCAATGACCGCGTCATTAATCAGCTGATTGTCAACAACGTTCTCGAGGAAGGCCCCTGCCAGCTTCAGATGGGGCTCACCGAGCTCAAGCCCGGCAGCGTCTGGAACACCATGCCTGCGCATACCCACGCCCGCCGCATCGAGGCCTACTTCTATTTCAACGTAGCCCCCGGCAACATGATCTGCCACCTTATGGGCGAGCCCAAGCAGGAGCGCCTCGTATGGCTCGCCAACGAGCAGGCCATAATGAGCCCCGAGTGGAGCATCCACGCAGCAGCGGGAACCTCCAACTATATGTTCATCTGGGGAATGGCAGGCGAGAACCTGGACTACGGCGACATGGATAAGTTCGCCTATACCGAGATGCGTTAAAACGCCTTGGAGCCACTTGGCAGACTCGGACTGCCGACCTGCGCGTTACGAATGCGCTGCTCTACCGACTGAGCTAAAGTGGCTTGGGACCGCAAAGATAGCAATTATTTCGAAATTTCCACTTTCCGGCTTTTTATTTTATCGACCAATGTTATCAGCACGCTTCCAAGCACTCCGGCACACACCGACCCGAGCAGTACGGCAATCTTGCCGGCGTCGCGAAGGTGCGCGGTAATCTCCGGCGCCTGTCCGGCGAATGAAAGCGTATCGACGAAGATACTCATAGTGAACCCGATACCCCCCAGGCACGCCACTGCGAAGAACAGCTTCCAGTTGGCTCCCTGGGGCATTTCGCCTACGCGCAGTCTGATTGCCAGCCAGCTGAACAGCGTTATTCCCACGGGCTTTCCAAGCAGCAGCCCGAGGAAAACTCCCATCGATACGCTGCCAAGGGCCTGCGAGTACGAGAATACGTTGAAAAGTGACGGGTCGCTGATTTCCACCCCGGCGTTGGCCAGTGCGAATATCGGCATGATGAGGAAGTTCACCCACGGGCTGAGCGCGTGCTCCACCCGGTAGCTCATGTCCATCGTACCGTGCGCAATCTTTTCCAGCTTGCGCAGGCAGTGCTTCTGCGGGCCGTTGGGGAAAGGTTCGTTGTCGATGCCGTCGTAGGCCGCGAGGCGGGCCAGGTACTTGTTGCGCTTGTGTATGTACTGCGCCTTGTTGTACCGGGACTGCGCGGGAATGAGGAAGGCCATCACCACTCCGGACATCGTGGCGTGGATGCCGCTGTAGTAGAACAGCGCCCAGACCACGATCGCGCAGAAGATATATGGGAACATCCGCTTCTCGCCGATGCGCCGCAGCAGCAGGGTAAACAGTATCACCGCCAGCGCGATGCCGAGCAGCAGGAAGTTGATGCGGCCACCGTAGAACAGTGCCACCACCAGGATGGCGATGAGGTCGTCCGCGATGGCGAGCGCGGTAAGGAATACCTTGAGCGAAACGGGTACCTTGTCGCTGAGCACCGACAGTATGCACACTGCGAACGCTATGTCCGTGGCAGTCGGGATGCCCCATCCGCTTGCGGCCGCGGTACCGTGGTTGATGACGGTATATATGACTGCCGGCATGATGACTCCGCCGAATGCGGCAATCACCGGCAGCAGGGCCTTCTTCAGGCTCGAAAGTTCCCCGTGGGCCACTTCGCGCCGTATTTCCAGTCCGACGGTGAAGAAGAAAATCACCATCAGAATGTCGTTGATGAACTTCTCCACCGTGAGGCCGCGGGGGAACAGCAGGTCGACGGTACCGCCCGGGCTGCTGAGCTTGAGCTGCAGGTGGGTGTCGAGTATGGCCTCGTAAAGATGTTTGGTCAGCGGCAGGTTTGCAAGGAGCATGGCGACGACGACGCACGCCAGTAGGAGTACTCCCTGGAACCAGGGTTTGTGAGAGAGTTTGTCGCTGCGTTTGGAAAACTCCAGAAATCCCTTGTTCCAGGTATAGATTGGAATCAGTTTAGCCATTTCAGAATCGTTTGAACTTCTGCGTGAGGCGCTCGAGTTTGTATTGCTGCTCCAGCTTTTCGAACTGGGTCTTGGTGTCCAGTGCGAATGAGCCCTGCTGTATCCAGGCGAAGTAGGACGGGTCCGTTTCGAATACCTGTCGGGCGGTCTTGCCCTTGTGCTTTCCGAAGTTGACTACGGGCTCGCCGTCGGCGTTCCAGATAAGGTGCCCGGAGAAATCCACGTAACGCTTGCCGACGAATGACGCCAGCTGCGCCACGTCGTTCTTCAGCTGGTCCGGGTAGCGGTCGAGCTGGGCCTTGAGTACCTTGTAGGTGGCGATGGTGTCGGCCTCTGCGGTGTGGGCGTTCTCGAAGTCCTCGCCGCCGCAGTAGAAACGGTATGCCGCACGCAGGTTGCGAGGCTCCATCGCGTGGAAGATGTTCTGCACATCGACCATCCGCGGGGCATGGAGGTCAACTCCGACGTCCTTGCCGGCGCGCTTGGCCCGCTCGAATTCCTCCGCCAGCATGGGGAGGTCGAACTTCTGGGAGTTGAAGCCCGCCAGGTCGCTGTCGGCTATCCAGGAGGCGATTTCTTCCGCAATTTCGAAGAAGGTGGGGCAACCGGTAAGCATGTCGTCGGTGACGCCGTTGACCTCGGACGCTGCGGGCTCGATGGGACGCTGGCACCCGCGCTCGTAGTCCCAAGGCTTTATTTTCCAGGTCTTTATGCGCTCCTCGCCGCCGGGGAATACCTTGACGAAGCTGAGCTCGATTATGGAATTGACCGGAATATCCAGCCCCGTACTCTCTATGTCGAAGAAGAGGAGGGGCTTCTGAAGATTGAGTTCCATATTTTTACGAAATCATTATGGGCATCAGGATGCCGCAGATCTTTTCGGTGGAGGCCTCTTCCTCCGAAGGGATGATGAGGGCGGCGCGGCGTGCGTCCATGAACTTCATGACCAGCGTCTCGCAGCTCATGTTGCTGAGGATTTCCACGAGGAAGGAGGACTTGAAGCCGATTGCAAGTTCGTCTCCGGAGTAGTCGCACTCGATCTTCTCGTAGGCGGCAAGGGCGAAGCCGAGGTCCTGGGCAGTGATTTCCAGCTGGCCGGGAGCGAGGTTGAACTTGACATGGTTGGAAGCCTTGTTGGCGCAGACGGATACGCGGCGGACGGTATTCAGCAGCTGCACGCGGTCGATGCGGAGGACGTTGGAATTGTTCTGCGGGATGACGTCGCGGTACTTGGGATACTTGCCGACGATGAGGCGGCATACCATAAGGGTGCTGCCGTAGGTGAATACGACATTTGCACCGTCGAAGCGTGCCTGGACGTCGCTCTCGCCGCGGTCGAGCAGCGAACGGAGCACTGCGGCCGGCTTCTTGTGGAGGATGAACGACGACGGCTGCACGGCCTGCACGTCCGTGGTGGTGTAGCATATCAGCTTGTGGGAGTCGGACGCCACAAGGGTGGTGGACTCGGTGTCGATATCGAAGAAGATGCCGTTCATGTTGGGGCGCATCTCGTCGTCTGCGGTGGCGTAGATGGTGCCGCCGATGCCGTCGGCAAGGGTCTGCGCCGGGAAGACGACGGTCTCTGCGTCATCGCCTACGGTCTTGATCTCCGGGTAGTCGCCGGCAGGGAAGTAGGGCAGTGACGAGTTGCCGTTGTTCCAGATGCACTCGAAGGAACCTTCGCCTTTGGTCTGTATCTTGACGGGCTGGTCGGGGAGGGCCTTGAGCAGGTCGATGATCTGCCTGGCCGGAACAGCCATACTGCCGCTGTCGGTGCTGTCGACGGGGACACTGGTGCGCAGGGTGAGCTCCTGGTCCGAGGCGGTGATGGTAAGGTTACCCTCGCCGAGGACGAAGAGGAAATTTTCCAGGATGGGGAGGGATGTCTTGGCGGGAATGGCCTTGGAGACATTCATTACGCCCTTGAGAAGCTCTGCGCTTGATACTGTGAATTCCATATATCTGTTCTTATGTAGTTATCCTCGCAAAAATAGTAAATATTCCTCACATTTGGCACACCTTTTGACTTTTTAACGCTTCGGAAAAAACAAAACCTGAATGATATGGCAAAAAATTTAATCACTGTCGTCGCTTCGGTGCTCCTGAGCGGCCTTACGGCCTATGGCATCGTCAAGGCGGCCACACCGCAGCAGTCCGGCACTGTCGTCTATTCGCAAGAGGGCTCGTCCCCCCGCACTGTCAATTTGTCACAGTCCGACTATCCCGATTTCACATATGCCGCAGAAACGGCTGTAGAGGCCGTAGTATATGTAAAGGTCACGGTCAAATACCAGCAGCAGTATATGATCGACCCGTTCTTCCGTTTCTTCTTCGGTGACGAAGGCCAGCCCCAGTCCCGCGAGCAGGAGCGTCAGGGAAGCGGCAGCGGCGTCATCATCCGCCCCGACGGATACATAGTGACCAACAACCACGTTGTGCAGAACGCCACCAAGATAGAGGTCACGCTCAACAACAACAAGACCTATGAGGCCACCGTCATCGGCACCGACCCTGCCACCGACGTCGCCCTCATCAAGATCGACGCGGAAGGCCTCCCGGTCCTCAATTTCGCAGACTCCGACAAGCTCCGCCTCGGCGAGTGGGTGCTGGCGATCGGCTCTCCCCTCGGAGAGGAACTCCGTTCCACCATCACCGCCGGCATCGTGAGCGCCAAGGGCCGTTCGATGCCCAATTACAACGGAGAATTCAAGATTGAATCCTTCATCCAGACCGACGCCGCAGTCAACCCCGGAAACTCCGGAGGCGCCCTGGTCAACAAGGCCGGCGAACTCGTCGGTATCAATACCGCAATCATCTCCACCACAGGCTCTTACGCCGGTTATTCCTTCGCCGTTCCTTCCAACATCGTCAGCAAGATAGTGAGCGACCTGCTCGACTTCGGCTCCGTCAAGAGGGCCCGCCTCGGCGTCACTATGTCTCCCGTCACCGACAAGGTCGCAAAGGACAACAAGCTCGCCACCCTCGACGGTGTGTATGTCAATGAGGTCACCAAGGGCGGCGCCGCCGACAAGGCCGGCCTCCGCAAGGGCGACGTCATCATCAAGGTCGATTCCACCCTCATCAAGACTCCTTCCGACCTCCAGGTCGCCGTCAACAGATTCCACCCTGGAGACAACGCATCCCTCACCATAGTCCGTGACGCACGCGTACAGGATCTTACCGTCCAGTTCCAGGGCACTGCCGAGGCCACCGGCACGGTTACCGAAGACGGCAGCATAGCCTTCTACGGCGCCCGCATCGGCGAAACCGCCCGCGGCGTGGAAATCCTCTCCGCCGGCAACGGCAAGCTCGCCCAGGCAGGCGGCGAGGACGGCTTCGTCATCAAGTTCGTCAACGACCAGAAAGTCAACAAGCCTCAGGATGTCATCGACATAGCAAAGAAAGCCCGCCGCAGCATCGTCATAGAAGGCGTCACAGCAACTGGCCGCCAGGGATATTTCGCTTTTGGAAAGGACGAATAATGCACAGCTGTGAGGCCGCTGAAAAAGTAGGGAGTTCCCTCCGGAAACCTTTGGTCGCCCGTGACCATGAACGGGAGGGGCCCGCGCCGGCAGGCGTGGGAGGGGCGGAGCGAAGCGGAGGGTTTCCGGAGGGAACTCCCTACTTTTTCAGCGGCCTCACAGAAGGACGAGATATATTGAAACTTTCCCGCGGGAGTGTGAAACTTCTGCGGGTTTTTTCCGTATATAAGGTACAACAGTCAAAATATGAGACAGCTTAAAATTACAAAATCCATCACCAACCGCGAGAGTGCGTCGCTTGACAAGTACCTCCAGGAGATTGGCCGCGAGGAACTCGTGAGCCCGGAAGAAGAAGTTGAACTCGCCCAGCGAATCCGCAAAGGAGACCAGGCCGCCCTCGAAAAGCTCACCCGCGCCAACCTCAGGTTCGTAGTTTCAGTAGCCAAGCAGTACCAGAACCAGGGCCTCAGCCTTCCCGACCTCATCAACGAAGGCAACCTCGGCCTCATCAAGGCAGCGGAGAAATTCGATGAAACCCGCGGATTCAAATTCATATCCTACGCCGTCTGGTGGATCCGCCAGAGCATCCTCCAGGCCCTCGCCGAGCAGAGCCGCATCGTGCGCCTCCCCCTCAACCAGGTAGGTTCCCTCAACAAGATAAACAAGGCCCTCGGCAAGTTCGAACAGGAGAATGAGCGCCAGCCGTCCACCGACGAACTCTCCGAGATGATCGACGTCCCCCGCGAAAAGATTGCCGACACCCTCCGTGTCTCCGGCCGCCACGTCAGCGTGGACGACCCCTTCGTGGAAGGTGAAGACAACTCCCTGCTGGACGTCCTCCCCAACGAGGATTCCCCCATGGCCGACAAGGGCCTCACCAACGAGTCCCTCAGCACCGAGATTGAGCGTTCCCTGCAGATCCTCACCCCCCGCGAACGCGAAATCATCAAGAGCTTCTTCGGCATCGGCTGCCAGGAGATGACCCTCGAAGAGATAGGCGAGCGCCTCGACCTCACCCGCGAGCGCGTACGCCAGATAAAGGAAAAGGCCATCCGCAAGCTCAAGAAGCCGTCCGCCAGCAAGCTGCTTAAATCTTACCTGGGATGACGGCCGAACAATTCCTTGCCGCACAGGCAGCCAAGGCCGTCGAGGCCCTCTACGGGGCCCAGGCAGACCCGTCAGCACTACAGGTACAGGTAACCCGCAAGGATTTCGAAGGCGACTACACACTGGTCGTTTTCCCGCTGCTCCGTATCTCCCACCAGGCACCTGCAGCAACGGCCCAGGCGATAGGGGAGTGGCTCACCGCCAACTGCCCCGAAGTCAGCGGCTTCAATGCCGTCCAGGGCTTTCTCAACATAAGCCTCTCCGGCGTCTATTGGCGCGAAACCCTCCAGGACATCACGGCCGACGACGCCTTCGGCACGCTGCCGTCCACCGGCCGCCGCATCATGGTGGAATTCTCCTCCCCCAACACCAACAAGCCCCTGCACCTCGGCCACATACGCAACAACCTCCTCGGAGCCAGCGTATCCGACCTCCTGAAGGCCGCCGGCAACGAGGTCATCAAGGCCACCCTGGTCAACGACCGCGGCGTCCATATCTGCAAGTCGATGTACGCCTGGGAGAAACTCTTCGACGGAGCCACCCCGGAAAGCACCGGCCTCAAGGGCGACCACCTGGTGGGCGACTGCTATGTTGCATACGCCAAACTCGAGAAGGAGCACCCCGAAGTCATCGACGACGTCCATAAGATGCTCATCCAGTGGGAGGAAGGCGACCCGCACGTCCGAGCCCTCTGGGAGAAGATGAACGGCTGGGTGTTCGACGGCTTCGAGCAGACCTACAAGGCCCTCGGCATAAGTTTCGACCGCACATACTACGAGCACGACACCTATCTGCTCGGCAAGGAACTGGTGCAGAAAGGCCTCGATTCCGGAGTCTTCGTAAAGGATCCCGACGGCAGCGTCTGGTGCGACCTCACCGCCGACGGCCTCGACCGCAAGCTCCTCCTCCGTTCCGACGGCACCTCGGTCTATATGACACAGGACCTCGGCACCGCCGAACGCCGTTTCGCCGAATACGAACTCGACTCCCACATCTACGTGGTGGGCAACGAGCAGGACTACCACTTCAAGGTCCTCAAGCTCGTCCTCTCCAAACTCGGATTCAAGTGGGCCGACCAGATCTACCACCTCAGCTACGGCATGGTAGAGCTCCCCGAGGGCAAGATGAAGAGCCGCGAAGGCACGGTTGTCGATGCCGACGACCTCATCGAGAAGATGTACCAGGAAGCCAAAGCCACCAGCGAGGCCTCCGGCAAGCTCGACGGCATCCCCGAAGAAGAAAAGGAACGCCTCTACAGGATGATAGGCCTCGGAGCCCTCAAGTACTTCATACTCAAGGTCGATCCCAAGAAGACAATGCTCTTCGACCCCAAGGAGTCCATCGACTTCAACGGCAACACCGGCCCCTTCATCCAGTACACCCACGCCCGCATCTGCAGCATACTACGCAAGGCCTCCGAGGCCGGACTGCAGCCCGCGGTGACGGATTCCGTCGCCCTCAGCCCCAAGGAAGTACGCCTCGTCAAGCTGCTCGCATCGTACCCCCAGAAGGTCGCGGAAGCCGCCGAGGCCCTATCTCCCGCAGTGCTGGCCAACTACAGCTACGACCTCGCCAAAGAGTTCAACCAGTACTACCACGAGACGCCCGTCCTCAAGGAGCCCGACTCCGCGCTCCTCTCGATGCGCCTCTCCCTCATAGGCACCCTCGCCCGCACGCTCCGCGGCGCCATGGGCATACTCGGAATCCAGCTTCCCGAACGGATGTGACAGAAGCACAGGCATATATGTTCCCGACCTCCGCAAAGGAGGTCCAGGCACTCGGATGGGACTGGATAGACGTCATCTTCTTTACCGGAGACGCCTTCGTGGACCATCCGAGTTTCGGAACGGCCTGTATCTCCCGCTGGCTCCAGAAAGCCGGCTACCGCGTCGCAGTGGTGCCCCAGCCCAACTGGCGTGACGACCTGCGCGACTTCCGCAAGCTCGGCGCCCCCCGCCTCTATTTCGCCGTCAACGCCGGCGCCATGGACTCCATGGTCAACCACTACACGGCCGCCAAGCGCCTCCGCCACGACGACGCCTACACCCCCGAAGGCCGCGCAGGAGCCCGCCCCGACCGCGCCGTAACGGTTTATACCCGCATCCTCAAGCAGCTCTGGCCCGACATCCCCGTCGTCATCGGAGGAGTGGAAGCCTCCCTCCGCCGCCTCACCCACTACGACTACTGGGACGACCGCCTCATGCCCTCCATCCTCGTCGACTCCGGCGCCGACTGGCTCTGCTACGGCATGGGCGAAAAACCCATGCTCGACCTCACCCGCGCCATCGAAAATGGCTGGAGCCGTCATCAGATTCAGAAGTTGCCGCAAATTGCATTTTACAAAGACGGTAAGACCAACGATCAGGCTTCGTTTGTATTGCATTCGTATGAAGAATGCTGCAAAGACAAACGAGCCTTCGCAGAAAACTTCCATCATATAGAGATATACGCCAACATGCTCCATCCCCCGGTACTCATAGAACCGGTCGGCAAAGGCTACGTCCAGATCAACCCCACCTGCGCCCCCTCCACCACCCCCGAGATGGACAGCTACTGGGACCTCCCG
>Ga0265298_10007640_pt1 | contig 13098 bp, 7 predicted proteins | sample AusTroGonzalo_MG_3_FD_193486 | JGI IMG/M metagenome (GOLD analysis project Ga0265298, IMG submission 193486) | Bovine rumen microbial communities from tropical cattle in Woodstock, Queensland, Australia - Gonzalo_01 | ecosystem: Host-associated > Mammals > Digestive system > Stomach > Rumen ... | reverse complement strand
GTGTGGGGGCAGGGCTGCCGGAGTTGAAATAGATGCACTCCGCCTGGCCTTTGAGATTGCCGAATGTGTTCTCTACGGTAAGGTTCTCCAGGACCAGGTTGTCGCAGTTTTCCACAAGCCAGAGCGAGCGTCCGCCGTTGGAGCCGACTTTGCTGCCAACGGAGGGCCTGCTTGACGTTCCGCCTCCGGAGCCGTTCTGGTAGGTTTCGCTGTTGGGATACGCTATTTTCACTTTGTCCCGGGAATTACCTTTAACGGTGATGTTCTTCTTGTCACGGAGATAAAGGAGTCCGTCATAAGTGCCATCGGCCAAGGTGATTACAGCACCATCGGCACAGTGGGAAAGGGCGCGCTGAAGGGTGCAGAAATCGGCAGTGCCGTCCGCTGAAACGCGGATTTCCGTGGTCGAAGGGCTGGAGGTTGTGGTGAAGTTCCACTCCCCTGCCGCCACGGCCTTGCCGCAGACGGATTCGTCCACCGTTACGTAATACTCCGTGTCAAAAGCCAGGACTCCGCTGTGGAGATTAATCACCAGATTCTTTCCTTTTATCTGGAGCGGAGTATAGTGGACTATGCGGTAACGACCTCCGGAAGGAAGCGCGTCCATGAAGGTGGTGTACGACGCATCGTTTGCAATCTGGGAATTGGGAAGCATCACGCCATCGTCCCTGACGGTGACGGTGGCCATATCGGCAAGGTTGATGCGGTCAACCTCGGTGCCATCGGCCTTGAAGACTTTGATCAGGCCGGACGTGCCAAGGGTGGGGGCGCTGTCAAGTTCAAGCACCAGAGGGGCATCTACGCACATGCGGGGACCGCCGGGTGCAGGGGCCGAGCCTTCCGTGGTGGCATAAATCACCTCGGTATAAGGCGTCACTTCTTTGCCGCCGTCTGCCGTTGCGCGCACCTGGAAGCCATATGTGGTGCCCTTGGTAAGGCCTTCAATCTTCACGTTGCGGGATGTCACGCTGCCTTTTTTCACCTCCTCTCCCTGCCTGGAGAGAATCCAGTCATAACCTGTTGCGCCAACGACGGACTTCCACTGGAAAGTGAGCGAGCTCTCCGTGGCGCTGTGAAGCACCACGTTCTCCGGCACCTCAAGCGGCAAAGGAATCTCCGGACTGCCATCGTCCTGCTTTTCGGTACACGCCAAGGCTGTCAGGGCAACGCAGAGCGCCGTTGCTAACGTGATATGTAACTTTCTCATTCTCAGTTGTTTAATGATGGTACCCAGGTACCTTGGTACCTGGGTACCTTTGATAACTATCTAGGAATCAATGACTTGTGCAACACGTTCTCTAGACCTCTACGGGCTTGTACTTGGGGACGAGGGACTTCATGATGGCCCAGGCGATGAGGTAGGCAAGGCCGCAGAAGCAGAACATGATGAAGTAGCCGGCGGGTTTGCCCTGGAAGCCAAGGAACTGGAAGGCAGCGCCCTGGGCCTCGGCGTAGGTGAACAGGTTACCGGCAACCTTCTGGATAATCATGGAGCCGATACCGCCAGCCATAGCGCCGATGCCGGTGATAGTGGCGATGGTGCTCTTGGGGAACATGTCACCCACGGTGGAGAAGAGGTTTGCGCTCCAGGCCTGATGTCCAGCACCTGCAAGGCCGATGAGAATGGCCGGCCACCAGGGCGATGAGAACCTCACGCCCAGCGGCTGTGCAAACAGCGCGGCAATGGGGAAGAACGCAAAGATGAGCATGGCCAGCATACGTCCTCCGTAAGGGTGCATGCCCTTTTTCTCCACAAACAGCTTGGGAAGGTATCCTCCGCCGATGGAAATCACAGTCACTATGAGGTACAGCGTGAAAATGAGCCACTGTCCAAGGGGCGATGTCGCCGGCGCGTGGAACTGGTTGCTGAAGTACGACGGTGCCCAGAACAGGAAGAACCACCACACGCCATCGGTGAAGAACTTACCGGCTATGAAGCTCCAGGTCTGCTTGAAGGTAAAGCATTTAAGGAAGCCGATGGATTTCTCATCGTCCTTCTTTTCAGCGCCCGGAGAGGTGTTGCCCTCTGGCACCGAATCATCCTGGTGGATGTACTCCAGTTCGGCGTCATTGACACGCTTGCTGTTTTCCGGCTTGTCGTACATGAAGGCCCAGAAGAACATCCAGATGAAGCCAAGGCCGCCGATGATGATGAAGGCCATCTCCCAGCCGAACTTGACTGCGAGCGGGGGTATCAGCAGCGGGGCGGCAAGAGCACCCACAGATGCTCCGGCGTTGAAGATTGATGTGGCAAACGCCCTGTCCTTCTTGGGGAAGTATTCCGCCGTGACCTTGATGGCCGCGGGGAAGTTTCCGGCCTCTCCAAGGGCCAGGATGCCGCGGCACAGCAGGAACAGGTAAACCGACGTTGTAGATACTGCCAGGGCAATGTTGGAACCGGCCTCAACTGCACGCATTGCGGCAACGGAATCCAATCCTACGATATGTGTGGTTGCCCAGCCGCAGGCGGCATGCAGGCACGCGCCTGTACTCCACACGCCAATAGCCACAAGGTAACCCTTCTTGGTTCCCATCCAGTCCACGAACTTGCCTGCAAACAGGCAGCAGATTGCGTAGAAGATGGAGAAGAAGCTGGTGATTGTGCCGTAATTGGCATCGGTCCAGTGGAATTCAGGCTTGATGAATTCCTCATAGGTCAGAGACAGTACCTGACGGTCAAGATAGTTGACAGTGGTTGCCACGAACAGCAGACTGCAAATCCACCACCGCCAGTTGCTCATTAATTTCTTTTGTGTACTCATAAACAATTAATAAATAAAAGTATGGCATTTTACCGTCCTGCTGCTTCGCAGCCCTGTACGGGTAAATGTCCGGTAAAATGCCATACTTTTATTATTTATAATATTGATTTAACTGCTTCTCTCATACCTTTGGCCTGGATCATGGCAAGGTCTGCGGCAAGGAGGTCGGTGAGACCGGGGATGGCGTTCAGGTCTTCGCCCCAGATGAAGTCATCGGCAAGGACGCCGGAGGCAACTTTGCGGACGTCGCCGGTGGCCCAGAGGTTCTGGAGGATCTCCAGGATTTTGGGGTCGTCGTTGGGGACGATATCGTCCTCTCCCCTCTTTCCGCCCTTGTAGTAGGTGCAGATGCCGGCAAGGCCCAGGACCAGGCCCTTGGGCAGTTCGCCCTTGCGGCTGAGGTAGGTCTTGAGGCCCGGCAGGTCACGGGTCTTGAACTTGGGGAAGGAGTTGAGCATGATGCTGGTAACGAAGTGCTTCACGAAGGGGTTGCGGAAGCGCTCCATGACGTCGCCGGCAAACTGCTCCAGCTCCGCCTTGGGAAGGTTCAGCGTGGGAAGGAGTTCATCGTACATGACCTTCTTCACGAACGCGCCGATTTCCGGATCCTCGCAGCATTCCTTCACGGTATTGAGGCCGGAGAGGTAGCCCACGGGGCTCAGGACGGTGTGGGGGCCGTTCAGGAGGGTGACCTTCCTCTCGTGGTAAGGGGCCTCGCTGGGGACGAAGAGAACGTGCAGGCCGGCCTTGTCGGCGGGGAATTCATCGGCAATTTCCTTGGGCGCCTCAATTACCCAGAGGTGGAAGATTTCGGCCTTGTCAAGGAGGTGGTCGTCATAGCCGGCCCTCTCGCAAAGCTGGGCGGCGGTGTCGCGCGGGTAACCAGGGACGATGCGGTCCACAAGGGTGGAGTACACGCCGCAGGCGCCCTCGAACCAGGCGCTGAAATCGGCCCCTAAGTTCCACAGGTCGATATACTGGCGGATGCACTCGCGAAGGTGCCTGCCGTTCTCGAAGATGAGCTCGCAGGGGAAGATGATGAGGCCCTTTGAGGGATCGCCCTTGAAGTGCTCCCAGCGGTGATAAAGCAGCTGGGTAAGCTTTCCGGGATAGGAGCTGGCGGGCTTGTCGTCAGGCTTGCAGGAGGGGTCGAAGGCGATTCCGGCCTCGGTGGTGTTGGAAATCACGAAGCGGATTTCCGGCTGCTCGGCAAGCTTGAGGTAGGCGTCGAAGTCCGTGAAGGGGTTGATGCCGCGTGAGATGACGTCGACGAGGTCCACGCTGTCCACGGGCTGGCCGTCCTGCAGGCCCTGCAGGTTCAGGTGATAGAGGCCGTCCTGCTCGTTGAGCCATTCCACCATACCCTTTTCGATGGGCTGGACCACCACCACGGAGCCGTTGAAATCGGTCTTCTGGTTGGTCTTCCAGATAATCCACTCTATGAATGCGCGGAGGAAGTTACCTTCGCCAAACTGGATAACCTTCTCTGTGTACTGTTTTGCCTGCGGGGCAGTCTTTCGGTTTAGTCTTTCCATAGTACTTTATTCTGTTTCCTTGACAATAAGCAGGATAAGACCCTGCTCCTTGGTTTTTTGCTTAACTGTGTAGCTCACACCCTTTTCAAGGGCAATTTCTCCGGAGTCTGCGTACGTGTCGAACGGGGTCACGTCCAGGACGGTAGCCTCTCCGTCAGTGGGGCCCCACTGCATGGCTGCGGTGGTGTCGGCCTCCTTGCGGCGGGCATACCAGAACTGAAGCGTGGAATTGTACTCCGTGGACGTTGTGAAGGTCACGAAACCCTTGCTGTCCATCTTGAAGCCGTACTGGTAGGTGGTTCCTCCAATGGTAAACGGTCCGTTGTAGGAACTTGCCGATGCCGTGCGGAAATCGGCATAGGACTCCGAACAGGTGAAGTAGGAACCGCCCTCCACGCCGTCAACGGTCTTGACCACGGCGTGGGAGTCGCTCATGCAGATGGTGTAGACATGGGCTGCGCCGGTGTCCTGGCCGGGATCGGCGGGATCGTCCTCGTCGCCGGTGTCCGGGGTGGCGGGATCGTCATCGGTCCCGTTGAACTCCGTGATGCCGCCGTTGTCAACGGCCACGGGGGCCTCCGTGAAGCCAAGCTTGCCGTAGCCGGCGCCGGCCTTCACAACTGAAGGGACGTCCTCAGCTGCGGTTACGGTGTAGCTGTAAGACGGCTTGAAATCGGCATATGTGAGAGGTGTGCCGGCCGTACCGCCGTACTTGGTGTACTTGATGTTAGTGAGCGGGTACGGATCCTTGGCCTTGGCGGGACGGTTCACAAGAATGTCCTGGGTGGCCCAGAGGTAACCGGCCACGGAGCCCTGAAGGTTGGACTCGTTGCTCTCCTTGGCGGGATAGGTACAGATGTCCGTGGGCAGCTGCACGCCGTCAAAGTAGTTGTATTCCACCAGCACCTTTGCGCCATAGGCGGAACCTGCGCCGTAGGTGGTGCAGCCGTCAAAGAGGTTGTTGTAAACGTGCGCACGGCCGTACCTCACGCGGGGATGGCGGGACGATGAGTTGTCAAACCAGTTGTGGTGGAAGGTTGCGGTGATAGCTGCATCGCCGGTGGCGCTGTTGGAGTGGCCCACGAGGCAGCTCTTCTGCGTCTTGATGTACCGGCACCAGCTCACGGTGACGTTCTTGGAGCCGTGGGTGATGTCGGTGGAGCCGTCCTCGTAGTCCTTGGTCTGGTTGAGCGATGTAAAGGTGCAGTGGTCCACCCAGACGCCGTCGCATTCCTGGAGGGAGACGGCATCGGCACCGTTGTTGGCCTTGGGCTGCTGGAAGTTGATGTTCCGGATGACGATATTCTTTGCGCGCACGCAGAAAATGCCTATCCTGTCCATCACGAAGCCGTCCGTGCCGATGAAGCTGAGGTTGCTCACGTCCTTGACGTCGAACCAGGGGTGGGCCTCGGAGAAGTCGCGGCCGTCATCGGGCTTGAAAGTGCCGCTGAGCCAGATGGTTACGGCACTGTGGTCTCCGGCCTTTTCGCTCTTGGTGCGGGCCAGGAGCCAGGTCTGCAGGGCCTTTCCGCTGTTGAAGTGGAGGGTCTTGCCGTTTGCGCCGCCGGTGACACTTTCAGCATAGCCGGTGAGGGCGGTCATGTCAACGGTTCCCACGGTGGGAGGGTTGGGGCAGTCAAGTTCCGCGTTCTCGCCGGGGACGGGATCGTCGCCGGGATCGGTTCCCGGGTCGATGGTGCCGCCTGCCGTGAACTCTATCCTGTAGATTCGCATGCCGCCGGTCTGGGTGACGTAAACTTCGCCCTGGGTAACGGCAAACTGGCATTCCTTGATGGTAGTGGACGCCATGCTGCCTACGACTGTGGCCTCAGTGCCGTTGTTTATAACCTTGACGTAACGCTCCGGATCAGGTGCGGTGGAACCGGTATGGGACTGTGTTACAGTGACCACGCCTTCACACCCAACGCCAAACTTGAAGTAGTTCTTTTCCGTGGATCCGGCACCGGGCATCTGGAAGTAGTTCTCCCCGTATTTGCACTTTGCCGCCGCGGAAATGGTAAGGTTGTTTACAGTGAGGTTGACGTCTGCAAGCTCTGCCTTGGGCTCGCCAAGCTGGGCAAATGCCGACTGCCAGGCCATCTCGGAGAAATCCCAGCAGGTCAGTTCCTGAGGGTCTGACGGCTTCTGGGCCGCAGCCTGCTCCACGGTGATGGTTTCGCGTCCGGCTTCGCTTGAAAAGACGATATGGCCGGTGCGGGGCTCATAGTCCGTGTTGGGGGCAACCGTGAAATTGAAGGTGCGCTCCGTGAGGGCTTTGGTGGTAAGCTCTGTGATCCAGTCAGCGTCCGGAGTAGCTGTTACCTCCACGTTGGCCTGGAGCTTGATTGCCAGGTCCTGGCCATCTGCGGGAACCTGGATGGTCTCCGGAGCTAGTACCAGGGCGTTTTTCTGTTTCTGGACTATCTTGACGTCCTTTGAAGCGCTGTCGCAGGTGAGGGTGACGGTTGCAGTGCGGTCATCGTAGCCCTGGTTGGGGGCCACGGTGGCTTTGAGCGTGACTGTGCCGGCTTCGCCCTTTGACGGGTCTATTGCCACCCAGTCAGCCGTGCAGCTTGCGCTCCACGCCTTTGTGGCGCTGAATGTTATGTTCAACGTGGCACCATCCGCTCCAACCACAACCTCCGCCTCGGTGGTGAGGGATACCTCCCCCACCACCTCCACGGGTTTCTGATTGTTATTTCCCTCCTCTTCCGGCTTATCGCACGCCACCGGCAATGCAACAAGCGCCAGAAGGAATGTTAGCTGTTTTAGTTTCATCATTATCTCATTTTTTATATCCCTTTGGACACCAAATTGGCCGTTTTGGTGTCTAAGTGACGCGGGTTTACGGTGTTTTACCCTTCCCGTCCTCAATTTAGGGCCTTTTTGAGGACGGGGGGGGGTATAACTACGGCAATGTTTCGGTTACAACGACGTAGAAAAGACCAATTTCGCCAGATTTATTGAATGCATAATTCGTATTGGCCGCCAAGGCAACATCACCGGAGTCATAGATAGTGCCCAGTGTCATATCCTCACTAACAACGTTGCTGCCACCTGTCTGCAGTTTGACAGTGCCAGCCTTGTCGGACTGACGTCTGGCAGCAAAGAATCGGATGCTGGCAGTTACACCTGTACTGGTTGTAAAGCTGAATCCGTTACTGCCGTCAATCTTTTTGGCGTGACTATAGTTATTACCCAGAATCTCGAAACTGTCTACGGCGAAATAGCCCGAAGCCGAGCAATCAAGGATAGACGAACCAGAAAGGGTGAAATAAGAACCGGAAGCGCCGTCTGCAGTCTGGACCTCTGCTTTACTGTCGTTGACATAATAGATGTAAGTATGGACTGTAGGGCCACCTCCCGCTCCCTTCTGGGTAACGGTGACGTCCTTGTAGACGGTCTTGTCCGTGTCATAAGTGTAGGTTATGCGGACGGTAGCGGTCTTGGGATCAGAAGTTGCATTAGCTGCGCAGGTGAAGGCAATGGCAGTTCCGTCATCGGCTCCAAGAGTCAGCCAACTGGCAGGATCCTGAGAAGTAATCTCTGCAGAGATGACTCCACCCGGGACCCCATCATTAACTGTGTAGGCAATAGAGCCGGATGTATCATCTGCCTCGATGCTGACGTTGCTTGCAGAAACAGAAGGATCTACAACCGGGACAGGAGGACATCCAAGATCGTACAGGTAACCGATCTGAGGTTCTGAACTCTTCCATGTATCAGTGGAAACTGACTTATCCACTGAACTCTGAGTGTACGTTACGGTTATTGTTCCCATAGCCGTTCCGTCCTGTTTAGGAATAGCACAAAGGTAATAATATGATCCTTTATTAAGAGTTCCGGTAACAGCAATGTCTTTGGTGCCACTGTTTGCTCCGGAAATAGAGCCGTCAGCAACACTGTAAACAGGGCGCTTCTGCAGAACATTATTTGAGAAAGACACCTTCACCTTTGTGATATTATCGTCAGGTATCCGGATACGGTAATATGCAGTACCGTGACGGAAAACAAGTTTTCCTTCACCGTTCGCCACAGCTGTCATAATTGCGAATGACGGATCATAACCGCCCTCAACGGCGGACTGGGCATCCCATCCGCTGATACCGGAATTGATCTCAAGGCTTCCATTCAAGCTTGCTGTTTTGAGCGCTTTCCCTGAAGGGTATACAGCATAGTATTCATCATTGTCGTCGAGGGTCTGGCCATCGTCGATTGTGAAGGTGGCGACAGATTCACCCGCGCCGGAGGAGAGAGTGAAGCTGGCTTTCTGGACAGTACCGCCGGTATAGCCATAAACGTCAATCTTGTCCCCGGCGGCCCACTTTACGGACATGCCGTCGATGGTGGTCTTGGTTTGCTCGAGCGACACCTCAAAACTGCGCCTGGCAGTATCCCGGGCCGGTTTTTCTACTTCTTTCTGGCATGAAAGGAATGAAGCCATGACAAGAGTCATAAGAATAAGTCCAATCTTTTTCATATCTCTTCCTCCTTTCATTAAATTGCCCATACAACATCTCCCAGACCGGGGTCCAGAAGGTCAGGAATACCGGAATCTTCTCCGGAAATACTGTCAACCATGAACCCCTGTTCAATGTTGACTTTGATTGTCTCCGCCAGCGGAGTTTGATAGTACTTTTTCATATATTATTATAGCGTTACTCCTTGTTTGAAGATTGCGATTTCGCGGTAGTTGTGTTTTTCGTTGTTCACCGGTTCACCTGACGCGACGGCCAGGACGTAATCGGTAAATCTGGCGGCGACGGCGGACATGGGTTCGCCCTGGGCAAGGACGCCGGCGTTGAAGTCGATCCAGCGGGGTTTGCCATCGGCCAAAGGTGTGTTGGTCGATATTTTCATGGTGGGCACAAAACTGCCGAAGGGGGTGCCGCGGCCGGTGGTGAAAAGGACCATCTGGCAGCCGGAGGCGGCAAGGGCGGTAGAGGCCACAAGGTCGTTGCCGGGGGCGCTCAGAAGGTTCAAACCCTTGACAGACAGCCTCTCTCCGTATTTAAGCACTCCCCTGACCAGGCTCTTTCCGCACTTCTGGGTGCAGCCAAGGCTCTTTTCCTCAAGAGTGGAAATGCCGCCGGCCTTGTTCCCGGGCGACGGGTTCTCGTACACGGGCATGCCCTGCTTCATGAAGTACTCCTTGAAGTCGTTGATGAGGTGGACCGTCTTGTCGAAGGTGGCCCTGTCCTGGCAGCGGTTCATGAGGATGGTCTCCGCGCCGAACATTTCCGGCACCTCCGTAAGCACAGTGGTGCCGCCCTGGGCAACAATCCAGTCGGAGAATACGCCCAGAAGAGGGTTGGCGGTGATGCCGCTGAGGCCGTCCGATCCGCCGCACTTGAGGCCGACGCGTAGCTCGGAGACGGGAACATCGGTCCGGACATCCTTGCTGACGATGGCGTAGATTTCACGGATCTGCCGGAGGCCGTACTCGACCTCGTCCTCCACTTTCTGGGTGACGAACATGCGTACGCGGCTTTCATCCACCGGGCCGACAAGCTCACGGAAGGCGTCCAGCTGGTTGTTTTCGCAGCCGAGGCTCACTACCAGCACGCCGCCGGCGTTGGGGTGGTGGACCATATCGGCCAGGATGGTGCGGGTGTTCTCGTGGTCCCCGCCCAGCTGCGAGCAGCCGTAGTTATGGGGGAAGGCAACGATGGCGTCCACGCCGGGATGCCCGGGATTCTCTTCCTTAAAGCGTTCCACGATCTCCTGGCAGATGCCGTTGACGCAGCCTACGGTGGGGATAACCCAGATCTGGTTGCGGACGCCTGCCTGGCCGTCGGCGCGGCGGTAGCCACGGAATGTACGGACAGATTCTTCGCTGCGCTCAGAATGACAAGACACGGGCTCATACGTGTAGTCCAGGAGGCCTTCAAGGTTGGTCTTGATGCAGGTGTGGTCAACCATGGTGCCGGCGGGGGCGTCAACTGTCACATGGCCGATGGGAAAACCATACTTTATCACGTTCTCCCCTGCCTTGAGGTCCTGCAGCACAACCTTGTGCCCGCGGGGAATGTTCACCTTCAGGGCAACACCCTCCACAACCTCTCCCGCCGCCAGGTCCTGCAGCGCCACCGCCACATTATCGTCAGGATTGATTTTTATGTACTTCATATATTATTGAGGAAGAAAGTGCATTTCCGAAGGCATTTACCCGTACAGGGCTGCGAAGCAGCAGACTTCGGGAATGCACTTTCTTCCGCTAAAAGTTAAAGTAATTCTTAGCGTTATTGTAGGAGATGTCTTCTACCATCTGGCCGATGCGGTCAAGTTCGGAGGCGGGGAGCTTGCCGGACTCGACATCGGCACCGATGACGTCGCAGAGGATGCGGCGGAAGTACTCGTGGCGGGGGTAGGAGATGAAGGAACGGCTGTCCGTGAGCATGCCCACGAAGCGTGAGAAGAGGCCCAGAGTAGAAAGGGCGTTCATCTGCTTGCGCATGCCGTCCTCCTGATCCAGGAACCACCAGCCGCTGCCAAACTGCATCTTTCCGGGGAAAGTGCCGTCGTTGAAGGTGTAGGCCATGGTCATCATGACCTCGTTGTCCTTGGGATTGAGGCAGTAGAGGATGGTCTTGGTAAGGGCGTCCTCCGCAGCCAGGCGGTCAAAGAACTTGTGGCCGGCGGCAGCGGTGGGAAGGTCGTGTATGGCATCGTACCCGGTATCCGGGCCGATAAGTTTGAACATCTTGGAGTTGTTGTTCCGGATTGCGCCGATGTGGAACTGCTGCGCCCAGCCGGCCTTGGCGTCCATGACGGCCATGTCGTGCAGGAAGGCGCTGCGGAACTTGTTGAGCTCGAACTCCGACGGAGTCCTTCCAAGCAGCACAAGCTTGAAAATAGCCTCAATCTCCAGCTGCTTGTAGTCGGCGGCGTAGAAGGTCTCAAGGCCGTGGTCGCTGAGCTTGCAGCCCATGGAAGCAAAGAAATCGTGCCTCTTCTGCAGGGCCTCGATAAGGTCTGCGTAGGAGTCGATTTCCATGCCTGCGGCCTCTCCCAGCTGCTTCAGGTATGCCTTGTAGGCGACAGGATTTTCGATTGCCATGGCCTTGTCCGGGCGCCATGCAGGGATTACCTTTGTGCCGAAGGGATGCTCCGCGATCATCTTGTGCCAGCGAAGGTCGTCGGCAGGATCGTCCGTGGTACACACCACCTCAACGCCAAACTTGCGGATGAGGGCCTGGCCGCGGAATTCCTCCGTGGCGAGCTTGGCGTTGCACTCCTCAAAGATATCACGCGCAGTGGCGGGGCTCAGGAGCTTGTCGATGCCGAACACACGGCTCAGCTCCAGGTGAGTCCAGTGGTAAAGCGGATTGCGCATGGTGTAAGGAACGGTCTCCGCCCATTTCTGGAAGGTCTCCCAGGAGGTCTTGGTGCCACCGGTGAGATATTCCTCGGAAACGCCGTTCGCACGCATTGCGCGCCACTTGTAGTGGTCACCGTAGTGGCCGTCAACCAGCCAGAGCTGGGTGATGTCGCGGAAACGGATGTTCTCCGCAATCTGCTGCGGCACAAGGTGGCAGTGATAGTCGATGATGGGCATGTGCTCTGCATGCTCGTGGTACAGTTTCCGTGCAGTCTTTGTCTGCAGCATGAAGTCTTTGTCGATGAAAGCCATAGTATAATGATTTAATTGGAAGGGAAGCGGGCGGTCAGGCCCGCATCCCCTGGATATACACTACTGGTTTGTGTAGTAAATGTGATAGAAGCAGAGGCCGTTCACCGGAGGATAGATGGACACGTGTCCGCCGGCGGTGATGGCGAATTCAAGCTCGTGAGGACCATCACTCTTCTTGTATCCGCCGGGCTGGGCGTCAACCTCGACGCCGTCAACAGCTACAGCTACAGTTCTTGTCAGATCCTCGGAATCACCAGTCTGGGAAGCCCAGACCTTGACGGTACCGGCTTCGGGAGCATCGAACTGGAAGCAGCGGGTAGTTGCCGTACCCTTGCCGCCAGTCTGGATGAAGTACACAGACTCGTTGACAACATTGTACTTGATGGTTCCGCCGCCACCCACGGTGAGGCCGTTGAGGGCGAAGGTCACATCCTGGTTGTTGTTGATGGCCGTGAAGTTGGTCTGGAAAGCTTCCACCCAGTCGGCGTCGGAGAAGTTCCAGTCATACTCGACAGGTGCTGCTCCGCCGGAAATGGTGGTATAGATGTACTCGATCTTGTAGAAGCGGAGGCCGTTCACAGGAGCGGTGATAACTACGTTACCGGCTGCAACGCTGTATTCGAGCGTAACGGGAGCCGTGGACGGAGCGCCACCCACCTGGGACTGGACATCGTCCCCTACCTTGACCTCGACGGTGCGGTCGGCCGCTTCGGAGCTGCCGGTGTTGGACACCGTGATCTTCAGCGTACCCTGCTCGGGAGCGGTGAACTGGAAGTAGCGGTCCATGTCGCCGGACTTGCCGCCGAACTGGATGTAACCGGCAGCGTACTTGCTCTTGGAGCCGGAGTGGAACGTGAGTCCTTCGACGGTCAGGTCGATATCGGTGATATCGGCACCTGCAGCGCCAAGGGTGGCAAGAGCCTCCTGCCAGTCAGCAGCGGAGAAGTCCCATACGATATCATGCTCCTCAACCACACCGCCGGCAGACTTGGGCTGGATTGCAACCGAGGCAACGCCCTGGTCAGACTTGGTGTAGTAGATCTCATCGGCCCCGGGCATAGCCTGAACACTGAAATTGTACAGGCCGGGCTTGAGGGCGGCTATGTCTTCTGCTGCAACTGTGAAGCTGAGTTCCGTCTGGGCAGGATAAGACTTCTTATTGAATACC
>Ga0265298_10007639_pt1 | contig 13100 bp, 10 predicted proteins | sample AusTroGonzalo_MG_3_FD_193486 | JGI IMG/M metagenome (GOLD analysis project Ga0265298, IMG submission 193486) | Bovine rumen microbial communities from tropical cattle in Woodstock, Queensland, Australia - Gonzalo_01 | ecosystem: Host-associated > Mammals > Digestive system > Stomach > Rumen ... | reverse complement strand
ATAGCAGAACTGTTAGCAGAAAATAATACTGAAGACAATGATAATTGGGACTTGCCCAGCGATCACAAGCCTTACGTTATCCTCGTTGTTGGCGTGAATGGCGTAGGCAAGACTACAACCATAGGCAAGTTGGCCTGGCAGTTTAAACAGGCAGGTAAGAAAGTTTACCTTGGTGCCGCTGACACCTTCCGTGCTGCCGCTGTTGAACAGCTCTGTATATGGGGCGAGAGGGTAGGCGTACCTGTGATTAAGCAGCAGATGGGTAGTGATCCTGCCAGTGTGGCGTTTGACACACTTTCAAGTGCGAAGGCTAATGGTGCTGATGTGGTTTTGATAGATACGGCAGGCAGATTACATAATAAGGTGGGCCTGATGAACGAGTTGAAGAAAATCAAAGAGGTGATGAAGAAGGTCCTGCCTGAAGCTCCTGATGAAGTGATGCTCGTACTCGACGGTTCTACTGGTCAGAATGCCTTTGAACAGGCCAAGCAGTTTGCTGCCGTCACTCAGATTACGAGTCTGGCTATTACCAAGCTTGATGGAACGGCAAAAGGTGGTGTGGTGATTGGTATCTCCGACCAGTTGAAGGTGCCTGTAAAGTACATTGGCCTTGGCGAGGGAATGGAAGATCTGCAATTGTTTAACAAACGACAGTTCGTAGATTCGCTTTTTCAAAGTGAATAGTGAGAAGTTACCGGAATGAAGAAAACGGTTGATATCATTACGATGGGGTGTTCGAAGAATCTGGTTGATTCGGAAACGCTGATGGGACTCTTCGAGGCCAACGGCTATCATTGTACGCACGATAGTGAAGACCCGCAAGGTGAAATAGTTGTGGTGAACACTTGTGGCTTCATCAATGATGCAAAGGAAGAGAGTATCAATACGATATTAGAATTGGCGGAGGCAAAGAAAGAAGGACGCATCAAGAAACTCTTTGTAATGGGATGTCTGTCGGAACGTTATCTGGCAGAACTGGAGAAGGAACTACCTGAGGTAGATAAATACTATGGAAAGTTCAACTATCGCCAACTGGTTGCTGATCTTCAGTCAGAGACTATGCCCGTATGTGAGGGACGGCGTCATGTGACGACCCCTCGACATTATGCTTATCTGAAAATCAGCGAGGGTTGTGATCGCCATTGTGCTTATTGTGCCATTCCACTGATAACAGGCCGTCATCAAAGCCGTCCTATGGAGGAAATACTTGAGGAAGTACGTCAGTTGGTTGCTGAGGGTACCAAGGAATTTCAGGTGATAGCACAGGAACTGACCTACTATGGCGTAGACATAGATGGAAAACAGCGCATAGCGGAACTTATCGAGAAGATAGCCGAGATCCCTGGCGTAGAGTGGATTCGTCTGCATTATGCTTATCCGGCTCACTTCCCTTGGGATTTGCTTAGGGTGATGCGTGAGAAGAAGAATGTATGTAAGTATCTCGATATTGCCCTCCAGCATGTCTCTGACCATATGCTCTCCCGTATGCAGCGCCATGTGACGAAGGCAGAGACTTATGAACTGATAGAACGTATGCGTAGGGAAGTGCCTGGTATCCATATCAGAACTACACTGATGGTTGGTTTCCCTGGTGAGACCGATGAAGACTTTGAAGAACTGAAGGAGTTTGTGAAGTGGGCTCGCTTTGAGCGTATGGGCGCCTTTGCTTATTCCGAAGAAGAGGGTACCTATTCAGAAAAGCATTTCGAAGATGATGTGCCAGAGGATATCAAGCAGGCTCGTCTCGACAAGATTATGCGGATACAGCAAAATATCAGTGCTGATTTAGAAGCAGAGAAAGTGGGCAAAGTGATAAAAGTCATAATTGACCGCAAAGAGGGAGACTATTATGTAGGGCGTACAGAGTTCTGTTCGCCTGAAGTTGATCCTGAAGTGCTGATACCTGCATCTGATCAACAGTTGAAGATAGGTGAGTTTTATGATGTACGCATCACAGACTCAGAGGAATTTGATTTATACGGAACAACCATCAACATTAATATATGAATAATAAGGACTTTATCGCAGAACTGGCGCAACAGACGGGTTACTCAACAGAGGATACCCAGCGGTTTGTTAACAGTATTGTCGAGGCAATGGGGGATCATTTCCAGGAAGATGATACTGTGGTCATTCCCTCTTTCGGGACTTTTGAGGTGAAGAAGAAGCTGGAGCGTGTTATGGTGAACCCCTCAACAGGTCAACGCATGCTTGTTCCACCAAAACTGGTGTTGAACTTTAAGCCTAATGTTAGTTGGAAAGAACGTGTAAAGAATGGAGGAGGCGAGTGATGGGAAAGATTTCTATACTGGAACTGGCAGCAGTTTTGTCAAAGCGATATGGCTTGAATAAAAATGATGCGACATCTTTTGTTTCAAAGATGTTTGACGTGATTCAACGTTCTCTGGAGCAAGATAAAATCGTTAAGATAAAAGGCTTGGGTACGTTTAAGATTATTGATGTGGATGCGCGTGAGAGTGTCAATGTCAATACTGGCGAGCGTGTGTTGATAGAAGGTCATAATAAGATAACCTTCACGCCTGATGCATTGATGAAAGAGTTGGTAAATAAACCATTCTCTCAGTTTGAAACGGTCGTATTGAACGAAGGTGTCGATTTTGAAGATGTCCCAGAAAATGAGACCGTAGAACCTGATCCTGAGATTGGGAAGGTGGCAGAGCCTCAATCTGAACCAGAAATAGAATCTGAGCCGGAGGTTAAGCTAGAACCTGAGGTTGCCCACGTAGCAGAAGAATCTACTGCGATGCCATTGGTTGATTTTGTGGACGAGGAAGAGGAGGATATTCCTGAATGGGTGATTGAACCTGTTGTTGTTTCAGAGCCTCAACCAGAGCCTCAACCAGAGCCTCAACCAGAGCCCGAGCCAGAACCCGAGCCTGAGCCTGAGCCTGAGGTTGAAGTTGAGCCCGAACCAGAGCCTGAACCAGAGCCCGAACCAGAGCCTGAGGTTGAAGTCGTTCCTGAACCTGAGCCTGAAGTTGAGCCTGAACAGGAAGTTATTGCTGAGCCTATTATTGAGCCAGAACCTGAATCTGTCGTTGAACCTGAACAAGTTGTTGAACCAGAGCAAGTTGTAAAATCAGAGTCGGAGGCAGATGTTCCTCTTGAAACTGAAAATTCTATTGAGGAAGAGGTTCCTGCAGAGGAAGAGCTTCCTACAGAGGAAGAGCTTCCTACAGAGGAGGAAGAAGAGGAATTTGAATATGAAGAAGAGAAGTCTTCAAATGGAAAGAAATGGCTGATAGGAATATTGGCATTATTGCTTGGACTTGTTGGAGGTTATGTGATTGGCAATTACTTCCCATTTGCAGAACTTAAGAAGATTATTGATAAACAGGAAGTTATAAAACCAGAAGAGGCCGAGGTCGCTCTTGCGATAGAAACTGTTGATTCGGTAGAGATTGACTCAGTAGTAGCTGAGCCTGTTGTTGCAGAAGTTGCTCCAACTCAGCCTGCAGAAGAAGAAAAGTCTCAGCCTGCTCCTGTTGTAAAGCCTGTAGAACCCGCAGTCAAACCTGCAGAAACTGCAGCAAAACCTGCTTTGGACAAATATCAGCAAAAAGACGTTAGAGTTCGTACGGGCGCATGGCGCATTGCTGGTACTGCTCAGGTTGTGAAGGTGAAAGAGGGTGAGACGCTTGCCCAGATTTCTCGCCGCTATCTGGGACCGGATATGGATTGCTATGTTGAGGTTTATAATGATCTTACTGCATCTTCTCCATTGAAGGTCGGACAGGAAATCAAAATTCCCAAACTGGAGCATAAGAAGAAAAAATCAGCTCAAACGAGCAATTAAAAGGCTGAATAATGAAAAAGTTTCTTAAAACTTAGGTTTTGGGAAACTTTTTTAATATTATTTAGACAGGCAAATAGTGAGAAAATCCTATTATTTCACTACTTTTGCGCTCAGATTTAGAAAACAATAAAAAGAGAAAATATTATGGCAGAAGCTATTGACATCCGAGAGTTGAATATCCGGATTGAACAACAAAGCGCATTTGTTACAAATCTTGTGACCGGTATGGACCGCGTCATTGTAGGTCAGAAGCATCTTGTAGATTCACTTCTGATAGGTTTACTGAGTGACGGACATATTCTGCTTGAAGGTGTTCCTGGTTTGGCTAAGACCTTGGCCATCAAGACGCTTTCACAGCTGATAGATTCTGAGTATAGTCGTATTCAGTTTACTCCCGACCTTCTTCCTGCCGATGTGATAGGTACAATGATCTATTCTCAGAAAGATGAGAAGTTTCAGGTGAAGAAAGGTCCTGTATTTGCCAATTTCGTTTTGGCAGATGAAATAAACCGTGCTCCGGCTAAAGTTCAGAGTGCACTGCTTGAGGCGATGCAGGAAAAGCAGGTGACTATTGGCAGTCAGACCTTCCAGCTGCCGAATCCTTTCTTGGTAATGGCTACTCAGAATCCTATTGAGCAGGAAGGTACATATCCATTGCCTGAAGCACAGGTTGACCGTTTTATGCTCAAGGTAATTATAGATTACCCCTCATTGGAAGAGGAGAAGAAGATTATTCGTGAAAACATTGCTGGCGAGATGCCTGAGGTTACTCCAGTAACTACTGCCGACGAGATTCTGAAGGCACGTTCTGTTGTTCGCGAAGTCTATATTGACGAGAAGATTGAGCAGTATATTGCCGACATCGTATTCGCTACCCGTTATCCTGAGCGTTATGGTTTGAAGGATTTGAAGGACATGATCTCGTTCGGAGGATCGCCTCGTGCAAGTATCAATCTGGCAAAGGCCGCTCGCGCTTACGCATTCATTAAGCGTCGTGGTTATGTGGTTCCTGAGGATGTCCGTGCTGTGGCTCATGATGTGCTGCGCCATCGTATAGGTCTTACTTATGAGGCAGAGGCAAGTAATATCACGAGTGAAGAGATTGTATCAAAGATAATCAATAAGGTTGAAGTACCTTGATGGAAACCAGTGAGATCATCAAGAAAGTCCGTAAGATTGAAATAAAGACCCGTGGTCTGAGTTCCAATATCTTTGCAGGCCAATACCATTCGGCTTTCAAAGGCAGGGGTATGGCCTTCAGCGAAGTGCGCGAATATCAGTTTGGCGATGATGTGCGTGATATTGATTGGAATGTCACAGCCCGTTTCCATCGTCCATACGTTAAGGTGTTTGAAGAGGAACGAGAGTTGACCGTGATGCTGCTCATTGATGTCAGCGGTTCGCTAGATTTCGGAACACAGAAGCAGATGAAACGCGACATGGTGACTGAGATTGCCGCTACAATCGCATTCAGTGCTATTCAGAATAATGATAAAATTGGCGTCATTTTCTTCTCAGATAAGATTGAGAAATATATACCGCCAAAGAAAGGTCGTAAGCATATTCTCTATATTATCCGTGAGATGCTCGACTTTCAGCCAGAGTCTAAGCGAACAGACGTGAAGCAGGCTGTAGAATTTCTGTCAAGTGTGCAGAAACGTCGTACGACAGCTTTTATACTCAGCGACTTCTATGCCCGTAACGACTTTCAGCAGTCACTTCAGATCGCCAACCGTAAGCATGATGTTGTGGCCATTCAGGTTTATGACCAGAGAGCTAAGGAACTGCCTGATGTGGGATTGATGAAGGTGGTAGATGCTGAAACTGGTTTCGAACAGTATGTTGATACAGGGTCTAAACGGTTACGTCAGGCATATCAACGTTATTGGCAAAACCGCCAGTCTGATTTGATAGAGACTTTCAATAAGAGTAATGTTGACAATGTCAGTATTGCTACAAACGAGGATTTTGTAAAGTCGTTAATGATGTTGTTTAAACAGAGAAGTTGATGAAGAAGTTTTTCTCTCTTATCATACTTATTACGAGTGCTTTGCGGTTGTCAGCACAAGTTTCGGTAGAGGCATCGATTGACTCTATTCAGATATTTGTGGGACAGCAGGCACACGTCACTCTTACGGCTGTTGCCAAGAATCAGTCGAAAGTAGAATTCCCTCAGTTCAAGCCCATGCAGTATATTACTCCTGGTGTCGAGGTTCTTGATACTAAGGAAATGGAACAGCAAGAAGCAGACAATGGTTATGTATCGAAGTCGATGATCTACACGTTGACCTCTTTCGATGATACCCTATATTACTTGCCGCCATTGACTGTCAAGATTGACGGCCAGTCATATAAGAGTAAAAGTCTGGCTTTAAAGGTGCTTACTTTTGAGGTTGATACTACGAATGTGGATCAGTTCTTTGGTCCTAAGGACGTACAGGACAATCCTTTCCAATGGAGTGATTGGAGTCTGTCTTTCTGGCTTAGTGTGCTCATGCTGGTGCTTATGGCTCTTTGCTATTATTTGTATCTCCGCATGCGTGACAACAAACCGATTATCACACATATCCGTATCGTGAAACGCCTGTTGCCTCATCAGAAAGCTATGCAGGAAATTGAACAGATTAAAGCTGATAAGATGGTTGCATCAGAAAACTCCAAAGAGTATTATACTAAACTTACCGATACGCTGCGTAAGTATATACAAGAGCGATATGGTTTCAATGCAATGGAAATGACCAGCAGTGAGATTATAGCCAAACTCACGGCAACACAAGACGATACAGCCCTGAGTGAACTCCGTCATCTGTTCTTGACAGCCGACTTGGTGAAGTTTGCTAAGTATTCTACACTTATCAATGAAAACGATATGAACCTCGTCAATGCCATTGACTTCATTAATCAGACAAAACTGGAGAATGAGCCTGTGGAAGAGACCGTAATGCCACAACTGTCAGAAGAAGACCAGCGTTCTCAGAAGGCGCGTCGTATTCTGAAATCAGTGATTGTTGCTATTTCTGTAGTATGTCTGTCGCTGTTTGCTTATGTGGTATATACGCTTTATCTGTTGTTGAACTAAAGGTAAAAAAGTAAGAATGGAATTTGCCAATAAAGAATATCTGTTGCTGCTTCTGCTTCTCATACCCTATATAATATGGTATGTGATGTATAGGAAGAAGACGGAGCCGACGATGCGTATGAGCGATACATTTGCCTTCCGATATGCTCCTAAGAGCTGGAAGGTGAGGCTTATGCCTCTTTCTCTGCTGCTTCGTCTGCTGGCATTTACTATGATAGTCTTCGTATTAGCCCGTCCTCAGACACAGAACTCGTGGAAGAGTCAGACGATTGAAGGTATTGATATCATGCTGGCAATGGATGTGTCTACCAGTATGCTGGCAGAAGACCTTCGTCCCAATCGTATAGAGGCGGCAAAGCAAGTCGCATCAGAGTTTGTCATTGGACGTCCGAACGATAATATAGGTCTTGTTATCTTCGCTGGCGAGTCGTTTACTCAGTGTCCTATGACTACTGATCATGCCTCATTGTTGAATCTGCTACAGAATGTACGTACTGATATTGCCGCCCGTGGTTTGATAGAAGATGGAACGGCTATTGGTATGGGATTGGCTAACGCTGTCAGTCGTTTGAAAGATTCCAAGGCTAAAAGCAAGGTCGTTATTCTGCTTACCGATGGTAGTAATAATCGTGGCGACATTTCGCCAATGACGGCCGCCGAAATCGCAAAGAGTATGGGTATCCGAGTCTATACTATTGGCGTAGGTACTAACAAGGTAGCACCATATCCTATGCCTGTTGCCGGTGGCGTGCAATATGTAAACATTCCCGTTGAGATTGATACAAAGACTTTAAGTCAGATAGCCAGTGCCACCGAGGGTGACTTCTACCGTGCCACAAATACGAAAGAGTTGCGTAATATATATAAGGAAATTGACCAACTGGAGAAAAGCAAACTTAATGTGAAGAAGTTCAGTAAGCGCTATGAGGCGTATCAGCCTTTTGCTGTAGTGGCTGTGCTGGCTCTTCTGCTTGAAATCCTTTTGCGTATAACTATATTTAGGAGGGTACCATAAAATGTTCAGATTCGAAGATCCCATATATCTCTATCTGTTGCTGCTGATTCCTGTGTTAGCAGCAGTCAGGTTTATATCCTTTAGAAATCAGAAGAAGCGACTGCGCAAGTTTGGCGAGCCGTCACTCTTAAAAGCTCTTATGCCTGATGTATCTCGCTTCCGCCCGTCTGTTAAATTCTGGATTCTTCAGGGGGCATTAGCATTACTTGTTGTAATGTTGGCACGTCCCCAAATGGGTACAAAGATCAGTCATGAGAAACGGGTTGGTATCGAAACGATTATCTGTATGGATATTAGTAACTCTATGCGTGCTGAAGATATCGTGCCCAGTCGTTTGGACCGCAGTAAGATGATGGTTGAGAATCTCGTAGACCATTTCTCCAATGACAAGATCGGACTTATCGTTTTTGCAGGTGATGCATTTGTCCAATTACCTATTACGAGCGACTATGTATCCGCAAAAATGTTCCTGTCGAGCATTGACCCTTCGATGATGGCTTCTCAAGGCACGGATATCGCTCGTGCCATTGATATGGCTACACATAGTTTTACGCAAGAAGAGGGTATTGGTAAGGCTATTATCGTGATTACCGATGGAGAAGATCATGAAGGCGGAGCTCTTGAAGCCGCAAAGGCAGCCAATGATAATGGTATGCGGGTATTCGTGCTTGGTGTGGGCTCTGTTAAGGGAGCGCCTATTCCCATTCCTGGCAGTAACGATTATATGACCGATAATACAGGTAATACTGTTATGTCTGCTCTTAACGAAGATATGTGTAAGCAGGTTGCTCAGGCTGGTGGCGGTGCATATATTCACGTAGAAAACAATAGTGCTGCTCAGGAACAACTTGACAACGAACTTGATAAACTTTCAAAGAAAGAAACTTCTACAACTGTGTATAGTGAGTTTGACGAACAGTTTCAGGCCTTTGCATTATTGGCCTTATTGTTGTTGATAGTTGAGATATGTATTTTTGATCGTCGGAATCCGTTGCTCAGAAACATATCGCTATTTGGGAAGAAAAAACGCGTAGCAGTCATGTTGTTAGTATTCATGACTACGCTGACAGCGAGTGCCCAGATGACGGATCGACAATATATCCGTCAAGGTAATAAGCAGTTCCATGCAGGCAATTATGCCGATGCAGAAGTGTCTTATCGTAAAGCTGTAGAGAAGAATCCAAAGAACCCGCAGGCAGCCTTTAATCTAGGTAATGCGCTGATAGCTCAGAAAAAGGATTCTGCAGCCGTAGAGCAGTTCCAGAATGCCGCAGGACTTGAGACCAATCCTCTTCGCAAGGCCCAGTCTTATCACAATATGGGTGTTGTCTGTCAGACTCATAAAATGTATGACGAAGCCATTGAAGCATATAAGAATGCGCTTCGATTGAATCCGAACGATGATGAGACACGATATAACCTTGTGCTCTGCAAACATCAAAAGCAGAAGCAAGATAAGAATAAACAGAATCAGCAAGGTAACGACGACAAGAAACAAGATGATAAGAAGAAAGATCAGCCGAAACCTGATCAGAATAAAGATAAGCAAGACGACAAGAAGCAGCAGGAACAGCCCAAGCCTCAGATGAGCAAGGAAAATGCTGAGCAGTTGTTGAATGCCGCAATCCAGAATGAGAAACAGACGCAGGACAAGATGAAGAAAGCTCAACAACAGCCTCAGCGTCGTAGGAATCAGAAGAATTGGTAGATATGAAGCGAATAGCAGTTATAGTATATATGATGATGGTCGCTATAATGGCCATTGCTCAGAACCTTGTAGGTTCTGCGCCTTCTCATGTGGCAGTTGGCGAACAGTTCCGATTAACCTATAAGGTGAATACGCAGGATGTTAGCGAATTCCGGGCGGGTAACATTCCTAATGAACTCGAAGTGTTGATAGGTCCTAACCGTTCTATGCAGTCGAGTTATCAGATGATTAATGGACATACCAGTTCGACTTCTTCTATCACATATACTTATATTGTTGCTGCTACTAAGAATGGAACTTATACGATTCCGCCTGCACATGTTACTATTGGAGGAAAAACCATAGCCTCTAATGCTATCAAAATCCAAGTGTCGGGTTCTGCTCAGGGTAATAGCAGTTCTCGTCAGCGACAGAACGATGATGATGATGTTGAGATGAGAGATGCCGGTAGCCGTATCTCGGGTTCTGACCTTTTTATCAGAGTGAGTGCCAATAAGAAACGTGTTCACGAGCAGGAACCTATACTGCTAACATATAAGGTTTATACTTTAGTGTCGCTTACGCAGTTACGTGGCGACATGCCAGACCTGAAGAGCTTCTATACTCAAGAGGTTGACTTGCCTCAGCAAAAGAGTTTTTCTATTGAGCATGTCAACGGACGTCCATATAGAACATGCACATGGAGCCAATATGTCATGTTCCCTCAGATGACAGGAAAGCTGCAGATACCAAGCATCACTTTTGAAGGCATTGTTGTACAGCAGAACCGTAATGTTGATCCGTTTGAGGCATTCTTTAATGGCGGCTCGGGCTATATAGAGGTTAAGAAGAAAATCGTGGCTCCAGGTATAGAGATTCAGGTTGATCCGTTGCCAGAGCGTCCGGCAAACTTCTCTGGTGGAGTGGGACAGTTTAATATCTCCGCTCAACTCAACAAGACAGAGACAAAAGCTAATGATCCAGTCTCTATGCGTATCATTGTTAGTGGCAGTGGTAATCTGAAACTGATAAAGGAACCGGTTGTTCAGTTCCCTAAGGATTTCGATAAATACGAAGCTAAAATTACCGATAAGACAAAACTTACTGCTAATGGTCTTGAAGGGTCAAAGATCTACGATATCTTGTTTGTTCCTCGTCACCAGGGCAAATACGAGATACCGCCAGTTGAATTTACTTACTTTGATACAGCAACAAACTCATATAAGACCGCTCGTAGTGAGAACTTTGTGTTAGATGTAGAAAAAGGTTCAGAAATAGGTTCTGTAAGTGATTTCTCAGGACAGGAAGATCTCAAAGAGCTGAACAAGGATATTCGTTTTATCAAGACAGGCAAGGTTTCTCAGCAGGGTGTTGATAGTTTCTTCTTCGGATCTACGACTTACTGGATATGTCTTATTGCTCTTGCTCTTCTCTTTATCTCGCTTTTCGTAGTATTCCGTCAGCGAGCCATCGATAATGCCAATGTTACAAAGATGCGTGGCAAGAAAGCTAATAAGGTGGCTACTAAGCGACTGAAGAAAGCTTCGCGCCTGATGGCAGACAATAAACCTGACCAATTCTATGATGAGGTCCTGCGTGCTCTTTGGGGATATGTTGGCGACAAGTTGAATATGCCTGTAGAACATCTTTCTCACGATAATATCAGTCAGCGTCTTACAGAGCGTCAGGTGGATGCTGATGTCGTAGCCCAATTTATGGAAGCTCTTGATGAATGTGAGTTTGAACGTTATGCGCCAGGCGATCCTAAAGGAAATATGAATAAAGTATATGAGAAGGCCATGACGGCTATCGAGAAAATTGAAGAGACGATGCGTAAGCGTCGCTCTACTAAGTCGGCTATTACTGTTGTCTTGCTTCTCTTCCTTTTACCGTTAAGTTCTCAGGCAGTTACTAAGACTGAGGCTGACAGTGCTTACGTAAGAGGACAATATCAGCAAGCTATCAGTGATTATGAAACCTTGCTTAAGAATGGTGCGTCAGCAGAATTGTATTATAATCTTGGCAACTCATATTATCGTACGGAGAACATCACTCGTGCGGTTCTTAATTATGAACGTGCTCTTCTGCTCTCTCCTGGTGACCGTGATATCCGCTTTAACTTGCAGCTTGCGCAAAGTAAGACTATAGATAAAATCGTGCCCGAGTCTGAGATGTTTTTTATCACATGGTATCATTCGTTGGTTAATCTTATGAGTGTCGACGGATGGGCTCGCACCGCACTTATTTCTTTATCTCTTGTCATTATTCTCTTGTTGGTTTATCTTTTCTCGGAACGTATCATGTTGCGTAAAATAGGATTCTTTGGCGGTTTTGTCCTGTTACTGCTTTTCTTGTTCAGCAATCTGTTTGCAAGTCAGCAGAAACAGAATCTTATATATCGCAAGGGAGCGATTGTGATTTCCCCTTCAGTGACAGTTAAGAGTACTCCGGCTAAGAATGGCACTGATTTGTTTATCCTCCATGAAGGAACCAAAGTCAATATCACTGATGGTTCTATGAAGGGCTGGAAGGAAATCCGTCTTGCCGATGGCAAGGAGGGATGGATTGAGAGTAGTAAGATTGAAATCATTTGATGCCTACCGCTCATGTTTATAGATATACTTCTCACAGCCGATGGACTCTTGTCAACTCTCGAACAGTTAGACAAACAGATGTTGTTGGCAGTAAATGGCAGCGAATCGCTATATCTGGATCGCCTTGTACTCACACTTACCCATGGGGCAACGTGGATTCCTCTATATATTAGCCTGTTTTATCTCGTATTGAGGAATAATAATAGTTTGAAGCGTGTTCTCAGTGTGCTTTTCGCCGCTGGTTTATGTTATCTGTTAGCAGGCGCTGTTGATGATGGTATTATAAAACCTCTTGTGGCCCGTTGGCGACCTACTCATGATCCGGAAATCGGTCTTATGGTTGATATCGTGGGTGGCTATCGTGGTGGTAAATATGGTTTTTTCTCTGCCCATGCCTCTAATACGTTCAGTATAGCCATTCTTTTTTGTTGGATTGTGCGTAGTCGTCTGTTGACTACGGCTCTGATTATTTGGTCGTTTACCAATTGTTGGACTCGTTTGTATCTTGGCGTCCATTATCCAGGTGATATTCTTGTAGGACTTATCTGGGGGGGCGTATCTTCCTCTTTAGTATATTTTTTATATCATTTCACTCTTGATCGGAATCGTCCCAGACAGATTCGGCTCAATCAGTATACACGTACAGGCTATGCCTATGAAGATTGCAACATACCAGTTTTCGTTCTTGTTGTAACTTTGGCGTTTGCCCTTTTAAAAGCATGTTTCATATGAATTCTAATCCCAGACACATTCGTATTGGCGACTATAATTATCCGCTCCCCGACGAGCGTATTGCCAAGTTCCCTATTGCTCAGCGCGACCATTCTAAGTTGTTAGTTTATCGTAAGGGAGAGGTTGGAGAGGATGTATTCTATCATCTTCCCGATTATCTGCCCAAAGGAGCACTT
>Ga0265298_10007638_pt1 | contig 13101 bp, 15 predicted proteins | sample AusTroGonzalo_MG_3_FD_193486 | JGI IMG/M metagenome (GOLD analysis project Ga0265298, IMG submission 193486) | Bovine rumen microbial communities from tropical cattle in Woodstock, Queensland, Australia - Gonzalo_01 | ecosystem: Host-associated > Mammals > Digestive system > Stomach > Rumen ... | reverse complement strand
TCTGGCTTTTCTCAAGAAGACTTTGTCAGGCTCTCTCGGCCGGAACCTTATAGATATTGTTTTCTCCACAGAGCAGGTTGCTGACAGCGAAGAGCATCGTTTACTGATGGCACTTCGCGAAGACAAGGCTGACGCGCGTCAGGCTTTTTTCCGGAAAGTGATCGAAAACCTCGATATGGGAGATACCAACTATCTGATTCTCTGTGCCAATGATGCCTACGATGTGCCATTCCGCGGTCACGGTGATGTCGACAAATCTGTCCGGGACTATGCTTCCGGAGAATCCGATCAAGTCTTCCGTTACTTTATCTGTGCCGTGTGTCCTGTGAAGGACGGCAAGCTAGAGCTGGGGTACTTCTCCGGAGAAAATGAATTCCACAACTGCCTTGCGAAGCAGATCGTCGGTGCTCCGGAGCTTGGGTTTCTGTTCCCCGCATTCGACAACCGTGCTTCCAATATCTACAATGCTATGTTCTATTCCCAGAAGCCAGACGAGATGCATTACGAGTTTATTGAGGGGATCTTTTGTACCGAGCTTGCGATGACACCAGCCGAACAGCGGGAAGCCTTTGAGTCTGTTCTATATGATTCTGTTGACTGCAGCATGGAAGTCATCCGTTCCGTGCACGAGCAACTGACAGCAAAAGTGGCTGAACACGCAGAGAATAAAGATGAGGAGCCCCTCACCGTATCCTGCGTTGATATCGGCGACATTCTCACAGACTGTGGAGTTGCTGAGGAACAACTGTCTGCCTTTAAAAAAGGCTATGCGGATCGATTTGGAAATGCTGCCTTGAATCCTGAGAACATCGTAGACGTGAGGCACTTTGAAATCAAGGCAGGCGATGTCACAATCTCGGTCTCGCCTGAGAAGAGCTTTCTGGTTGAAACCCGAGAAGTCGACGGCAAGAAATATATCATGATTCCGGCAGACGGCGGTGCCGAGCTGAATGGCTTCGCTGTGAAGGTTTAATCTTTTGAGCAGGTTTCGGCCTGCTCTTTTTCCTTGTCAGTTGGCCGTTCTCATGGTTAATTTTCTGATTAAAACCAATTGTTGAGTTTCGTCCAGTGATCGATCTTCAGATTTGTAGTTGAATACGGAAAATAGCCAGCTGTTTGAAACCACTCGTCCGTCTAAAACGCTTGCGATCATGGCATCTGCAACTTGCTTCTCAAGTTTCTTTACGCCCGAAGTATAATTTTCAATGAACCAATTATTGTCATTGAGGTAAGCAACGCACTCATGGTTATGTATTTAACTGAAAGGGTCATATGATGGCATCTTCTCATACTCTTTCCATTCCTGCAGTATTGCATCCATAGGCCCAGCAAATAAGGGACAACTCATTTTACAGCAAGGCCAGTCGCCACTATATTGAGACCAGCATAACGAATGAAGGCTTTTTCTCTTATGTCGAGTCCCCATGAATTCATGACATGTACATGCTCATCACCCACATCATTGATATAGTAGATCTCAATAGCCGTCATAATCTGCCTGAATAGGCATCCAAGAACAATTATCTTCCGTCTGCGCCGCCTTCTCAGAACGTCTTGCTCATGTCAATCGGCGGATCTTCAGGAATTTCTACTCCCTGCATCTTTGCCAGTTCAACAAACTCGGGAATAACCACCCATTCCCATGGCCTTAAAACTATTTTGTAGGGCCAAGATGTTCCTGTATTATCAACATAGTTGCCTTCTTCATCAAATCGGCCCGGTAGGTCGCATCCACTGAATCTGTTTTGTTCCTTCCCGATCTGGAGTGCATATGATAAACTGTTTGTTCTGATTTTGCCGTCCTGCCTCATCTTGTTTCTCCCGCAAAAAATCCTTTATTTTGAAGGGAGAACACCGTTATAGGCTTCTGGTGCCTCCCTCATGACGCTATTATGGCTGTTAGCTTCTCTCGAAAATGGAGTCGATCTCCGATATTGCACAATCACCACAGACATCACCTCGGAAATGATCCTCATAGTCGATTGCATAAGGTTTGAAGTAACCTTTTACCTGCTCAACTGCTTCGAGCAGCGTAAAATTCTTTCCACATTTCTCGCAAGTACGTTCCATCAAAAACACTTCGGTATCCTGGCGATAATCGTACGCAGCATTATACCAGTCGTCTTCACTATAATCTGTGAGCGTATGTGCCTTCAGATACGAGTCTGACGGTCTGAGACGGCCTTTGTAAAACATAAACCTGTTTTTGCAGGTAGGTTCCCCCTTCTCGTTCTCTGGGGTTTCTTTCAGTTCAAACCACACAAGCCGCATCATGTCGAGCAAGTGATTGATGAGATCAGACTTTCCCCGAAGGAAGCAGGTTTCCTTCATTTGTGTGATCCAGTGGTCGGATATGCCAATATCACGAAGGACCTGTTCTACGTCTTGCTCCATTCTGTTTCTTGTGTAGGCGCCCATTCTGGTATAATGGGCAACTCTTTTGGCAAACTCCACGCTGATCCCATATTCAGGCTTAAGCGCGTTGCACAGGAGATCCCATACATCTTCTCTGCATGTAAACAGATCAGAATATTTGGCTTCTTTGTCTTCAAATATTGGATTTACCTCTGACTGATCACTTTCGAGATAGCCAATCGTTTCGAGCAGCGTTGAGAAAGAAAAAGAATCTATTTTCAGTGGTCTGCCGCCTTCTTCCACGATTTTGGCTGTAAGTTTTGCCTGTGTTACAGCCATAACGGGTTCTGTAAGCAAATCGTCGATTGTCGGATTGAGTCCAGTCTTGATCCGATAATTACGGATCTGTTCCTTGATCTCTATGGAATGCAATCGGATGATTCTGAACTTCGACTGATATAGCTCCTCCAGATCAGTATGCCAAACACCGCTCTCATCCAATTCAGGTAAAGTCTTTTCTTTCGGGATCAGCACAAATCTTTCGATGTCGGGTATAGTTTCATCAGTTGTAAACGGCACAAGAGCATAATCTCTTTTGTAATGAGTCCTGATAGTCTCAACTGCCTTATCAGAGAAAGACTTTGCGATTCTGAAAGAAAGCTCCCAGTTGGAATCCTTCAAACGCGGCATCATGACCTCAATCGGGATTTGATGGCCATCTCTCTCCATCGGTTTTCCGCAGCATTCCATGGGCAGAAGATCCCAGCCGTCGCCTCCGTGGTATACCAGAGTTTTTTTACACTTCCTGCAATGATAATGCGGCGGAAGCGGGTTGATGCTTGAGCTTCCATAAAGCCAGTTCATCAGGCTGGCACCATAGTTGCACTCTGCATCAACATCTGAACCGTCTTTCTCTGCTTCAAATCTCAAAACTCCGACGAGATTCATATCGTCGAAGAAACCACGCGGAATAAGGGCTTGCTCCGTTTTCAGTCGTCCAAGGCACTGTACTGGCGGTTTTCTGCCGTAGATGCTGAACAGAATTTCTGTGGGAGATGTAGGGTTTTTTGTCATCATTTGTTTTTTCCTCCTGTGCGTGATTGTTATCCATTGCAAATGGGAAAACCTCTGACTTCAGTCCGGGGAGTATGTCACACTGAGTTTTGGTATAGCTCGTCTGGCACAGCATCTCCCCCGCCAGTGGCGGGAGAGATACCAGCGAATCAGGGCACAACGTTTTGTTGAAAGCTTTCCTGCTTTGGAAACCATTGGCCGGATTGTTACCGTGAAGCTCTCTCGAGCTCCTCCTCGGTATAACCGAACATGTAGTCCTCGTCCTTCCCGTTCGAAAGCCAAATATCGGCGGCATCATATACGCTCAGAGACTCTCCGTCATCATCGTCTGAATCGTCATCATCCAGCCCGGCGTGACAATTGTCACACCACCAAGCGCTGTAACTGTAAGCCTTTCGCATAGAACCGCCACAGCGGGGACAAGTCATAGCTTCACTACCGTCCCACGCATACTTCTCGTCCCAGCTCTGATCAGAGTTCTTACCCTTAAACAAATCGAACAAACCCATAAGTATATCCTCCTTGAAGTATAATGAATCTTGGTTTGGGTGCAGCGCTACCTTATATATTATAGCAGCGCTGCACGTTATGCGTTCTCACCGTGCTGGTGTGAATGGCTTTTTCCCTTCCAAATCAGGAAAAAGTGGCCGCTGTCCACATTGCAGAAGGATATCGTTAACCTGATGGATATCATATATCCGGTGAATGATCGCACTCAAGAAAACAATATCACGCGGAATCCGAATGTAGAGTGGAGCCATACCGTACAGGACAAGTGCTTCTTGTGTTTCGTCCAAAGAAAACCTCGCGGCGAGACAGATACGAAGAACGAGATCTCGTTGCAGAGTATGCTTTTCCTCGGAGATTAGCTTGTAGCCGTAGTTCTCGGAAATATCGGCTGCAAGAAAAACATTTTGCTGCGACACCCCTTTCTCTTTGAATTTTGCCCGCATGTATCTGGCAAATAGACGAGTACCTGTCACGAAAGAATCTGCATGCCCTTTCAGAAATGCGGGTAGCATATCTATGCTGGTTGTAGCTAAGGAGTCCTTCAATTGGCAATCGGTCTGGTCAAAAGTGGCTTTCGGTCATCCCCTTTCGGTTGAGCAGAGCGCCGGATTAGATACTGATCGGCGCTCACGCCCTGCTGTCATCCGCATACGGCTGCTGTCACTGCAAAAGCTGGAAATACTTCAATGGAACAGACTTGTGTACTGGCACCTCCTTATCTTTAGGGTTTTCTGGATGTGGGTTTGAACTTAGCGCTATAGGCTTGAACCTCGGGATTGTCGAGCAACCAACCGTACTTCTGAAGGAACAAGAGCTTTTTGACATCAGTATCGAAGTGCTCCTCTACACGCTTCCCTGGTATTCGCTCGTTCTCCTTCCCGTTGAAGAATCTTGTCGACTCCCCTTGCCTGTAGGATATTGGCTCACCGTCCTTGATATACTTCCCGCAATAGACATTCCTGTATCCGGGATATACTCTCTCGTCTCCGACCATTCCATCCAAAATGCCGCTTGCCAGCAGACTAAGGAGTTTGATTTCTTCTTTTGTAAAACTCATATGTTCCTCCTTCTCAGATCACAGTCAACCGATTACTCACAGCTACCGCCACCAGCGCAACTATTACGTCATCGATTATCCCGGGACAGGCGTCGGCCGGGGACACGATGTACAGAAGCACAAGGGCGATTACAATAGTTTTCATGAAGCCGTTATTCATTCTGTTCCCTCCATTAGTTAGTAGGTGATTCTCATCCTAGTGAAGCTGGACACCACGGCAAGCCCAATGACTGCCGCAGTTCCCGCCGCACGCAAGCTTTTTGCCGAGAAGATTGTGCTCAGAAGATTGATCACGCGTGGTTCACGGTTTACGGGCTCAATGATCGTCGGTGCGGCGGCAGGTTCCTCCTCCCAACCCATAGATGCGGCTTCAAGTTTGGCCATCAGAGCCGCATAGTCGCTTTTGAACCGCTCGACATCGAGTTCAAGGGGATAGGTCTCGTAACATCTGGCCTCTTCAACTGCCTGCGCTGCCAACTTCATCTCCTTGGATGTGATGTGGTGACCTCCTTCCTTCCATCCGTCAATGATATATGGCAGTTGCCCCAGGAAGCACGTCCGAAGACCTTCACACTGGTTGTTAACCTCAATCCTGTTGTTGGTGAAAACGACAATCTTGAAGATTTCTATCTTTCCGAGATTGGCCCTGTTGAGTGCCTTCTTCAGCAGCTCCTCCTTGTTGCGTAATCTTTCGGTAATGTTTGAATCAAATCTCAGGAACTGTCCGGTCCGGTAGTAGCTTCCATCATGGTCAATGAAGATGTCTCGCTTCGTGTTCTTGACCTCAATGATGAAAACACCCTTGTGTCCGATTACTATTGCGTCGATTTCCGTACGCTGATCCTCCTCGCTCAGCTCGACGTTCTTCAGAACTAAGTGCTCCGCCCGAACGCGGTCGAGGGCAGCAAAGGCTTTTGACTCACCACAGCTTCCAGAGATTTCTGCTTTGATCAGGTTACTCATATGCCGACATCCTGACCGGAAAAGGTTCAATTCCTCCGTGGCAATTCCTCCGCATTCTTCGTTCATTTGGACCAGGTGCTTCTCCACATCCCAGATTTTCAGGTCTGCCAAGTCCGCGTGCTCCTGATTGAAAGTCATCGATACGATTTCCTGCTGAAGAGCCAGCAGTTCAGGAAGCACCTCGCTCCGGTGATAGGTTTCTTTCGCTCCGCTCTTGATGCTGCTCACGATTTCCTGTTTTCTGGTTTCGAGATTCATTGTGCTACCTCCTTAAAATGTGTTGGGTTTGAAGGGGTTGAGTCCGCTTTTTTCTTGCTGAACGAAGGATAACACACAGTTGCATTTTTGTCTATAATATACGGCATTAACGCAACATTACAACGAATGTTTCAACTTTTGGCATTTTAGCGATATGTTTTGCAACGTTCAGGCAGTGCCTGCAACGATGCGAATTCCTTGGGCATTTAGTGCAACGATTTTCATGTTTTTGCAACGGGAAAGGGCAAGACGCTTCATCATCCGAAGTATCTTGCCCTTTTTTATGGCGCTAATATTGATTTTTCTTTGTTCAGAGAAGGTTGAAAAGCCGCATTGTTGTGTCAGGACCTTTGTTTCCAGCTTGATGTTGTATGTTGGCCCCAACAAAAGAGTTCTTTGATATTCTTACAGTGTACAGTTGCTCATGAAAACTGGCAACTGCTTTTTCGTTGATGACACAGCAGGCCACCAACATGTCAGGTTGGAGTATTCCATGGATAGTTTTTCCCGTGTTTATCACGGAATCAACGAGAATTACGTATTTTGTGTCTGGCTGCTGAAAAGCATCACGCTTTGGATCGTATAACTGGAATTTACAGCCGAGCTTGAAATAGATGCCTTCAGCAAAAAAGACTCCGCCGCGAAGCATTGCAATCACCGTGGTATTATCTGGATCCACGGGCATGTGTTCCGCGAGGAGATAGCCGAGTTGCATGTGGGCTTGTGCGAGCTCAGGTCCGGAAATGCCGGAATCAGATTTTGTGATTGCGATCAGGCGCAATACTTCTTCCGTTTTTTCTAACTCAAACAAGAAACAAACCCTCCAAATCTTGATTCTTTAGTGATCGGCTAACTGAACCATCCTGTTTGGTAACAAGATAACCAGTGTCAGCCTGCTTCAGCATGTAGTAATCGTTCATGCCATCACCATATGCCACAACCGTTTTGCCTGCTTCCTGCAGGAGTTTTGTAATGTAGTATTTCGTTTCCGCAGACATTTCAACACCACAGAAGAATGGGATTCTGAGAGCATCTGATATGAAACTCCAGATCTTTTTATGGCCGGAAGTGAGAATAAATGCATTCTCTGTCAGTTTGGAGAGCACTTTCTCATTCAGCCGCACAGGGATATCTGTCAAATCCGGCACAGAGTACTGCTGAAATTCAATGTTCTGTTTCCAAGCCTGATATCCAGTATAGAAATTCCCATCGTAAAGATGTGTAAGGTATCCGAAGCAGCGATTACTTGTGTCTTCGATCGTAAGGGTTTTATCCCCATCCAAAATGACAACGGAATCTCCCGTCGTCTGTTGCAGAATTGCTTTCACACAATTCTTGGCAAATTGGATGCAGCTATATCCGTTACAGATATCATGGATAAAAGAAATCACAGTTTCTGGATCTTCCGAGCTGAAATCAGGAGGCTTATCAATGACATAGAAATCCTTGTTGTGCTGATGGCAATAATTCCTTAAACCATCTATTTCCAGCTTCTGCCATCTTATAAGATCATATTTCAGATGCTTGAAGTTTTTGGGGGATTTCTCCATTCTCTGCCGGAGTATTACTGGATCAATGTATAAGTACAGATAGACATCATACATTTCACCTTCTTCTTCGGTAAAAGCGACAAAATCGCCAAAAGCATAATGCCCGTCCATGAGAAAGCTTTGTTTCTCCATCAGGATTTTTGCGACTTCGCGACGATCTTTCTCTCTGATTTCCTCCGGTTGAGTATCGAAACTTGGATCATACTGACGGAGAAAGTTCGTTCCACCGATCACTTCCAGAAAATCAACCTTACCCATGATATATGTCTTTCCTGCGGTCGGCATCCCGTACAAACCAATTCTCATAAAGACTCCTTATAACAATAGTTGCGGTCAAATTCCAGATGAATCTTTTCCAGCTCGAAAAATGCCATGCTGCTTGGCCCCAGTGGTGGAAGATCAATGCAGTTTCCGCAGTAGTAGATATTGCCATTGGCAAAGAAATAATTATTCGTACCTGAGCCGCATTGGCCACCATACATGGTGCAATCTTTCTCGCCCCGTCTCACGGGAATCTGCTCTCCCGCATAATCCAAAAAATGCCGATATGCGTCAAGCGTAATTCCATATCTGCCAATCATTCTGGAGAAAGTCACTCGTGTGCCAAACGGTTCGAAGAATTCAATGACTTTATCTGCATTTTCAAGGCTTTCTTTTCCCACTGTAGCGTTGAAGGTTGGATAATGTCCTGTGACACGTCTGTAGTTTTCAACATTAGTCATGGCTCGATCAAAAGAATTGCAGCGATTCAGGTCGTGTAATTCTTTATAGCCGTCGATAGAGAAGCCAACATTAATTTTGTGATCCTCGAGGAACTGCCATTCTTCATCAGGGAGAGGGACAGTCCCGTTCGTTATAGTATATGCTCGGATAACCGGCGTGTCTTCAATATACTGAATATACGACTTCAGGAGGGGCCAGTCCAGAAACGCTTCACCATTTCCGACAAATCCTATCTTAAATTTGGATTTGGCATAGGTTTTGACGTTGTCCAGAATTTCATATACGTCCATATCCATTGCCGCAATAGGTCCTTTTTCACGGAAATGGCAGTATCGGCACGCCAAATTGCATCGGTTGTTGATAGAAATACAAATTCTGTTTATCATCTTCTTCCTCCGTGCTTATCGTTACCACGGGAAAAAGACTTCCTTAACGGCCCCGATTCATGATATTCATTGATCCAATCGGACGCTGTCTTTCCGTCAATGTCAACAATTTTTTCGTCTGCTCCGGCAGCCAGCAGAATATCTTTGATATTCCAAGTCTTTTTTTCTCTGCTGTTGGCAAAATGACCATTCATGCACGCTTTCATCAGCGCTGTGAAACCGTTGGCGTCCTGCTGGTTGATGCTCGTCCGCTCATCTTTGCACAAAGCCTCAACAAATCGCTTTTTCCCCTCCCAAGCTGCGATCATTAACGGCATATTCCCTTCATTCTTCTGGCGTACCTTTCCGCTGTCGTAAGGGTTTCTGCTTCCAACATTAGGATTTGCTTGACATTCATTTAGCAGAAAGTCAAACATGTCATAATCGCCCATTTGAACGGCATGGGAAAGCGGAGGAAAATACCGTCTGCTGTTATCACGCTTATTAATATCTGCTTTATGTTTCAACAGCCACCTTATTTTTTTCTTTCTCTGCTCAAGTGATGCTGTTTTGTTTCGAACTGCAGAAATGATCAAAGTATTTCCATCCGGAAGGTATGCATTGACCTCTTCTTCGCTTGGAACCTCACAGTCATCGTACGAGTCTGCGAAGTGGGCATCAATTCTGGAGAGCTTAGTCATATTTATTAACTCTTGCTTCGTTGCCATGTATTCACGCAAATGGATTGCCGAAATAGAATCATGACCTTTTAAGTACGCGGAGTAGTCAGTATCCTCAGTGACTATATCAACATTACAATGGTATTTATCTGAAGCATCCTGAGCAATAGAAATGATCCTACAATCAGCATTTTCTTCTGATGGGTCGCCAGTATAAGGCATACGAATGGTCCTGTCTCCGTAACTGATTCCTCTTTCCACTTCCCATGCTTTTCTGCCAAGCGGGCCGGAGTTTGTATTCTTAATTTTATTTAGCTCATCTACAACTACCTTAGGTATGATTACTTTGCTGTACTCTTTATTCAGCTCATCTATGAGCTGAGGGTTTTTCAGTAAGGCAGATGTGTCTGGGACTACAACGCGCTCTCCTCTAAGGAATTGTTCTGTCTGCTTATCGCTCATGCCAAAAACCTGACAGTACTTTTTTGCCATATCAAGGAGCGTCTTTGTACTGGTTTTTCCTGATTCTACCCGTGAGATAGAAGACTTATTCATTCCATGACGTTTTCCATCAGGCGCAATAGGGATGTTCTCCAGAATATTGATTTTGTCAGCTAACTCCTCCATGCTGCAGTCGTTTTTCTCACGTAACTCTTTTAACCTTACGCAAAGGAATGCAACTCTGTTTTCATTGTCCATGAAGACTACTCCTTTCGGCTATGAAATCAATCTGAAGTGAGGCACATTAACCACACATTAAAACAACCAACAGTTCTTTAAAAGTAATGCTTTTTGCATATAGAGACAATGTCGAATGATGACTGATATCATCTTTGAAGCTTTGTCTTTCAGGCATGGGATCTGTTGCTTCATATAAAATATAGACATTATGCCCTCGAAAATATAGCTCCTGAGCCACATTTAGCAAGCAGCACTCCATTGTCTCTCCAAACATCACAATTGGGATGGTTTTGTCAGGGAAATGACGACTGACCCAGTCGTTAAACAATTCCGGTGCTTGATACTCTTTTCCTAATGGCTGATCCGCTATTCCAATGTTGTTCCTCGTCCACAACGGGCTGTGCATACACTTGATGTGGGGATCTGCATAACGAACGTGATCTGGAAGAAGACTCTGGAAGCCTTGTGTCCCTGGTACACACGACTCGCTGTGTGATTTCCCCCTTGGGAGCCGGTAATCAGATATTATTTCGCTGACTTTAAAGTCTTTCGCGACTAAAAAAGGAATTAATGTGTCAGCAATAAAGAGTGGACTGTTGCCTATAACGCCAGCCTTTCCTTCAGGTGAAACAAAATCGTATTGATAATCTACGCAGAGGAAATACACTTTCTGCCTTTTCATTAAGAGTCCTCGCTTCTCCCTAAGTTGTATAGTCTATTTCGGAAACATTTCTCTTGTTCGGCTTTGAGCATTGTGCGTGCTCTCTCTTGTAATGACTCGTTCATAGAGCACGCACAGATTATAACATTCGGTTGCATTTATTGCAATCGAAAACGTCAAAAATGCAACGATCCGCTGAAATTTGAAACGAAAGAGTGTCTTCACATGCTATGCGCAACAATACTCTCTTACATGCAACGCCAGAAACTCATCTGATTGTGCATGGAGAGCAAATCTGAATGACAACCTAAGAAAAAAACAGATGCAGAAGAATCATCCTCTGCATCTGTGATCGTTTATGTTTTGTTTTAATGTCGACAGTTCGTTTCCTCATCCAAATCTTCTTCTGTATTCCCGTTGAAGCCTGCTCAGTTCATCTGTGTCCACATCCGTGTATTTGCTGAGCATTTTCAGTTCTCCCAGACAATAGATGATCTGATAGCTGATGTGGATCATCTTCTTTGCCATGGCATTGCATCGGATATAGGAAAGCGTTGGCAGCTCAACATTTCCGAAAAGGCCCCAGTTGATCTGTGCTTCTGTAGCACCGGCTTTTCTCAACTCGCCATTGATCTTTTCAAATAGCTCGTCATACTTTCCCATAAAGTGCTCTAAATCTGCTTTTGCCTCAGTATGTAGCTCCTCAATCACTGCCGGGTTATTCAGATCTTTCCCAGAGGAGAGATAGTCCTCCTCAAACAAAGTTGCAAGTTGATAGACAGCCCCCTCTGATTCCGGGTCTATTTGCGCCATGCGCTCTCTAAACTCCCGTCTTGTCATTGGCCCAATTGCATCAACTGCGGCGGGATATGACAATAACCACCCGGATTCTTTTCCAGATACTTCTGATGGTACTCTTCCGCCGAATAGAAGTTTTCTAGCGTTTTGAGCTCAACCTGCAGTTTTACCTTGTACTTCTCCTGTTCTCTCTCATATCTTGCTACGAGCTCTGGAAGATCCGCAGGATCCGTGTAATAGATACCTGTACGATACTGAACACCCATATCCATTCCCTGGCGATGGTACGATGTCGGATCAATCGTGAGAAAGTACCAGTCCAAAAGCTGCGTGAGGCTGACTGTGGCTTCATCATAGACGATCCTGACCGTCTCTGCGTGTCCGGAGCTGGCACAGACATCCTGGTAAGACGGATCCGCTGTCGGTCCGTTGGCATATCCGGCTTCTGTTTCGACAACACCCTCAAACTGGTCAAAGAACTTCTGTGTTCCCCAGAAACAGCCTCCAGCGAGATAAATCGTTTTCATGCTTTCCCCCCTTGCATGACCCGGTCACGGGCAAATGCCCTGTTGTTTTCATTGAGCACATGCTTTTTGTCAGCGTTCCATAGAGGAGCAATAAATCTCCCGAAGAAAGGAATTCAGGCTCCGATAATGGTTGATCTTCTTAGCTCCTTATAAGGCTTTATAGACTTTCTGTATATTATCACGAAAAAAGGAAGTCGGCAACGAGAAACTCCGTTGTGACTCCCCTCGAAAAATGCCCTCAGTTTTGCAGACGTTCAAAACGAAAAGCTGCTAAATGAAAACTGTGTCAGTTGATAAAACGGATTCAAATAATCCAAACTGTTTCCCCCGCAGCACCAGTCCTGGATTGAGAGCCAGGAGTACGCTGCGAATCGGAAAGCCTGTACCAGCAGATACATGACAGGTCTCCCCAAAATCAGAATTAAAGCGGCATACCAGAGCACAACGCTTAGGCCCGTCCAGGTGGCTTTAACCTTCTCAAAAAGCGGCATCTCAGTTTCTTCCGTTTTTTCAACCTTGTAATCTCTCCAATTCACGGTATTCACACCTTTCTTCAACGACTGTAGTTCTTTCTTATCTTTCATTATATGCTTGTTTTTTATTTTTGTCAATATCGCTGTATTTCATCCATGTTGCTTAATACTGAGCAAAAAAATGTCGCCAGAATCAGTATCTGGCGACAAATAGTCCTGTATTTCCTTTTCCTCAAATGATGTTTTCTAAAAATCTTCTGTGTAAAATCTGTGTAAATCTGTGTAAATCACTATTTTTAAGTGATTTTCGGATCTCGATATCAAGCAAATTGTTCCGGATTTGCCCGAAAGTGATCGAAATTCATAACTTTTTGCATCAAAGACTCAATCGACAGGCTTCATTGTCGGGAACAGAAGAACGTCGCG
>Ga0265298_10007636_pt1 | contig 13105 bp, 12 predicted proteins | sample AusTroGonzalo_MG_3_FD_193486 | JGI IMG/M metagenome (GOLD analysis project Ga0265298, IMG submission 193486) | Bovine rumen microbial communities from tropical cattle in Woodstock, Queensland, Australia - Gonzalo_01 | ecosystem: Host-associated > Mammals > Digestive system > Stomach > Rumen ... | reverse complement strand
CAAATCAAAGAGCATTGGCGTCTGGTTGCCAGTGCAAGGTGAAGGGCGACTTGAAGATCCATGTTGACGAGTCTATCCTTGGCGTCAAGGAGTACGAGTGTACCGTTATCTCGAACAAGAACGTGGCTACCTTCATCAAGGAGTTCAAGGTACAGCTGCCTCCGGGTGAGCACATGGACTTCCTGCCTGGTTCGTACGCTCAGATCAAGATACCTAAGTTCGATTGCATCGACTACGATAAGGACTTCGACAAGAGCCTCATTGGCGACGAGTATCTGCCAAGCTGGGAGAAGTTCGGCTTGTTCCCATTGAAGTGTAAGAACCCCGAGGACACCATCCGTGCCTACTCGATGGCCAACTATCCCGCCGAGGGCGACGTCTTCATGCTGACCGTCCGTATCGCTACGCCACCGTTCAAGGCCGACAAGAGTGGCTTCATGGATGTCAACCCGGGTATCGCCTCGTCGTACATCTTCTCGCTGAAACCAGGCGACAAGGTCATCATGAGTGGTCCGTTTGGCGACTTCCACCCACACTTCGACTCGAAGAAGGAGATGATTTGGGTTGGTGGTGGTGCCGGTATGGCTCCGCTGCGTGCTCAGATCATGCACATGACAAAGACCCTCCACACCAAGGATCGCGAGATGCACTACTTCTATGGCGCTCGCGCCCTGAACGAGGTCTTCTATCTCGACGACTTCCTGGGCTTGGAGAAGGAGTATCCCAACTTCCACTTCCACCTGGCCCTCGACCGTCCCGACCCCGCAGCCGATGCTGCAGGCGTGAAGTACACTCCGGGCTTCGTCCATCAGGTGATGTTGAACACCTATCTGAAGGACCACGAGGCCCCCGAGGATGTGGAGTACTACATGTGTGGTCCTGGCCCGATGTCTGCCGCTGTCGTCTCAATGCTCGACAGCCTTGGCGTCGATCCTGAATCTATCATGTACGACAATTTCGGAGGATAATGATTCTTTGACAATTGATAATTCTCGGCTTGTCCGAGAATTATCAATTTAACATTTACTGTTATGAAACACCTACTGACACTGATTCTGACAATCACGCTCCTGTCATCGCCACTGACAGCGACCGCCCAAATCGAGATTCCCGACACCATACCGGGCAAAGGGTTCTTCATAGGCCAGCTGAACCTGGCTAAGCGTATCATGGACAGCTTTAGCAACAAGCGCGATGCGTCGAACGCTGCTAAGCTTGACTCCAACTACATCGGCTACTATCCTGAGAAGCTCATGTTTTCCGGAGGTCTTGCCCAGAACGGCGGGTGGATGACGGTAAGAGATGGTGACAACACATTCAAACTGAGCAGTGACATCACGCGAGCTCTCAGCCTGAAGGCCTGCTATCGCGGGTTGGCTATGGTCTTTGCCGTGAACCCTTTCAACATGTTCGGCAATACCGACACCGAGTTTGACATCAGCTTCAACGGCGACAATATGGTCATCGACTTCCTATACCAGAACTCCAATTCGTTGTCAGGCACCTATACAGGCATTTACAGTCCCAACAATCAGCTAATGGATCATGAGGTGGAGTATTCTGTTGATAAAGGCTTGTTCAACCGCCGGACGATGATGGTCGGTGCGATGTATGTGTTTAATTCCCGTCGATTCTCCTATTCAGCAGCTTTTGACCATACGTGCATTCAGAAACGTTCGTGTGGTAGTTTCCTGTTGGGTGCCCACTACCTCTATAACCGTTTGCGCTTGGACCTGAGAGAGTATGGCGACATCTTCATGCGTAGCAAGATGGTTGGCATTGGTGGCGGTTATGCCTATAACCTCGTGCTACCCAAACGCTGGCTCATCAGCGCCTCTGCACTTGTCGAAGCAGGCGTATGGAGCCGTAATTCTGTAGAGACGGTGATGACTGATGCCTTGATAGAAGGCTTGAAAGAGGTAGGCAGGGAAGTCCCCACCAATCTTGAACAGAAGTATTCTTACGACGGCTTGCCCATCATCGGTGTCCCCCGATTGGCTGTCACACACAACTTTGGCCGTTACTTTGCCGCCTTCACCTCATTGGGAACTTTCCACTATGAGCGGTATAAGAAACAAGACAATTTCAACTTCGTCTTTACCTCCAACCTTGTTTTCGGCATACACCTGTAATAAAATACCCTAATTGTCAATGGGCGCCCTCTCTTCTTCTGAACTCGGCGCAGGTGATGGCAGTGGCAATGGCCACGTTCAGGCTTTCAGCGGTGTCGCTGCCCTGATGGTAGTTGGGGATAAGCAGGCGGTGGGTTATTTTCTCCCTGACGGCAGCGGAGATGCCGTTGCCTTCGTTGCCCATGACGATGATGCCGCGTTCAGACAGCTCTTCCTGATAGATGTTGCGCCCGTCCAACAGGGTGCCGTAAACAGGACATTCAGCATCTGACAGCAGTTGTACAAGGTCGCAATAGACAATATGCACGTGTGCAAGACTGCCCATCGTCGCCTGTACGACCTTGGGATTATAGACATCGGCAGTATCTGGTGAACAGTAGATGGTGTCTATTCCGAACCAGTCGGCAATACGGATGATGGTTCCCACATTGCCAGGATCCTGCACACCGTCGAGAGCCAAGGAGAGTGGTGAGGGATGAGTGGCGACTGGCGAGGGTATTTCAAATACTGCCAACACCTCCTGTGGGTGTTGCAGGAAGCTGATACGACGCAGTTCGTCCTCAGTAATGAGCTGTGCATCGGGTCGGCTGGCGGTGGAGTAGATGGAGTGGGGGACGAAGCCCGCTCTCAACAGGTCACCCACCACTTTAGGGCCTTCTGCCACAAACAGGTTCTCGCGTTTGCGGTTTTTCTTCAGCTCCAACGAGCGTATCAACTTCACTTGGTTCTTGCTAAGCATGTCTCGTCTTATTCTTCTTCGTGCTGCAAAGGTACGAATAAGTGAGAACAATACAAAACAAAAAATTCTTTTTTTGTTTTGTATTGTCGAACGGTAGAAGGTTTAGCTCGACGAAGTCAACTTTCGGCGAAGCCAAAGGTACGAATAAGTGAGAGAAAAGCCAAATTTATTTGAGCTTTTCCGAATGAAAGAAGGTTTAGCTCGACGAAGTCAACCTTCGACCGCAGGTCAAAGGTACGAATAAGCGAAGAGAATACCAAAAGAAAATCAGCCGAAAGTTTTGCGCTTTCGTTTTTTTTACGTATATTTGCAGGCAAGAAACAATAGTTATTTACAGACGATGACAGAGAAAAGCAGATATGTACGTTTTGACTGGGCCATCAAACGCATCCTTCGCGACAAGGCGAATAAGGAGGTGCTTGAAGGTCTCATTACCGTGCTCCTCGGCGACCCGGTGATTATTACGGAGATTCTGGAGAGTGAGAGTAACCAGGATGCCCGCGAAGACAAGATGAACCGCGTGGACGTGAAGGCCAAGACCTCGAGGGGGGAATATATCATCGTTGAGGTTCAGTTGACCAAGGAACGCGACTTTTTCCAGCGTATTCTCTTCGGCACGGCCAAGAGTATCACCGACCAGATCAGCATCGGTCAGGACTACAGCGTCATCAAGAAGATATACTCCATCAATATCCTTTACTTCGACTTTGGCCGTGGCGACGACTACGCCTATCATGGTGTGACGACGTTCCACGGTATGACTAAGAAGGACTCCGTGCTTCAGCTGAACACGGACAACGAGCGTAAGTACCTTGAGGTCGAGACAAAACGGACAACGATGCCCGATGAGGTGTTCCCAGAGTATTTCCTCCTGATAGTAGACCGATTCGATGAGGTAGCCACGACACCTATTGAGGAGTGGATGGACTATCTGAAGGATGGTGCCATCCGTGACGACACCACTACTCCCGGCCTGCAGGCAGCGCGTGAAAAGCTGGCTTATATGAGCATGACAGAAAAAGAGCGCCGTGCCTATGAGGATTACATGGTCAGCGTCCATGCTGCCCGTGACGCTTGGGAGACAGCTATTGACGAAGCCAAGGCCGACGGATGGGCAGAAGGTATTAGGAGAGGCCGTGCCGAAGGTCTTGAGAAAGGCCGTGCTGAAGGCCTTGAAGAAGGCCGTGCTGAAGGCCTTGAAGAAGGCCGTGCTGAAGGCCTTGAGAAAGGCCGTGCTGAAGGCCTTGAAGAAGGCCGTGCTGAAGGGGAGTTGGGCAAAGCCTTGGATATTGCCCGGAACTTGAAGTCTATGGGATTCAGCCTGGCGGACATTGTAAAGGCGACAGGACTGACTGAAGAAGAAATCAACAAGTTGTAATGTTGTAGCAAATAAGAATAGTTTTTATGGAAAGTAAGGCAGTTATCAACAATATCAAGGCTTTGGCAGACAAAACCTTACCTGCCAATAGTACGTTGTTGCTCTATGGCTCACGCGCTCGAGGCGATAACCGGTCAGACAGCGATTGGGATTTGCTGATATTGCTTGACAAGCCGAGTCTGACTTTCAAGGACTACGATTATGGCTATCCGTTTAGTGAGTTGGGGTGGGAAATTAATGAGGAGATAAATACGCAAGTCTATTCCAAAAAGGAATGGGCTGATTACCATTTTACTCCGTTCTACAAGAATGTTGAACACGATAAGATAGTACTTATATGAGCCTTACTAACGAAGAACGGCAGACTTTGGTTCAGCATGAATTGAAAAAAGCCCGTGAAGCCTATGAGGACATAGAAATTCTTAGGGCATCGGGACGTTGGAATGGTGCGGCAAATCGTCTGTATTATTCCGTATTCCATGCTGTTAATGCTTTGTTTATCAACGACGGATTGCAGGCCGGCCGGCACAAGAGTTCTCACTCCCTTTTCAGTTTGAATTACATCAAGACCGGCTTACTTCCCTTAGATTATGGACGCCTCTATAATAATCTCCAGAGGCTTCGTGAAAAGAGTGATTATAACTGTTTCTTCTTCCATTAACCAAGTAGAAGCGAAAGAACCTGTGGATGTCTATACGTTGGATGGCCAAAAGATTCGTTCAAAAGTAACGGATACGAGTGACCTGTCTAAAGGTATGTATATTATAAGAGGTAAGAAAGTGGTGGTGAAGTAGTCACACCTGCTGGTTTTCGCCTTGTCGACAGCCTGTCGTGCCTACCGCGGCAGGCTGTCGTCATTGCGTGGACAGGCTGTCGTCGTTACGTTAATAGGCCTCCGTGCGCTGCCCGTAAGTAGCGTGCTGTCAAATTGAAGGCTTTGTTTTTTGCAATACGGTACAAAAGTACAGAACTTTTACTTAACGGTCAAATTTGATCAGCTTAATCGTAAAGTGTGCGTAAGCCATGCACACAGTGTGCGCGGCTTACGCACACTTTTAACATTTGTTGATCGTTCTAAGCGATTGTAATGATTCTTTCCTGCAAAGATGATGAAGGATCTGTGGCAGACTGTTGCCGCCAGCGTTGACAGGCTGTCGTCGTTATAATAACAAGGGGGGCGGTTCTCCTGTACACTCGATAATCAGTAATCATACAGAAAGCCTTACGACAGTCCTTCTATTTGGCCGTTCTCGATGGTGATGCGCTCGGCTTGCGGACTCTTGGGGAGGCCGGGCATGCGAAGCATGTCGCCGGCAATGGCGACGATCATCTCGCTACCGCAGTTCAGAATGATGTCGCGGATGCGGATGGTGAAGCCCTCGGGCGAACCATAGCGGGTGGAGTCGGCTGTGAACGAGAACTGGGTCTTGGCGATGCAGACAGGATAGTGGGCGATGGCTCCGTCTTCGTCGGTAAAGGTGGCACGCAGGTCCTCGAGCTTCTTCTTCGCCGTCTTGCTGTACTCCACGGCAGCGGCGCCATAGATGCGCTTACATACCTTTTCTATCTTGTCTTCTAAACAGTCGGCCTCCTTGTAGGTGAAGTGGATGGGTAGCGGCTGGATGCGGTCGATGGTGTCGATGACGGTCTGTGCCAGTTCTACGGCTCCCTCGCTGCCACGCAGGAAGGCTTCGTTGACGGCAAAGCCCACGCCGAGGTCCTCGCAGTTCTTGCGTACGATGTCTATCTCCTCTTCCAGGTCGGTGTCGTGACGGTTGAGGGTGACCACGACAGGCTGTCCGAAGCCCTGCATGTTGCTGATGTGACGGTTCAGGTTCTTCAGACCTTCCGTCAGTCCCTTGGCATTGGGCTCCTTGATATGTTCAAGACTCACGCCGCCATGCATCTTCAGGCCTTGGGTGGTGGCTACGATGACTACCAACCGGGGCTGGAGTCCGGTCTTGCGGCACTTGATGTCGAAGAACTTTTCGGCTCCGAGGTCTGCACCGAATCCGGCTTCCGTCACAACATAGTCGCCAAAGGTCATGGCCATCTTCGTGGCTACGACGCTGGAGCAGCCGTGGGCGATGTTGGCAAAGGGACCGCCATGAATGAAGGCTGGTGTATGCTCTGTGGTCTGTACCAGGTTGGGGTTGAGGGCATCGCGTAGCAGGACGGTAATGGCACCGGCCACGCCGAGGTCTTTCACACGGAAATGCTTGCCGTCGGCGGTGATGCCGAGCACGATGTTCTCAATGCGGCGCTGCAGGTCTTTCTCATTGGTTGCCAGGCAGAGGATGGCCATGAGTTCAGAGGCTGGTGTGATGTCGAAGCCTGTCTCAGAAACCACGCCGTCGCCCCGCAGACCGGTCACCACATTGCGCAGGGCACGGTCGTTAACGTCGAGCACGCGCTTCCAGAAGATCTCACGCAGCGAGAAGCCCTCCTTGCGATGCTGGTAGAGGTAGTTGTCCAAAAGGGCGCTGATGGTGTTGTGGGCTGAGGTCACGGCGTGGAAGTCGCCTGTGAAGTGCAGGTTGATCTTCTCCATGGGCAGCACCTGGGCATAGCCGCCGCCGGCAGCACCGCCTTTCATGCCGAAGCAGGGACCTAACGAGGGCTCGCGCAGGGCCACGATAGCCCGTTTGCCCAACTTGTTCAGACCCAGGGCCAGTCCGATGCTCACGGTGGTCTTGCCGATGCCTGCCTTGGTGGGGCTGATGGCGGTCACCAGTATCAGGCGACTTTTCCTGACCTGCTTTTCGTCGATGAGCGAGATGGGTACTTTGGCCATATAGCGTCCATACGGTTCTATCTTTTCTGGGGCGATGCCCAGTCGGGAAGCGATGTCGTTGATGTGGTCAAGCTGGCATTCCCTTGCAATCTGAATGTCTGTCTTCATTGTCTTCTATGTTTACGCTTTCGTTGAACTTCATTCTCATGATCGTTGATAACAGGACGCAAAGGTACCACTTTATTTGCTGAGAGGCAAGAAAAACGGTCAAAAAGATGATTATCGGCCTCAAAATTTGGCAATTAGGCAGAAAAAGTGTAACTTTGCGACCTAAATAAAGAAAACGATTAAGAACATGAAACATCAGTTGCGCAGTGCTGTATGCACAGAAGGCCGCAGAATGGCCGGAGCCCGTGCCTTGTGGGTGGCTACAGGTATGAAACAGGAGCAGTTTGGCAAGCCGATTATTGCCATCGTCAACTCGTTCACGCAGTTTGTGCCTGGCCATACGCATCTGCATGAGATAGGTCAGATAGTCCGTGAGGAGATAGAGAAAATGGGTTGTTATGCCGCAGAGTTCAATACCATCGCTATTGACGATGGCATCGCCATGGGGCATGACGGCATGCTCTACTCGCTGCCTTCGCGTGACATCATTGCCGACTCGGTGGAGTATGGTGAATGCGCACAAGGCTGACGCCATGATTTGCATCTCCAACTGCGACAAGGTGACACCCGGTATGCTGATGGCTGCCATGCGCCTGAACATCCCTGCCGTCTTCTGTAGCGGCGGTCCGATGGAGGCAGGTCGCTGGCGTGGCGAGAATGCCGACCTCATCACGGCGATGGTGAAGGGTGCCGACCCCAGTGTCAGCGACGAAGAGCTGCAGGAGATTGAGCATTGTGCCTGTCCTGGTTGCGGTTCGTGCTCAGGCATGTTCACCGCCAACTCGATGAACTCGCTGACGGAGGCTATCGGACTGTCGCTGCCTGGCAACGGAACCATTTTAGCTACACATGTCAATCGTGTGGAACTGTTCAGACAGGCTGCTCGCCAGATTGTGAAGAACGCCTTAGCCTACTACGAAGACGGCGATGCCTCGGTTCTGCCGAGGAACATTGCGACCCGTCAGGCTTTCCTCAATGCTATGACCCTCGACATTGCAATGGGCGGCAGCACCAATACCGTGCTCCATCTGTTGGCAGTGGCTCAGGAGGCTGGTGCCGACTTCACCATGCAGGACATCGACGCGCTAAGCCGCAAGACACCGTGTCTCTGTAAGTTAGCGCCGAATACGCAGAAATACAGCGTGCAGGAGTGCAACCGTGCAGGGGGCATCTTAGGCATTATGCGTGAACTGGCCAAGGGTGGACTCATTGACGGCAGTGCCATGCGGGTGGACGGCATGACTCTTGACGAGGCCATACAGACCTACGACATAGCACCGGTGGCTGACAAACCACAGACGCCACATCCTGCACATATCTACTTCACTGCCCCCGGCAACCGCTTCTCGACGAAGATGGGTAGCCAGAACGAGCTCTATTCCTCGTTGGACACCGACCGCACGAATGGCTGCATCCGCGACATTGAGCATGCCTATACGAAGGACGGCGGACTGGCCGTACTCTTCGGCAACATTGCTCAGGACGGCTGTGTGGTGAAGACGGCTGGCGTGGACGAGAGTCTATGGCACTTCGAAGGTCCTGCCGTCTGCTTCGATTCACAGGAAGACGCCTGTGAGGGCATCTTAGGCGGACGGGTGAAGAAGGGCGACTGCGTGGTCATCACCCACGAAGGTCCGAAGGGTGGACCTGGCATGCAGGAGATGCTCTATCCCACTTCTTATATTAAGAGTATGCACATGGGTAAGGAGTGTGCGTTGATTACCGACGGCCGCTTCTCGGGTGGCACCAGTGGTCTGAGCATCGGACATATCTCGCCCGAGGCTGCCAACGGTGGTAATATCGGCAAGGTGAAGGACGGCGACATCATTGTCATCGACATCCCTTCGCGCAGCATCAATGTGAAGCTCAGCGACGATGAGCTGGCCGCCCGTCCGCAGCAGCCACTGAAGCGTAACCGCGTAGTCTCGAAGGCTTTGCGTGCCTACGCACAGAGCGTCAGCTCGGCTGATAAAGGCGGCGTGAGAATCATTGAATAACCCATAGTCCCAGAATACCCAGTAGACTCAGAAGACTCAGTAGACCCAGAAACCCCAGAAGACCCATAAAATATGAGAGACAGAATTACAGGTTCGAAAGCGCTGATGAGGGCGTTGCAGGCCGAGGGAGTGAAGACCATCTTCGGATACCCAGGCGGCAGCATCATGCCCGTCTATGATGCGCTGTTCGACTATACACGAGGCGAGAAGAGGTGTTTCGACCATATCCTTGTCCGTCACGAACAGGCTGCCACGCATGCAGCTGAAGGCTATGCACGCGTCAGCGGTGAGGTAGGTGTGGCATTGGTCACCAGTGGTCCGGGAGCCACCAACACGCTGACAGGTGTGGCAGACGCCATGCTCGACTCAACGCCCATTGTCGTCATTGCCGGTCAGGTAGCCATCAGTGCCCTGGGTACCGATGCCTTCCAGGAGGTCGACCTCGTGGGTCTGGCACAGCCCATCTCCAAGTGGTCTTACCAGATACGCCGTGCCGAGGATGTGGCATGGGCCGTCAGCCGTGCTTTCTACATCGCCCGCACTGGCCGTCCCGGTCCTGTGGTGCTCGACTTCCCACGTAACGCACAGGTGGAGGAAATCGACTGGGAACCGAAGAAGGTAGACTTCATACGCTCCTACGTGCCTTATCCCAAACTTGACGAGGCCGCCGTCCATGAGGCTGCTGAACTCATCAATCATGCCCAGCGTCCGTTAGCACTGGTAGGGCAGGGAGTAGAGCTGGGTAATGCCCAGGAAGAGCTGAAGGCGTTCTTAGAGAAGGCCGACATCCCTGCCGGACGTACCATGCTTGGGCTCTCGGCATTGCCCTCCGACCATCCGCTGAACGTCGGCATGCTGGGTATGCATGGTAACTACGCCGTCAATCTGAAGGAACAGGAATGCGACGTGTTGATAGCCATCGGCATGCGCTTCTCCGACCGTGTGACGGGCAATGTGAAGACCTATGCCAAGCAGGCGAAGATTATCCATTTAGACATTGACCGCAGCGAGATTGACAAGAACGTCAAGACCGACGTGGCCGTGGTGGCCGACTGCAAGGAGTCGTTGCCTGCCATCACCGCTCTTCTTGACGATGCTCAGCGTTCAGCGTTCAGCGTTCAACGTAAGGAGTGGCGTGCGTCATTCAGGGAACTCGACGAGAAGGAGCGTGAGAAGGTTATCCTTCCTGCCATCCATCCCAAGGATGGGCCGCTACTGATGGGCGAGGTGGTCAATGCTGTGGCCGAGCAGGCTCCTAAGGGTACTGTCCTTGTGACGGACGTTGGCCAGAACCAGCTGTTTGCCACCCGTTACTTCCGCTATCCCGAGAAGCGTAGCATCTGCACCAGCGGCGGCCTCGGCACCATGGGCTACGGCATGCCCGCTGCCATCGGAGCTACCTTTGCCACCAGTCGGACGGTGGTTTGCTTCATGGGAGACGGCGGCTTCCAGATGTGTATCGAGGAACTGGGCACCATCATGGAACAGCAGGCTCCTGTGAAAATGATTCTCATGAACAACCACTATTTAGGCAACGTGCGCCAGTGGCAGGACATGTTCTGGATGCGCCGTAAGTCGTTCACCAAGATGATGAACCCTCGCTACGAACACATTGCTCAGGGCTATGGTATTCCCTACCAGTCCGTCACCGACCGCAAAGAGTTGGCAGCTGCCGTGGAGAAGATGCTGACAACGCAAGGCCCGTACATTCTGGAGTGTCTCATCAAGGAGGACGACGACGTGCTGCCCATGACTCCGCCAGGCATGAATGTCAATGATATGATGCTCGAAATATAAAGACCCACCCCCAGACCCCTCTCTTGTAGGGAGGGGAGTAATTACAAAATAAAAACAATATGGAAAATAATAAAGAAGTGAAAAGAGTTTCTACTCCCCTCTCTACAAGGAAGGGGCAGGGGGGTGGGTCTGCCCTATACACCCTCTTGGTTTATTCAGAGAATATTGCTGGTATTCTGAACCAGATTACCGCTGTGTTCACCCGTCGTCAGGTCAATATTGAGAGCCTGAACGTGTCGGCCTCCAGCATCGAGGGTGTCCATAAGTACACCATCACTGCGTGGAGCGACGAAGACCAGATCATCAAGATTACCCGTCAGATAGAGAAGAAGATAGACGTCGTGAAGGCCAACTACTTCACCGACGACCAGTTGTTCATCCGCGAGTCGGGACTCTATAAGCTGTCTACCGAGAAGGTGCTGCAGAACCCCGAGATTTCGCGTACCATCCGTCGCCACGATGCCAGCATCATGGAGGTCAACCCCACCTACACCGTGGTGATGAAGAACGGTAAGACCGAGGACATCCTCAACCTCTACGAGGCCCTCAACCGCTTCGACTGTGTGTTCCAGTACACCCGTTCCGGCCGCATTGCCGTTACCCGTGCCAAGCAGGAACAGGTCAGCGAGTTCCTTGAACAGCGTGAACAACAGAGCCATACCTAATGTTTAAGAGCAAACGACAGTTCATCCTCACCTTCTTTGCCATCGTCGCCTTCCTGGCGGTGGCCAAGTTTGTGTACAAAACTGCTCTTACGACTCACGACTCACAGTTGACATCAACGACGACGTCAACGATAACGTCATTGCAACACCATCCAGTCCGCTCCGTCCCTGACTACAAGACGGCCTTCCCCGACAGCCAGGCCGTACAGATAGTGGCCGCTGAACAGTGGGGGGTCAGACCCGTGAGTAACCGCGTGGATGCCGAATACCGCATGAACGAACTGGTCTATGTCGGCGAGAATCCTTATTACCACGTCGACCGTCTCAGCAGCTCCATACCCTATCTTGTACCTCGTGCTGCCGTACTGTTGCAGGACATAGGACAAGCCTTTTACGATAGCCTCTACGTCAAGGGACTGCCCATCAACAAGCTTATCGTCACCAGCCTGCTCCGTACCGAGGACGATGTTGCCCGTCTGCAGCAGCGCAACGGTAATGCTACCGAGCGTTCGTGCCACCTTTTCGGCACCACCTTCGACATCTGCTACAACCGCTATCACCCCGTTACCCGTGAAGTCCGTAACGACACTCTCAAGTGGGTACTCTCCGAAGTGCTACGTGATAAGCGTGCTGAAGGTCGTTGCTACATCAAGTACGAGGTCAAGCAAGGTTGTTTCCACATGACAGTACGATGAAGCAAGCAAAAGAAAACGGCAAGGACGAAAAGGAGGACGGGGGGATTACTCTGCGCCGAAATACTCCTGAAGTTCAGCTGTGGCACTGCCTTCGACGTTGGGCATGTCGCGGATGATGCGGCCGTGCTCCAGCAGGGCGATGCGCGTGGAGATGTCGACAGTGTGCTGCAGGTTGTGGGAAGAGATGAGGATGGTGCTGCCCGTCTCATGGGCATAGTCGGTGAGCAGGTGCTTCAACAGGAGCTGACTGGTGGGGTCGAGGAAGTTGAAGGGCTCGTCGAGAATGACTGTCTGGGGACGACGGAAGAGGGCTGAGATGATGCCAACCTTCATCTTGTTACCGGCAGAGAGGTTGCGAATGAGTTTCTTCTGACCAAAAATCTCGCCTGCCGAGAAGCGCTCGAACATGGCTAAGCGTTCGTTGACTTCAGCGGGCTTGATGCCGGACACCTTTGCCAGGAAAGAGAAGTACTCCTCGGGGGTAAGGAAGTCGATGAGGAAGCCTTCATCAACGTAGGCTCCTACGTGCTGTTTCCACTCTTCGCTTTCTGCTGGATTGACAGAATCAATCAGCACGCTGCCGTCATCGGGTTGCAGCAGGTCGAGGAGCAGGCGGAAGAGGGTGGTCTTGCCTGCACCGTTGTTACCTACAAGCCCGAGGATATCCCCGTCGTTCACGGTGAACGAGGGAATATCACAGGCACATGTTTCGCCAAATTGCTTCTTGAGATTACTAATGGTAATCATAATTCTTTACGAGTTTTTGAGTTTACGAGTTTTTGAGTTTACGAGTTTTTGAG
>Ga0265298_10007635_pt1 | contig 13107 bp, 7 predicted proteins | sample AusTroGonzalo_MG_3_FD_193486 | JGI IMG/M metagenome (GOLD analysis project Ga0265298, IMG submission 193486) | Bovine rumen microbial communities from tropical cattle in Woodstock, Queensland, Australia - Gonzalo_01 | ecosystem: Host-associated > Mammals > Digestive system > Stomach > Rumen ... | reverse complement strand
TCCCGTCCACATATATTTGCGGTCCTCGCATTCCGGCTCGTTCCAGATCTCCCAGTAAGTCATCTTGTAATGGAAACCGTTGGCCCAGCCGCGGGTGTAGTGACGGATGATCCCGGCGCAGATCTTCGCCCATTTGGTGAAATCCTTCGGCGGATTGACATAATAGGCTTTGCGCCACACTTCATTCTCGATGGTGACGCCGAGACGGTAATACGGTTCGACTTTGGCGTTGACCAGACTGGTGATCAGCGGATCGGTCCAGGTGAAATCATAGGATGCCGGATCGTCCGGATCGGCGTCGAAATCGCGGAACACATTGGGAATGTCCACGAACCGTCCGGCTCCGAACGCGCCGCCGGTATCATGCAGCCGGGAATACGGGATCCCGGCCTCGGTGAGGAAATGGAACAGCGAATCATTGCTCCAGCCGATGATCGGCGGCTGGCCGATGGCGTGGACCGGTTTCATGGCCCGGATTTTTTTGGTGAAATCAACCGTGATCTTAGTCATTTTCAAATTCCTTTCAATGCAGACGATATTTGCTGTCAGTTAACAATAACTGAAAAAAAGGATTTTTCAAGCGGGAAAGAAAGATTTCCGGTAAAAATCGAAAACCAGCTTCCTGGTGTCAGGGTTGCACGAACGCGGCGTTACCGGATGCGGAAAATATTCCGTTTGATCCAGCCGAGCATCTGATGGATCGGAATGACTCTGGACGTAAACCAGTAAAACGCGATCCAGACCAGCGCAGCATAGAAAAACCAGTCTTTCCGATAATAGTCGGTATGAGGCCAGAACGGCCGCGGTTTCAATGGTTCATTATACTGGTGAAAGAAATCGAAATGATACGGGATGATATATTGGAACAGAACCAGACGTTTTTCTTTCTGAAACGTTTTTCTCCGGATCTCGCCTTGTTTCACATACGAATCGAGCAGCAAAATATAGTTGTGGCCAAAGATTTCCGCATGATTCCGCTGGGAATTATAAAGGATCCGCTGGACAAAGTAAACGATATGGTTGAAAATGACCGCCTTTTTGCCCGTCTGCAGGATCCGGAACGCCATGTCGACATGAGGAAAATTGATTTTCCACGCCCGGAATGGATCTTCCAGCGCGAGATACGTTTCCCTTTTCACGCAAAACGAATTGATGCTGGTGAAATGGAATGATGCATATTTCAGAAGTTCATCGCAATTTTCGATCCGGATGAATTCCTCGGGACGTTTGGGAAAACAAAGCGGAAAGACCAGGTCGGCTTCATCCTGAAACTGTTCCAGCAGCCCGATGAACTTATCCAGCTGCCCTTCATCGAAAACATTGCTGTCGGTATTCAGCTTTATGAATTTTCCGCTCCCGTGGTTCATGGCATTCTGAAAATTGAAGTGCGGATCGATCCCTTCTTTCAAACCAATATATTTGACCTGATCGGGATATTTCTGCTGAAATTCCCGGCAGACAGGATCCGTATGGTCTGTGGATGCATTGTTCGAAATCACCACTTCGACTTTTTTTTCCAGAAAACTGTGTTCCCGGGTCAGCCGCGTCAGCGTCTCCCGGAGCAGGTCCGCCCGGTTATAGGTGGGGATGCAAATCGAACAGAGGAATCGGTCTTGTTTTTCCGGCATATTCAGTCTTCCTGCTTATCAATATTTCATTTTACCAGCAGATCGCGGACCAGGGAACGGACCCCCAGTCCATAACGGAAATATTCGGACCAGAGGGACGCCGCAGCCGCCGGACGGAAAAACCGGCTCCTGGTGTGCAGAACTGCCCGTTTCCGGAAGAAATCCGCAAACCTTCTCAGCTGTTCCAGATTTTCCGATGGAAACAATTCCCGATGCCGTTCCTGTGCAGCGACCTGATAAATATGATCCAGCTGCTGGGCGGTTTTTTCTATTTCCGCAGTCGAACGGGAAAACAACGCAAGAAGCTGCGGGACAGATTCCGGCTGCGGCGCTTCGAATCCGTTCGAATTGGTTTCATGGATCCGATAATGAGTCAGAATCTCATCCAGATAATACAGTTTGCCGGCCAGACTGGCGATCCGGGCCAGCCACACGTCATGATACAAACGGCTTTTGCCATAATCCTCCGGAACGGCGGTGAACAGATCCAGCATGTTTTTTTTCATGACCATATTATGCGCGGGGAATATGTATTTCTGCATGAATATGTCTTTGAAACTGTCCCAGGTCCCCTGTTCCAGCCGGCGGGTGAATTCGTAAAACGCCGGCGTCCGTTCCACAAAAAGCTGATGATGCGGATTCAGGTCTTTGTCTGTGGTTTCACTGTTGCAGACCGCCGCCATTTTATCCGGATGTGTCTCCAGGGCGCCGGCCAGTTTCTCGATTTTCTGCGGCAGCCAGACGTCATCCTGATCGCAGAAATAAATAAGATCGCCGACCGCCTGCTGTGCCAGATTTCTGTAATTCCCGATAATGCCGAGGCGGGACGGATTTCTGATGATCCGCAAGTCTCCGGAATACGCATTCCGCACCCGGTCTATTTCATCGATGGTTTTTTCATCTCCGGAATCGTCGCCGATCAGGATCTCATCCGGTGCCAGGGTCTGATGAAACAGACTCATCAGCTGTTCGGCGATATATTTTTCGCCATGATAAGTAGCGATGATCACGGATATTTTCATCTGTTTTCCTGAGAATTCCGGATTCGTGATTTCAAGTCAGCCCTGGTCTGACGGGTCGGATCGGGAGTCTAAAAAACCCTGCCGGTTGCCCGGCAGGGTTCAATCTCGTAAAAGATACTCTTACTTGATCAGCAATGATTACTGAACCAGAACGCCGGTCGTGTTGATCGGGGTATCTTTGGAGGCAGTAGCACTGTGCTTGTATTTGTTGGCGCTGCTGCCATATACCAGCGGGATGGCATCCGTGGTGGTGTAGCCGCCGAAGTACTGAACGTTGGAAGCCCAGTTGTCACCGGCGTAGTTGCGGACGGAGCCGTCAACGAAGCAGATGTTGCCGTATTTGTCATGGTTGGCTTTCGCGCTGGCAATTTCATAGCCGCAGTCGAAGGTCAGACCGCTGTCCGGGCTGTCGTTTTCGGTCAGGCCGGCGATGAACGCATAGCTCAGGTTGGTCTGGGCAACCGTGGTGGCAACAGCCTGCAGAACATAGTCAGAGGCGTTGGACAGGGTGCCAGCCATATAGCCAGCGCCCGGCTTGACGCCGTTCAGGGTGCCGGACGGGCAGACGAAGGTCTTATAGTCGGTATTGTAGTTCTGGCTCATCAGCAGGGTGATGGACGGGCCGTTGTGATATCCATCGGAAACTTTGCTCTTATCCCAATCGCTCACGCTGCTCTTGTAGTAAGCGCCGGTGCAGGGGAATTTTTCGCTGAAGTCACCGGCATACATCTTGGCGGCCAGACCGATCTGTTTCAAGTTGCTGGCGCAGGAGATGCGGCGGGCTTTTTCACGGGCGCTGTTCAGGGCGGGCAGAAGCATGCCGGCCAGGATAGCGATAATGGCGATAACTACGAGGAGCTCGATAAGAGTAAAGATCTGTTCTTTACGGACTTTCATTTTTTTCTTCTCCAAAATTTTTTTGGTTGTTGGTAACAGGTTTTCAGGCTCAATGCCTGAGATTCATCTTGCGCATCCCTTCTCCGGAATGCATTTCTACATCCTTGATCTTTGTCGTCGGCCTCCTTTTTTTAAGACGGTTCACAGTTAAGGAAACTCAGTAATTCCTTTCCAATTAACCTATATTATAATCATTTTTTTCAAAATGCCAATACCCCAAACCGAAAAAAATCGATTTTTTTTTGAATTTTTTTGTTTTTAAGGGAAACTGCCCTCCATTTTTCAGCTGCTGGACGGCTGAAACCGCTCTTTACAGACCGGCAAACAGATCGTCGGCGGGTGCGATGAACGGCGCGAATTTCCGGCGGAGTTCTTCCAGCTTATCCAGATAATACGGCACATTCTCGTCCCGCACGGACTCATCCGCATCGGTCAGCAGCTTGGCATTGTCCACCACCGAGACCCGTTTCTTGTCCCCTGTTATATAAAAGGCGATCTGGTCGCCCTGGCGGTATACGCGTCCGGATTTGATCGCCAGGTCATATGCCGCGCTGCGTTTGCCCGTGCCGGCGGCGAGCTTGCGCTTGTAGGTTTCCGGCGAATCGGCCAGCGTTTCACTTTTTGCCAGTTCGGCGAAGGGCAGGGCATGCGTGTTCAGCGCCTGCGTGAATTCCGCGTGGATCCGGTCCGGAGCCTGCCGGTCGTGATGCAGCAGGGCGTCGATGACCTGAAGCATGTAGCGCCGCTGGAAAGGTTCCAGTCCGCGGGATTTGAGGGCGGCACCGGTCAAAGTGATCTCGCCTTTGGCCGTCAGCAGCGCGTAATTCTTGCTCTTGTAGCAGAACATGGCCGGATACGATTCGTCGAAATCGACCTCGATCCCTTCCGGCAGCACGGCTTTGAGCGCCGCATCGGCATCGGAAAGGCTCTTTCCCTCCGCCAGCTGGAAATAAATGCCGTCGGTGTCCATTTCGATGATCCTGGCGCCGTTCGCTTTAAGGGTTTCGAGCATCAGCGTCAGGATCTCCCGTCCGCGGGAAGTGACCCGTTCGGCCATGTTGAAATCATTGAGGAATCCCTGTTCGAAGCCGAGATAGCCGTAGAAGGAGTTGATCAGGATCTTGAACGCGGATTGCAGGGCGCTGTAATAATCTTTTTTCTCCTGGGTTTCGGCCTTTCTGGCGGCATCCTTGGCTTCCAGCCGGAAGGTGCGCAGCTTCTTGAGCCATTGCGGGAAGATCTGCAGCGTGTCGCGGGCGGGGATCCAGCCTTCGGAAAGGATGACCGAGGGATACAGCGACCGCACGTCGCAGTGGTCGACCCGTTCGAAGATGCCGGTTTCCAGTGCCTGGGTCAAAGCACCGGCAAAAGTCCGGCCTCGTTCGGCCGCCGGCAGAGCGCACCCCGCTTTCAGGTATTCGGCGGCAAAGAGCGAATCGATCCGCGTGGCGTTGCCCCGGACAATGCAGTTCTGATAGCCATACGGCACGATCCGGGTCTGATAAAACCAGCTGGGGGAAAGGATCGCGGAAAGGGCGCGGGTCTCGCGCACGTCATCCCGCGCATATTTCAGCAGTTTTTCGCGGTCATGGCTCCAGGAGTCCGTGATCGCCGCACCGTCGATATAGGTCCGGTCCGGGGCGGCGACCCCGAAGTGTTTCGCCGCATATTTCAGCCCGTAGCTGTCCAGATTGCGGTGGACCGCATCATAGAAATAGAGCAGAAAACTGGTATCCGCCACATGCCGGCCGTAAATGTCGTAACGGGTATAGGTCACGATCCGTTCGGCCACGGTGAAACGGGAATTCCGTTTCTTCGGCGTCGAACCGTCGCGGCCCAGTTTCAATTTGATCTTATGGCGTTTCGCCCGGGTTTCCAGATACGGCAGATCGAAACGGAAGATATTGTGTCCTTCCAGAATATCCGGATCGCGTCCGGTCACTTCCGCGCAGAATGCTTCCAGCAGTTCTTTTTCCGACGGGAAATCGGCGAGCGAGAGCACTTTTTCCCAGCCCGTGCTGTCGGAAAGCGAGATGATGATCACCGCATCGTCGGCCCGGTCGGCATTGGGAAATTCATAGCCCGGCGAACAGAGCGTTTCGATATCGAACTGGAGACGGCGCACTTCCGGGAAGGCCATGCCGGTGAACAGACGCAGGTCGTGCTGGATCAGAAACTGCTGTGTCAGGTCGCTGAACAGCCGGAACGGCGCGTTCGGCTGTCCGCCGGAAAAACCGGTCGTCTTCTTGAGCATGGCGACCGCTTCGTCATACTGTTCGGAATTGTCGAATTCCGCTTTGAAACGGAAATCACCCGGACCGGCCAGCGGGGTCACCCGGATCCCCGGATGATCCGCCGGAAAAGCCTCAAAAGCGGTGAGCAGGAACGGATGGAACGGCATCGTCCGCCGTTCGACGATATCGTTTTCCTGCCGGATGAATACTTCCGCGGTTCCGTCTTTGGCCGTTTCCACGGCCACGATCCGGTTGAGCTGATCAGACATCGGATCCCATCCTTTCCCCCTGTCGGGATGTGATTCGATCAGTCGATCGAATATTTGGCTGCGGTCTTTTTCAGCGCCGCGACTTGTTTTTCGGTCAGGACTTTCCCGGCGGAGCGCTGCTTGGCCAGCGATTCGAAAAACGCCTGATCGTCGTAGACGCGGTTGCGGACCCGTTTCGGTTCGGCCCAGCTGGTGATCTTTTTCATTTTCACGATCAGCGCATCGACTTCGTCCATGGTGACGGGCTTGGCCGGTTCGGCGGCCGGAGCAGCTGCGGGAACCGTCTTTTCATCAAGATGGAGTGCTTGTGCGATTCCGGCGAAATTCGGCAGATCGTTTTTATAACGGACCGCGATCCGTCCCAGCGATTTGAGCTGTTTATCGCTCAAAGTGCGGCCTTTGTCAACCTGTTCCTGCAGGGATTCGAAAAATTTCTTTTCATCGAATCCGCGGCGGGCTCCCTTGTCCGGAGCTTTCCAGCGGATCGCTTTCATGGCATTGAAGACATCTGCCAGATTGTCCTGCGGGGGAGCGGCTGCCGCTGCCGCGGCGCGCTTCTGCTGCCATTCCTGGACCATTGCCATACGTGCTGCCCGTTCCTCCCTGGTGGCGTTCAGCTCGCCGGTGAAACCATATTTTTCCGCGCAGCTGTCCAGATCCGGCAGCTGGCCGGAATATTTGACCGCCATCCGGAGCATGGCTTCCCACTGCGGAGCGGAAAGCTGTCTGCCGGCATCGACCGCGGATTTGACCGAACGGTAGAACTTCCGGTCGTCGTAGACCCTCGTTCCGCTCTTTTCCGGCGGATTCCAGTTCTGGATCGTGCCGAGCAGGGAGATCAGCTGCGAGCCTTTGGGACCCTGCGGCGCACCCATCGTTTTGGCCGACTTCAGCCAGTTCTCAAATTTCTCATAGAAGGTGCGCATCATTTCGGTCCACTGGACTTTGCCTTCTTCCACCTGGTCGAGTTCGTCTTCCATCTTGGCCGTGAATCCGACTTCGAACAGATCCGGCAGATGCTCCACCAGATAATCGCAGATCCGGAATCCCAGATCGGTCGGCTTGAGTTTCCCCTTGTCCTTTTCCACATAGCTGCGTTCCTGGATGGTGTTGACGATGGTGGCGTAAGTGGAGGGACGGCCGACGCCGTTCGATTCCAGTTCCTTGATCAGGGTAGCTTCGGAATAACGCGGCGGCGGTTCGGTGAATTTCTGTTCGCCCAGCAGTTCATTGAGCTGGCAGTTCTCGCCCTGACGCAGTGCTTTCAGCGTGTCGGCGTCTTTCAGGTCCGATTCTTCCTCTTCAATTCCTTCTTCCTTGATGTTATAGACCCGGAGGAAGCCGGGGAAGGTGGTCACGGTTGCCATGGAACGGAAAGTGTAGGTCCGTCCGTCGCCGCCCTGTCCGGCCACATCGACTGTGGTCCGGAGTTCTTCCGCGGACGCGGTCTGGCTGGCGATGAACCGGCGCCAGATCAGCGCATAAAGTTTCAGGCTGCGGTCGTCCAGATACGGTTTCACCTGATCGGGCGTCAGGTTGACATCGGTCGGACGGATCGCTTCATGGGCGCCCTGGGCCGAAGCTTTCGAACGGTAGAACGGCACTTTGGCCGGCACATATTCCTGTCCGTAATTCTGCGCGATGAACTGTCTCGCGGCATTCTGGGCTTCCTGCGAAACCGTCACCGAGTCTGTTCTCATATAAGTGATCAGACCGACGGGGCCGCCGGTGCCGACATCCACGCCTTCATACAGCTGCTGGGCGATCCGCATGGTGGCGCTGGCGGAAAAACCGAGCGAAGAGCTGGCCGCCTGCTGCAGTGTGCTGGTGATGAACGGCGGAGCCGCATGACGCTGACGGGGCAGGCTTTCGATCGAACTGATTTTCCAGTCCCGCGCCGCCCGGACTGCCGCTTCCAGTGCTTTGGCGGTCGCCTGATCCCCCACCGCGGCTTTTTCACCGTCGATCTTGAACAGCTTACCGTGGAAGATCCCCGGCAGTGCCTGAAATTTCGCCAGGAAATTCCAATATTCTTCCGGCTTGAAATTCTGGATCAGCCGTTCCCGTTCGCAGACCAGCCGCAGTGCCACCGACTGCACCCGGCCCGCGCTCACGCCTTTTTCGATCCGTCCCCACAGCAGCGGACTGACCATATAACCGACGATCCGGTCCAGCACCCGCCGTGCCTGCTGCGCATCCACTTTGTCGATGTCCAGCGTGGTCGGCGACTGGAACGCTTTGGAGATGGCCGAACGCGTGATCTCATGGAAGGTGACCCGGTGGAACGCCGCTTTCCGGTTGCATTTTGAAAGGATCTCCTGCAGATGCCAGGCGATCGCTTCTCCTTCGCGGTCAGGGTCGGGCGCCAGATAGATATCGGTCGCTTTTTTGGCTGCCGATTTCAGCTCGGCCAGATTCTTCGAACGTTCCTTCGTTTCTTCATACTGCGGCATGAAACCGTGTTCGATATCCACTCCGAAGGTCCGGGTCGGCAGATCGCGCACATGGCCCATCGAGGCCTTGATCGCATATTGACTTCCAAGCATTTTTCCGATGGTCCGCGCTTTCGCCGGGGATTCCACAATGACCAGTTTATTCATATTCTGTCCACATCCATTTTGGTTTTTGTTGCTTTATATATCCTTTAAAGGTAGCGTCTTTTTCCCCGTCTGTCAAGTCCGGAAAGAAAAAAAAGTCAAACTTTCCTGTTTTTATACAGGTTTTTGGGGAGAAAAGACAGGGCTGGATCCGATGCTTGTAACTTGAAGTGAGTGCAGCGAACGGTCCTTGAAACTTGTAACTGCCTTGCCGTGCTCAGCTGAGCGCGGCAAGACTGGTGTTCCATTCGTTTCCGACAGAGCCGTAATAATGCCAGTCGAGCGAATCCTCTCCCATGACCAGCAATGCGCCGAGATCGCCCCCCGCGGTCCGGATCCGGAGGTCGTCCACGCCGTCGGCGTTGAAATCCGCGATCTGTTCGACCGCGGCGTCACCGAGATCGCCGATACCCAGCCAGCCGACCGCGTTGCCGTTCTGCACCAGCCAGGCGCCATAATAACTGCCGTTTTTCAGCAGCACGTCGTCCGTGCCGTCGCCGTTGAAGTCGCCCGCTCCGATGATTTCAAAACCGTTCGCCAGAGTATCGAGACCGGCCCACATCGGGGTGCCGTCCGCCTGGGTCAGCCAACAGCCGGCAAATCCCGCATCGTGCGCCAATACCACGTCGGCGCGTCCGTCGCCGTTCAGGTCGCCGATGGCAGAGAGTTTCCATTCGTCGCCGAGACTCTGGAAATAGTTCCAGCCCTGGCCGTTCGTGAAGTAACACCCCACCGCGCCGTTGGCCGCGCGCAGCAGCAGATCGGTCTGTCCGTTGCCGTTGAAATCACCAAGTCCGACGATCTGCGCATCAGGATCGAATGAACCGATGGTTTCCCAGCCGTTGACCACGCCGTCGTTGTCGGTCGTCCACGCGCCGATCACATTGTCGCTGTTCCTGACATATACATCATTGGCCGACTTGCCGGCAGCAGTCCAGCCCATGCCGAAAATCTCCCAGCCGGCATTGCGCTGACTCAGGTTGCCCCAGACCGGCGTCTGATTTTCCTGGATCAGCCACGCGCCGGTCGCACCGTCCGCAGGATGGGTGGACTGGTCTATGGTCATCACGATATCCGCGCGCCCGTCCCCATTCAGGTCGCCGGCGGTTTTTGCCGCGGGAACGGGAGCCTGCTTTTTGATCTGCAGCTTGAGCGCATTGTCTTCGACGATCAAATCGGCATATTCGCTGACGGTCGTGCCGCTGCCGGACAGGACGATATCGCTTTCCCCCGTGCCGGTTACCGTAATGGATAACTGGCTGAGCCAGGTTGGATACGAGGCTCCGCCGGCGGCTTCAAAAAGCGTATAGGTCCCCAGTTCCGCATCGGACATGTCTGCAGAAATCTCAGCATAGTAATAAATATTGTAGACCGAGTCGGTAATGGTGAACATGGCAGACTCCGACACCTCGTGCAGTTCGAACGTCAGATCGGTATAATTGTAGAGTCCGCCGATCAGGGAACTGGTGCTGTCGATGGTGATGGCGTCATCCCCATTGCCGGGCGATACGGTGCCGTAAAGCCGGGAATGTCCGGTCAGGATCAGCTCGTCATCGCCATCGCCGAAAAAGACATCGCCGACTGCGATGGACCGGTTGGTCAGAGAATAGATATCTTTGCCGGCGCTTCCGTAGAAGCTGAAGTAAGCAGAATCCAATACTTCCTGTCCGGGATCGGTATCGTTTTCCCTGGCCGACTGCAGTGATGTCAGAACCGCGGCCGCACCCAGGGAATAGTCATTGCCGACCGCATAACTGCCGGCGTAAATCAAAGCATTGTCGGCATAAACTGCCGAATCGGACCCGTCAGACAGGTAAAAAGCGAAATTGTAATTATTTTCCGTATCCACGATCAGCGCCCCGGAAAAATCATCGAACACTGCGGAATACGAATCGGAAGTCCGGAAACCGAATCCCCAGGAGGAGCTTGAATCGGTCACCGTCAGAAGCATATTGAAATTGCTGACGGCCGTATTCCCGGAAAGCCTGATGTATTCAGTCAATTCCAATGCCTGATCTCTGACTGCGGAATCGAACCGGACCGTATTGTCGCCGCTCATTCCGTTGGCCTGTTCGAAGGCGCGGATCATGGTTCCCGTTCCATAGAGCCGGCTGTCGGTCACCGTAAAAGTCTCCTGATGATCCGTCCGCAGATCATAGATGAATTCATAGAAATTCAGGTCACGGATCTCCTGCCGCGTATACCAGCGGGTGTCGGGAGAGTATTTTCCCCAGCCGAAATTGATATGGAATCTGTCTTCGCCGCTGTCATATCCGTCAATGACCACTGCATGGCCCGGGATCGAAGCGCCGACCGGCTGCCCCGCCTCGAGATTTTCGATCAGGACTTCGAATCCTTCATCGGTAAAACTGTATAGCCCGGGTTCGATTTCAGTTCCCCAGCAGGAATCGCCCCAGTAGAGTCTGGAAACGGTTACACCGGTCATGCCTGAGCGGTAAAACAAGGTCTCTTCCCAGGCGGTCGAAGTTCCGCTGGAAGAATAATCGGCCTGCTGGACCACGCCGCAGGCATAAAGCAGTGCCGCCGCATCTTCCGCCGAATCCAGATCATAATCGGCAAGATAACTGTTGATCGCAGCAAACGACAGCGTTCCCGGTGTTGATCCGTCCGCCTTGACGTCGATCGTCAGATTGCCTTTGATACTCGTATATTCATCCGGATTTTCCAGGGTCAATGCCAGTTCCAGCCCTTTTCTTTCAATGTAATAATAGATGATCTGTCCGGCTGCGGTATTGGTGCATCCGGTCACGGAATGGGTGCTCGTATTCGTATCGGTCGGACAATATTCATTGTAGGCGACAGTCGTATTATCGCCGATGTCGATGATCCCGGACTGATTCCATAAAGTGGAAAGCAGGATCCCTGGAGTTCCTTCAACGGGAATGACGGTGAAATTCAGATCTCCGGCCGGAGCTGTGATTATATCCGTGCTGATGATTGCCGTGTCCTTGCCCATTTTTTACACCTCTCTCCCAATGAAAAAATATTCTGCTTACAATGAGCCCTGCGCCTGGAAACAGAGCTGTCCGCTTTCGGCATTCCGGCCGTCCACATAGAAAGTCCCGTCTTCCATCACCTGGCCTCCGCAATGAATGACCGCGTTCAGCGCGCCGGGCATCAGAAAGTTGATCTGGAATTCCTTCGGATGGCAAAGCCTGCCCGTCAGTTTCCCCAGCGTGTCCACCATATAGGATCCGTAAAAGGCATTGTTGAGGTGACGGTTGAGGTCGATATTGGATTCCAGCACCTGATACTGCAGCAGATTTTCCAGTGGCGTTGCGGGCTCCGCGATCTTGTCCAGTTCCGGGAAAAAACGCGGTTTGTCCTGATTGCGGTCCGCAAAGTCAGCCAGCATCTTGAACGGTTTCACCGGGCGGAATTTGGCGTCGTCGATCACGATCCAGAAACTGGTCCCTTCGACCAGCCGTTCGCCGTTTTCCGCGATCAGCTGATACTGACGCGTTGCGAACAGCCGGTTCAGACCGGTCGGATAGGTCATGACCGTCAGTTTTTCGCCGAGTCTCGGATACCGGTTGAAACGGAGCCGGAGGCGGGACAGCACCCAGAGTTCGTGCCGGACCAGCAGATCGTTCATGCCGATCCCGAGCAGATCGGCGTGGCAGGCAGCGATATCCTGAAAATAATCCAGGATGCAGTTGAGTTTCAGAACCGCGTCCGGGCCGCATTCATGATGCGTCACGGTATGTTCCTGTGTCAGAAAATCGGGTCCCTGTTCCATGATCTCACACCAGTCCTTTCAGCATCTTGCGCACTTCGTCGTCAGTCATCGGCCGCGGATTGAGCTTCATGCTCGCACTGCGGCAGTTTTTCACGATGAAATCGAAATGCGATTCATTCAGCCCGTAATCCCGGAATCCGGCCTTGACGCCGGTTTTCCGGCAGAGATCCAGACAGACCGCCAGAAAATCGTCCGCCGTGCGTCCGAATCCGCAGCGCTGCGCGATCTCGCCGTATTGTTTTTCACAGGCGGGCAGGTTCCATTTGACCACGGCGGGGATCAGCGCGGCGCAGGCTTTCCCGTGCGGCACACCGAGCAGGGAGCCGATCGGATGCGCCAGACCGTGGATCGCGCCCAGCCCTGTCTGCGAAAACGCCATCGCGGACATCATGCTGCCTTCCGCCATTTCCGTGCGGACGGCCAGATCGGAACCGTCCTGACAGGCTTTCTCCAGATTGGCGGCGAATTTGATCAGCGCCGCACAGCTCAAGGACTGCGTGACTGCGGAGGCTTTGGGCGAGGTGTAGGATTCGAAGGCCTGCACGAACGCATCCAGTCCGCTGGCCGCCGTCAGGGCAGGGGGACAGCTCAAAGTCAGCGCCGGATCGACCACTGCCAGATCCGCGACCATCGACGGATGACGCAATGATTTCTTGATTTTGGTTTCAGGATCGGTCAGGACCGAATTGAAACCAAAATC
>Ga0265298_10007633_pt1 | contig 13109 bp, 18 predicted proteins | sample AusTroGonzalo_MG_3_FD_193486 | JGI IMG/M metagenome (GOLD analysis project Ga0265298, IMG submission 193486) | Bovine rumen microbial communities from tropical cattle in Woodstock, Queensland, Australia - Gonzalo_01 | ecosystem: Host-associated > Mammals > Digestive system > Stomach > Rumen ... | reverse complement strand
CAGATAGGCAGCAGCGGCGACTCCGCCAGGATAGGCAGCAGCGGCAACTCCGCCAAGATAGGCAGCAGCGGCTACTCCGCCAGGATAGGCAGCAGCGGCTACTCCGCCAGGATAGGCAGCAGCGGCGACTCCGCCCAGATAGATTCCACGGGCGAAGATTCCGTTATTTGCTGCGCCGGGCGCGGCTCCCGCATAAAGGCAAAGCTCGGCTCATGGATCACACTCGCCGAGTGGAAATACGACAGGGCAAAAAAACGCTATGTACCCACAATGGTAAAGACCGTGCAGATTGACGGTAAGGACTACCTGCCGGACACCTGGTATCAGATGAAGGGCGGGAAAATAGTTGCTGTTAACAATGGAAAAGAGAGGTCGTAAACGTATAGACAGGATGGGCCGGCGCTACGGGCGCCTTACCGTCTTGGGGCCTGCGGATATAATCCTGGATAACAGCCGGACGTCCGTATGGCTCTGCCGGTGCGACTGCGGGCGTGAGCTGTACGTCCGGGGCAGCAGCCTTCACTCCCACGGCTCCATGTCCTGCGGATGCCTCCGGGAGGAGATGAACGCGAAGCGCTGGGAGGAATATCACAGGCGGCATGGCAGAACTGAGGCCGCTAAATAATAACAAATTCATTGGCCCAACTTCGGCGCTGGGCGCGTCTGTCCGCCCAGCTTACCGAGGGTATTCTGGCGCAAAAATAACGATAATAACTTATGACACAATTAGGACAAATAAGGACAAACATGGAGGAACTAATTGCCGATATAAACTCCAAGCGAGGAATCTATCCCACACCATACCTTGACGGCTCCGAGGACGAGAGGATAAGGGAAAAAATCGTGAATTTATTAGAACGTGCTTACAAATTTGGGGATGCTTCTATTGACGGAAACGATTATAACGAAATATTCGCTTGGCTCAAAAAGAAGAAAATTCCCGAAGGTAGCCCTACACCAGACCTTACAACAATGCTTGTCCCTAATCGCTATAATGAGCAGAAGCCCGCAGAGTGGAGCGAGGAAGATAAGAAGAAGTTAAATCGTATCTACGAAATACTTGGACATGCTGCTGATGATAAGGGATTCCTTACATCGAAGAGAATCATTGGGGATAAGGAAGCGGTTGAACTTCAAGACTGGCTCAAAGACCTTCCTAATCGCATTTCTTTACAACCAAAGCAAGAGTGGAGCGCAGAGGATAAAGGCGTAATAGAGGAAGCGGCTGCACTTGCACTTGGTTGGGTATATCCGACTGTTTGTATTAAACTTAATTCCATTTTATCTCGTGTGAAATCCGCAGAGTGGAGCGAGGATATTATCCGGAAAGCCATTAAAGAGGTCGGGCTAACCCAGCATCAAATAGATTGGTTCAAAACTAATGTATTCCCGCCGAAGCAAGAGTGGAGCGAGGAAGATAGTAGAATGATTGAAACTATTATCGACCACCTCGAAAGACACAAACACTACCTGATGAATACCTTAAACATCGAATCTTGCCAAGAGTGGCTCAAATCCCTCCGTAACCGATACTTATGGAAACCCAGCGAGGAACAAATGGCCTATCTCGCAAAAGCTATCTTGTACTGCATCCCGGAGGGGGACGACAAGACGGTCTCCGTTATGAAAGAACTACACAAAGAACTTAATCAACTTTAATACTTAACAATTATGATTTGGCAATTTATTTTAACCGCGCTTTCATGCGCCCTGTTTTTCGGATTCGTCGTTCTATGCGTCTGCAAGTACGGCTTACTATCCTGCTACTCCGCCTACGGCCCCGCCTGGCACAAAACCTATCCCAAGTTTAACGTGTGGTCCGCCGTTACCCTGGTGACCGCCGCGCTGCTTATCCCGGTCCTCCTGGAGAACAGCGAGGGCAACCCGTGGCAGTTCGCCGGATTCCTTTGCCCGGCCATGCTCCTGTTCGTGGCGCTCACCCCGGACTACGGTACCAACCCCATCGCCGGCCCCGTCCACAGCATCTGCGCCGGCCTGGGCGCCCTGTTCTCAATCGTGTATATCCTTTGCGTATATCCGTCCCTTTGGTGGCTGCTGGTCATCTATTATGTGGCAGCGACCGTGCTGACCTTCATTTACGGGAAGTGGTCGTGGTGCTTCTGGTTTGAAATGGCCGCGTACCTCTCCGTCTATACCGCCGTGTTCGTAATGATCGCCGTGAAATGAGCCAGCCACTTATGGTAACTGAATATCGAATTGACATCAACGTCGAAGCGACGAAGATAACCTGCCCCAACCGCACCTTCGTGAAAGAGGTGGACGACTTCGTCTACGGCGGTTACGTGGATTGGATCCGCCGCGACGGAACCGGGACATACGTCAAAATTCAGGACGCCTGGATTCCGGTCGAGGATTGGTACGACAAGCACAAGTTCCCCGGAGCGCGTGACCTCACCCATATCGCCAGGTACTTCTACAACCTCGGACGTATGGATGCAACGCCGGATAAATGCCTGGAAAGCGTCTTTGACTTCGACGACATTTCCTGCCTGGAGCTGGCGATTGATTGCTATGCGAACCATAAGGGCCGGACGTTCCCCGTCACCGTCAAGCATCAGCGCGAAGTCCTCAAGAAATTGTATGAACTAATCGGGGTCGACCGCGACGCCCTGGGCTACAAAGAAAACGATGAGGAAGATTGACACCATGACCGCCGACGCCTACCAGCGCCTCCTCCGCGACCAGGAGGAGCGCGAGGCGAAGGCACGGAAACGCAAGCCACAGGCCCACCCGGAACACGACCTCCAGGTGGCCTGTGTTGCCTGGTTTCGGGCGCAGTTTCCGAAGGACGCACCGATGCTGTTCGCAGTCCCCAACGGAGGCGGGCGCCGCCGCGTCGAGGCCGCGCTTCTCAAAGCCGAGGGCGTTTTGCCCGGCGTCTCCGACCTCATACTCCTGGAGGCCCGCGGAGGCTACGGCGCCCTGTGCATCGAAATGAAAACCCACGCCAAAGGTTCCGGGCAAACGGACCAGCAGAAAGCCTGGCAACGGGCCGCGGAATCCTTCGGCAATAAGTACGTCGTGGTCCGGGATTTCCCGCAGTTCGTGAACGCCGTCACCGCCTACCTCGCCCTGCCGCGCCCGTAAATTGTTAATTTTGTGTTGAAAACTGCGTATATATACGCGAAATATTAACTATATTTGCCGCACCACTCCCCTAAACACACGCGACAATGACAAACGAACAATTCAAATTATACCTCGCCAAACGCCTCGCCCAGGCCCAGGAACGCCTGACACAGGCGAAGCGCGGCGGCGACAAAAAAGAAATACAACAGGCGCAAGCCGACCTCGACCTGGTTAACGACTTCGCCAAGATATCACGCGGCGCCGGCGCTAACCTCCGGCGCGTCCGCCGAGACTACGAAAGACGCCTTGCCAGGCAGGGCAAGACTCTAACCCTCTAACCCGCCCCCGGACTATGTACCACATTTCCGAGGGCGAGTTTCGCCGTTACGCAGCGGAGCGCCGCCTGGAACTCGCCCAGGCAATCCGCAACTCCGGCCTCACGATCTACGAAATAGCGAAGGGGACACGGATGAAATGGGACACCGTTCTCCGCATTTCCCAGGGAAAGCCCGCCCGGAACGAATCACAGGACCGCGTCCGCTGCTACCTGGAATTATACAACAACGACCACCATCACCAGCATGAAAAAGAGACGAATTAAGGTCAAGGTCTCGGCCTTGCAGCTTAACACCGGCCAGCTCTCCTGGCTTCCTAAAAACCCGCGCCAATGGACGAAGGACGACATCGACAAGATGTGCGAATCCCTCCGACGCGACCCCGATTTCATGGAGGACAACCCCCTCGACATAGTGCCCGCCCCTCAAGAGGGGCAGTTTGTCGTTTTCTGCGGTAACCTTCGCACCACCGGCCTGGGTATCGTCGGCGTCGAGGAGACGGACGCTTACCTCTACATCCCCGAAAAGACACCCGATCCGGACCCGAAACTGAACGGCAAGCTCACCTTCGCGGAGGACCGCGAGACCGTCAAGCGCCGCGCCATCCTCGACAACGGTCATTTCGGGAACTGGGATTCCGACACCGCCGCCGAATGGGGCTACGAAGCTGCGGACCTCGCTGGCTTCGGCGTGCCCGGCTACGTCTACGGCGATGCCATCGAAGGGACGGGCACCGGCGAAGGCGGCACCCGCAAAGCAGAGGAGGACGACTTCGACGAGAACACCGACGAAATCCACGTCCGCTGCAAGCCCGGCGACATCTGGGAACTCGGTGAACACCGCCTCATGTGTGGCGATAGTGTTGATTTACAACAAGTTAAAGCACTTATGGGGGGGGGTAAGAGCTGATATGGTTTTCACGGATCCTCCATACGGGGTTGCAATCGGCGACAAGAACAAGGTTCTTCAATCCGTCCAGAAGGCTGGACGGATTGAAGAAAACATAGCCAATGACACCCTCTCCGTGGATGAGCTCTACAAGGTGCTCCAGGCGGCGATGGAGAACTGCCGGGAATCCTGCAAGGACGACGCATCGTACTACGTCTGCGCCCCTCCGGGTGGGGATATGGGACTGATGATGATGATGATGATGAGGGACGCCGGCCTAAACGTCCGTCACCAGATCGTCTGGAATAAAAACTGCGCGACTTTCTCCCTGGGAAGGCTCGACTACGACTACAAGCATGAAGCAATCATGTATACCTGGACAAAGAGCCATCACAACTACCGAAACGGGCAGTTCCGCACTTCGGTCTGGGATGTGAACAAGCCCCTGCATAACGACCTGCATCCGACCATGAAGCCAATCGAGCTGGTGGAAGCGGCCATGAAGGACGCAACGATGGAGGGCGACGTGGTCCTGGACGTGTTCGGAGGATCAGGCACTACGTTGGTGACCGCCGAGCAGCTGGGCCGCAAGTGTTACACCATGGAAATCGACCCGCACTACTGCGATGTCATTATAGCCCGGTGGGAAAAGCTCACCGGCAAGACTGCAACCAAAATTTCGTAAACCATGAAACTGACCCCGTCAATGCTCGCCAGGATGTCCGAATGGGTCGTCAAAAACGGCCTGGGCCCTTCCAAACACATGGACGGGGTTACTGGAGGCGCTGAAATCAATGAGTTCTGCTCCGCCTTTGACATCCCATATATGACCTTCAAGAGGTGGACGCAAAATGTTAATTTTGTTACCGAGATAAAAAGGGCAAACGAGCTCTGGAAGAAGGGAGCCGCAAAGGATGTGTATAATGCCCTGCTAAAAAAAGCCTTGGGATTCACGCAGCAGCTGACCGACGCGCAGTATGCCGCCCAGGTCGTAACCGAGGAAACAATGGGCTCCGACGGAAAGGTCAAATCCAGGAAGCGATACACCACGGATAAAGGCGTCAAGACTAAAGAAGTCCGCAAGACCGTACACTATCCCCCTGACACTGGCGCTGCCATCTTCCTACTGACAAACCTCGATCCGGAGCATTGGAAGAACCGCCGCGACGACAAGACCGACGTTGACCTGAGCATCAATGATGAGCAGCCGCCCGTAATCATATTCAAGACCCCGGCGGAGGAGGCCGGAAACAATGGAGAGCAATAAAGAAAAGGACATCCCCAAGTGGCAAGTAGTTGTCATCGGTATATTAGTAATTGTTCTATCGTGCGCCTTTTTGGGCTATGCCATTTTCCGCGAGGTAGCATTTATTAAATTTCTAATTGCGAAATGAAAAGAGACCGCAACGAGTATGACGGCATCGACCCGGCTGTGTTCCTGGTCGCCTTCAGCATCCCCCTGGCTCTGCTGGCGTTCCTGGGGCTTGTTTGCTGGCTTTGTTTCCCGTAGCCGGTTATGCCACGCCAGGTTGTCTTTCACCCGAATTACTCACCCCTTTTCCAGCCGCCGCCGGAATGGGTGCGTTATACGGTTGTCACCGGCGGGCGAGGCTCCGGCAAGACCACGGCCACGTCCACGGCCAACGTCTGCGACACCTACCGCGATGACAAGACGGTCCTGTATTCCCGCTACACCCTCGTCTCCGCGGAGGTGTCCGTGATTCCGGAGTATATCGACAAGATTAACCTCCTGGGGAAAGGTCGGCATTTCCGCGCCACGAAGGAGTCCGTGGTTAACCGGGTTTCCCGTGGCGTCCTGTATTTCAAGGGTATGCTCGGAAGCTCCGGCAACCAGGTCGCCCGCCTCAAATCAATCCACAAGCTGCGCAAGTTCGTCCTGGACGAGGCCCAGGAACTCATGTCGGAGAGTGAGTTCGACGTCGTGGACCTGTCAATCCGTGAGCTGGACGCATCCAACGAGGCGGAGCTTATCCTTAACCCCACGGACATACACCATTGGATCTACAAGCGCTTCTTTAAGAAGCCCGGCGTCCCTTACGACTACAACGGGATCGTGGACGGCGTGCGCTACATTCATACCGATTGGCGGGATAACCGGGAAAACCTGCACCCGTCTTTCATAGCGAAGGCCCTGGAGTGCGAGCGCAACAACCCGGAGAAGTACGCGAACATTTACCTGGGGGATTGGAGTATAAAGAGGAACGGCCTCATATACCCCCGCTGGCAGCCCTGCGCCGAGGCGGATATCCCCATCGGCCTGGATTGGTGGTATGCCAACGATTGGGGCTATTCCAACGACCCCGATGCCCTTGTCCGCATGGCCTTCGACCCGTTGACGCGCACCCTGTACGTGGTCGAGGTCATGTATGAGACCGGCAAGCTCCCGAAGGACGTGGCGGCAGCCATACGCGAGGACTGCGCCCGCATAGGCATGAGGGTGGACGACGCCTTTGTGTACTGCGACCCCGCCCGCCCGGATTCAATCGCGGAGCTGCGTCTGCAATACGGCATAACCGCCCTGCCCGGAATCAACCGTGACAAGGTGGGACGCATCGGCTACCTCCAGGGCTTCAAGGTCCGCTACTGCGGCAAGAACATAGGCGAGGAGGCGGTCGTTTACTCCTGGGAGCCTAGCAAGGAGGACGAGGACGTTTTCACCGACGTCCCCCAGGACGGATTCGACCATGCTATGGACGCAATCAGCTACGGAACCACTTGGCTGCGCCGCAACCAAATCCCCAACGACGACGGTGATATACCCGAATAATGGATATATGCCACCGGGGGAGCGATGCACGAAAATACGCATCTTTGCACACAACGAACACAACGACAATGGTTTGGATTAACAAAAAAAACTACGCGGCCATGCAAGCCCGCAGCGAGGCCCTGCAAGCCGACAACAACGCCCTGCACTCGGAACTCTCCGAGATCAAGGGCTACTACGAGAACAAGAAAGCCGATAACAAATACTTTGCTTCAATCGCGTCCCTGCTGAATGGTTACGAAATCGGCGACCTGTTTGCCAGCATGGACCGCGTAGAGCTGAAAAAGTGCTATGAAAGCAACGGCCCCGCCTACGGTATTATAAACAAGATTGCCAACGCCGTCGGCGAGGTGTTCGGTTACCTGGAACTCCAGGACATCAAGACTGGGGACTTTATAGAGGACCATTGGATCCTGGAACTCCTGCGCCACCCCAACGACCGCTACAATGGCCGGCGCTTCGGCGTAGCCTGGGCCGTCTCCCGTCTGGTCTACGGCGACGCCTTCGTGTACGCGGAAAAGAAGGTCGGCAAGGACTTCGGCCAGGTGGAAGATATGTATGTCCTGCCCGGCCACCGCATCAAGATTGAGAAGGGCGGGTACAAGGAGCCGCTGAAATACATAACCGTCATGGGCGGCAGCAAGGAGGAGAAGATAGGCACCAAAGAGTTTTTCGAGAGCTTCGCCTTCAACCCGGAGGACACCAGCTTCTTCGGCCTGTCCCCGCTTATCCCCGCGGCCCTGTACGTCTCGATTATCGACAGGAGTATGCGCCGGGAGGACACCAGCCTCAAACACGGCGGCGCCGCGTCGATTATCACCCCGGCGAAGGACAATATGGGCGTTATGCCGAAGGATAAGGACGAGGTGGAAGCCGAGTTCAACAACAAGGAGAATTTCGGCAAGACCAGGGCGCTGCGCGTCCCTATTGAGGTCCACCAGCTGGGCGCCAGCCCCATAGACCTGGGAGTGCTTGACAGCCACAAGGAAGCCGTTACCGCCCTGTGCTTCGCGTACAATATGCCCGTTGACCTGTATTACGGTCAGGCGAAATACGAGAACGCAAAAGAAGCGAAAAAGGCCCTGTATGAGGGGAACGCCATACCCCTGGCAAACGAGTTCGCGGCGGATCTCCTGGCGTTCCTGGAGCTGGACGACAAATTCACCCTCACGGTGAACACCGACCGCATCGACGTACTGAAAGACGACGCGGCGGATGTCCTGGATAACCTCGGCAAGATGCACGCGACCTTGAACGAGATGCGCGAGGCCAACGGCTACGACCCCATTGAGGAGGAATACGCAAACCTGCCTATCCTCCCGCTGGGCGTTCAGTTCGGCGCGGAGACCTTCGGAATAGACGAGAACGAGCCGACCGGGGAGCCGGAGCCGCAGGAGTAACGCATGGCTCCAAGGCGCAAAAAGATACCAGCCGCAGCACGGCGCCAGCAGGACCTTCTCACCCGCAACGGGGAGAAGGTCGCTGCCGTTTATGCGAAGCGCCTGGGACGCCTCCGTGAGAACGAGTTACGCCGCGTCCTGCGGTTGAGCCGCGACCTCGACGACCCCGTGGCAATTGCGGCCCTTCTGGAAACGGAGATACAGGAGGCGTACCTGGGGAAATGGTGGCAGGGCCTCTACGCGACGGCGGGCGTACCGGCTGCCGCCGCCTCCGCCGCAGCGCTGGGCGCATCCGCAGCCGCCGGCGAGACGACCCTGTGGACGCAGGCCCTGCGGAACTACGCCACCCAGCGGGCCGGCTCGAATATCTCCATAGTCACCGGCACATGGAAAACGTCCCTGGTGAAAGAGCTGCGCGTTATCCTTGCGGAGGCTACCGGGGTAATCAAACTCCCGGAGGGCGTGAAGCCGCCGACGTATAGTGTGGAGGCCGTCGCCCGTGAGCTGTTTGCCCGTTACCAGGGGGACCTCAAGATATGGCAATGCAGAAGGATCGCGCAGACGGAGTGCCTTATCGGTATGGCGGACGCCGGGGACCTGGCCGCGAAGGAGGTCGGCATCCCCTACACGAAACAATGGTGTACGTCCGGCCTTTCCAACGTCCGCGAGAGCCACGCCGCCGTCGACGGGCTGGTCGTGGACCAGGATGAGCCTTTCGAGCTTCCAGGCGGGCTGCTCATGTACCCCCACGACACCAGCCTGGGCGCCGACGCCTCCGAAATCATCAACTGCGCCTGCGCCTGCATCCGGCAGCCGAAGTAACGCGCTTTATACCCAAAAGTTGGATATATCCCCCGTGTATATATACGCGGGGTTTTTCATACTTTTGCGCAGGTCCGACAAACGGGCGCACACAAAACAATGAAACGCAACCCCTTACGAATCCAATTTAAAGAAGCGCCGAAGGCCGACGAGCGCGAGACAAAAGCCCTGCTCCTGGACCCTTCCCGCTTCGAGGTGAAAGCCGCCGAGAAAGACGACCCGGACGTGGTCCTGCGCATCAAGGCGTATGCCCTCGCGTTTGGGAACATCGACAGCTGGGGCGACATCATCCTTCCCGGAGCCTGTGACGAGTTCCTGGCGTCGGAGAAGGCCGACCGCATGGCCCTGTGCTACCAGCACGACAGGTCCGTCGTTATTGGTGTAATCACCAACAAGGGCGTGGACGATTACGGCATGTGGATAGAGGCGGACATCCTCGCCACCGACAAGGGCAAGGAGGTCGCGCTGCTCCTGCGCAAGGGCGCAATCAAGGAGTTCAGCATCGGCTACCGCGCTACCAAGTACCACTACGAGAAGCGCGACGGCTTCGATCGCGACGTCCGCATCCTGGAGGCAATCGAGGTTTACGAGGTCTCCCCCGTGACGATTGCCGCCAACGACAAGGCCGTCCTGGTGAGCGCCAAGAACGACCCCGCCCCCGCACCCGAAACCAACGAAACCAAACAAACTCAAACCCCCATTTCAACAATGACACCCGAAGAAATCAAAGCTATGCGTGAAAGCATAGAGAAGGCAGCATCCGAGAAGGCCGCTGCCGAAGTCCTGGCGGTAAAGAACGAACTCAAGGCCGCCCAGGAGGAGATCGAGGCCAAGCAGAAGTCTATCGACAACCTCGACGAATCCATTAAGGCGCTCAAGGCAAAGTCCGACGAGCTGAACGAGAAGCTGGAGACCCGCGAGGCCGCCACCTTCTTCACCGCCCTCAAAGCCGCCCTCGAAGCCAAGCGCGACGAGGTCAAGGCTATGATTGAGAGCAAGAACGCAAAGGGCAGCATCAAGATTCCCTTCGAGATTAAGACCGCAGACGTCACCACCGGCGACATTACCAACGTCGCTTACGGCGTAGCCCTGGAACAGGGAATCCACGCCGCCCGTCCCGCTGCCAACGTATTCTATGATGCCTTCCCGAAGGACATCGTCCGCGCCACGCAGTTCGATTGGCTGGAGGGCGCCTTCACCGACGCAGCCGACTATGTCGCAGAGCTCGCAGCCGCCGCTGACGACGACGTCGAGGTGGTCGAGAAGTCCCGCAAGTTCGGCAAGATCGCCGCACACCTGCGCGTATCTTCCGAGGTTGCCGATTTCTTCGAGGAGGTCTACAACTGGGCCCGCAACACCGCCCAGGCCAAGATCATCGCAAAGATCGACACCGAAATCCTCTCCGGCCTCGGTGCCGATTCCGGCGGTGGCACCAGCCCCAACAAGATTTACGGTCTCAAATCCAACAGCGCGAACTACACCGCCTTCTCCGCCACCGGCGCCAAGTACAAGGACGCAACCGTCGCAGACGTCATCCTCGACGCACAGGCACAGGCCCTCGCCAACGGCTACAACCTCGACAAGGCTTTCGTCACCTGGGCTCTCTACGCCCAGATCCGCGGCCTCAAGGACGCCAACGGCCACTACCTGTTTAACGAGGTCACCGGCCTGTTGAACGGTGTGCAGATCCTCCCCACCGCCAAGCTCTCCAGCGGCGAAATAATTGTCGTCGAAAGCGACATCGTCCGCATCAAGGAGCGCCCCGTGTGGGAGCTGGAGATCGTCCGTAACGCCAGCCTCGACGGTTGGGACGTCTACGTCCGCAAGGCAGCGCAGACCCTCGTCAAGACCAACGACAAGAAGGGCGTTATCTACGTCGCTTCCGTGGCAACCGCTATCGCAGCTATCACCGAGGCCAGCCCCGCAGCCGCAACTGCCGCAGTCCTCACCGACGCACACGACAGCACCAACCACGCCGTCAAGACGAAGGCCGTTACTGAATAGCCCTTCCGGGAGTTCTCTTCATAAATTGCTCTTCATTCATTTCCGCCAGCGGCGAATCCTTCACGGGCCGCCGCTGGTTTTTTAATACCGAAAGACATGGCACGTCCCGACCTTACGATAATCAGCTTCGACCAGGAGGCCCCTTTGCAGAGGGCCTGGCTGGAACCGTTCAAGCAATACGCCAGCATCCCCGACGACGGGCGCGACGCGCTGCTGGAAGGGCTGCTGCGTTCCGCCCTCCTGCAAGTCCAGGAATACGGCGACAGGGCGCTGCTCCGCTGCCGCGTCCGGCAGACCGCACATTCCGACGCAAAAACGGGCCAAATTCGGCTCTATTTGGGCGGAGGGGTGGAATTGTCCGCCCGCACCCTTGACGGCGAAATTTGCCCGGTCTGCGAGCAAAAGGCGGCGGATATCGTGGTCGTCTCGCCGCGTGACGCGGACGTGGTCGTAGAGTTCGACACCGTCCCCCTGGAAAGCTGGCTCGTCCAGGCCCAGCCGACGGTGCTGCGCCTCGCCACCGCCATGTACGACGGAGCTTCCGCAGAGGTCCGCAATTCAATCCTTAACGAGGTCCTGTAACCATGCAAGATTACACCCTCCGCAGACCAGCCGGCGCCCGGCGATATAACGACCCCGTCACCCTTACCTGGGCCGAGGCCGTCCGGGACGAGTTCGGACACGCGGACGAGGCCGAGCCGGTCCCCGTCCTGGAGGTGTACGCCCGCGTCCGGCGTATCAGCACGGAGCGCACCCTGCACACCTTCCAGCAGGCGGACGTCGTGGGTGTGGAAATCGAGTTCCGCACCCCCTCCCCGCGCTTCAAGTGGAACGGCGTCACCTGGAAGGGGCACCGCGTCCATACCGGCTACCCGGAGGACGTGGACGACCGTGGCCGCGCCGTCCGCGTCGTCGGTTGGTACCAGGAGGACGCACCCGTCCAGGCGGATCCGCCCGCACCCGAGCCGCCCGCACCCACCCCCAACGAAACACAGGAGCAGGAAAATGGCGTCGAATGGTGAAATACGCCTGGAAGGGTTGGATAGTGTCCTCCGCGGCCTCGCCCGCGCCGACAAGCAGACCGCAGACGCGGCGCTGCGCGGCGTGAAGGAAGCCGGCGCCAGGATCATAGCCAGCGCACAGCGCAACCTCAAGGCCAACACCTCCTGGGTGACGGGCCTCCTGGGTAACTCCGGGCGCGTCGAGGAGGTGAAGGAGCAGGACGGCAGCAGGGTCGTGGACATCGGCTTCTTTGCCAAGGGCACCAAACAGGGCTACGCGGAGTACGTGGAGTACGGAAGGCCCCCCGGCAAGATGCCCCCGCCCAGCGCCCTGGAGGAGTGGTTTTACAAGAAGCACCGCGTGACCGACCGCAGGAAGGCCCGCGCATACGGCTGGGGTCTCGCCGTGAACATTTCCACCAGAGGCACGAAGCCGCACCCGTTTTTCAATCCCGCCGTCGAGGAACACCGGCTGAAAATCCTCGAAGCACTTAACAACGCAATAGCAAAAGTAACCGGCAAGCCGACGATATGAGTGTCCTTTCCTTCATCCGTTCCCTGTTCACCCAGGCGCCGCAGTACCACACCAGCGCCTACGGTACCATATATTCCGCCGTGGTCGCCCGCCTCGCCCGCACGGGCGTATACGTGGGCGGGACCGCCGGCTATCCCCGCGTAGAGGTCAATTCCATTGTCGAGAACGAGCGCCTGGATAAGGAGGGCGCCGTCCGTCAGCTGTCCCTGGTAACGGATTGCTTGAGCCAGAAGAAGCTCTCCGAAG
>Ga0265298_10007632_pt1 | contig 13109 bp, 11 predicted proteins | sample AusTroGonzalo_MG_3_FD_193486 | JGI IMG/M metagenome (GOLD analysis project Ga0265298, IMG submission 193486) | Bovine rumen microbial communities from tropical cattle in Woodstock, Queensland, Australia - Gonzalo_01 | ecosystem: Host-associated > Mammals > Digestive system > Stomach > Rumen ... | reverse complement strand
CCTTGCCGAAAGGCTGGGACTTTCGGTTGCGGAGTGCGGCTTGATGCGGTTGAACGGAGATGACTTCTACTGGACCAGGCGCTACGACCGTGAAATTGCCGACGGGCGCATAGCCCGGTTGCACCAAGAGGACTTCTGCCAGGTATGCGGAGTCTCCGGCGAGCTCAAATACGAGAGCGAGGGCGGGCCTTCCTTCGCCGATTGCATGGCGGCGATGTCCGAGATGAGGCTTTCGCTTGCCAATCGCCTTGCATTCATCGACAGGATGATATACAACTATCTCATAGGCAATGCCGACGCACACGGCAAGAACTCGTCGATACTCTATCGCGGCAAGAGCGGCAAGAGCCTTGCGCCTATCTACGATGTCATGTCCACGGCGGTTTACGGCAGTCTGTCGCGCGTCAATGCGATGTTTATAGGCGGCGCAAAGGAAATTGACGATGTGACGCGAGCCAGCTTTGCGGCGATGGCGGACGAAGTTGGCATGCGCCAGTCATTAGTGCTGAATCGGTTGGACAGGCTTGCCGCAAAGATAGTCCCTGAGGCACGGTCCCTTTCTGAGGAAATGGCGTCTGATTGGCCTAGTGGTATCTACTCGGAGATCGAGACGATCATTAAGGCGCATGTTGCCACGATCGCCTGTTGATAGATGGATTGACTTCATCGAGACAAACCACACCCGCGATTTGATACAATATCTGAAAACCAAAGGAGAAACAAAAATGAATGACACCATATATCAATTCCTGGTCAAGGATTGCATCGGAGGCGAGGTTTCCCTAATTACAAGACGGCGTTTCCTCAGTTCGCCAAGGTCGAGGTGAACGGGGAGAACGCCGCGCCGCTATTCCAGTTCCTCGTTGCAAACACGACGTTCGGAGGCTTCCCGCAGGACGGAAAGCTCGCGCCGATTCTTGAAAAGATGCTGGGCGAGGCTGACCCCGACTATGCCAAGAAGCCGGACATCAAGTGGAACTTCACCAAGATTCTCGACCTCGTCAAGAACGCCTACAACTAACCGCAGCGGTTTGTGGTTCTAAGCGAATGAATCCAAACTGCCGGAGTATGGTATAATACGTGGTCATGAACACGATATGTAATCTCTTGGTTTCATTCGCCAAAGTCCTTGCCGCGATGTCGCCGTGGCTCGTCGTCGGCTTTCTTGCCGCCGGAGTCATCGCAGTGTGGATCCCGAGGGCGTGGGTGAACCGCGTCATGGGCGGAAGCTCTGGCTTCTCCGGAATCCTTCGCGCCGTGCTCGTCGGGGTGCCGCTTCCGATCTGCTCGTGCGGCGTTCTGCCGATTGCGACTGGACTTCGCCGCAACGGAGCGGGGAAGGGCGCAACTGCCGCGTTCCTCATCTCCACGCCCCAGACGGGCGTCGACTCGATCCTGGCGACATACGCGCTGATGGGTCCGGTGTTCGCAATTGCGCGTCCACTCGCCGCCGCCATTACCGGCATTCTTGGCGGAGCCGTCGTTTCGGCTGTCGGCGGAGATGACGCCTCGGCTTCGGCGGCGGACGACGCGCCGCCTTCTTCGCGTGGGTTGAAAGCGATCCTGTGGCAGGCGTATAGACGGCTCCTCGGCTCAGTCGTCAAGCCGCTTGCCGTCGGTCTTGCAGTGTCAGCGCTCGTGACTGTACTAGTTCCTGACGGTTTTTTCGCCGAAGCCTTCGGCGGAAATGACTGGCTTGCGATGCCGGCTATGGCGATCATCGGCTTCCCGATGTACGTCTGCTCGACAGCTTCCATACCGATTGCCGCGTCGCTTATCCTGAAAGGCGTTTCGCCCGGCGCGGCGTTCGTGTTCCTCATGGTCGGCCCCGCCATGAACGCGATGTCGGTGACGACTGTCGCGTCCCTTATCGGCCGCAAAGCCACGGTCGCGTATGTAGCAACGATCATCGCTGGCGCGATACTCTGCGGGTGCGCCGTCAACTTCTTCACGGATGCCTCGGCTGCTACGGAGATTGCCCGATGTGCCTCACACGGTCTCACGGCGGTTCACTGGGCTTGCGCCGCATTCCTCGCCGTGATGATGGTATACAACCTGATTCGCCCCGTCAAGATGGCGCACGCCAAGCCTGCCGCCAAGCCGCAATAAACCTTCAGGCGTTTTGCCGCCCCTAAGCATTCGGATTTTGGGAAAGGACGTGTTGAAGCGCAACAAGGAAGGCGGAAGGATGCTTGTTGGGCAGATTCTCAAATACATGGCCGACAACATGTCATCCCTGACTTCTCCGAAGAGAATGGCAGACAGGTTGAACGCAAACGGCGTCAAGGTCAGCGCAAACACGGTGTCCTCGTATCTCGACATTCTTGCGGACTGCTATTTTCTCTACAAGGCTGACCGCTTCCCCAAGCCGTCGGCTACCAGAAACACCAAGAGCCGGTGACGATTACATAGACGCCAAGTGCGAAGTTCGTGACGGAATGCGAAATCGCGGCGGCAGCGAGGCCGAATCTCATGTACACCGCGAGATAGGCCGCTCCCGCGAACGCGGCGACGACGATGCGGTCGTGCTCAAGCGCGAACAGCGCGACTGACCATACGACGGCCGAGAGGTCGAACCGGCGCGGCGGGACGGTGCGCCAGTCCGTGGAAATCAGCCGCCTGTACAGGAACGACCTGAAGAACAGCTCCTCCGCCGGCGCGATTATGAACGCGCTGCCGACGAGCCTCGCGATCGTGAGCGGCCAGCCGCACACGTCGGGGGAATAAGGCGAGGCGCCTGACGCCGACGAGCCACCGCCGATCGTGAGATAGGCGCAGTACCACTCGAAGCGCTCAGGCCAGATCCAGACGAAGGCGACGACGAGGCCGACGAGGAGGGATGTGGATAGGCCGAACACAGTTCGGCCATCAGGACTAGAAGTTCGGCCATCAGGACTGGAGATTAGGCCACCAGGGCTGGGGTGGGGGCCATCAGGACTGGGGGTTTGGCCACCGGGGCTGGGGGAGGGGCCATCGGGGCTAGATGTTAGGCCATCAGGGCTGGGGGATTTGACACGGCGAAGGACGAGCCATGCCGCCGCGAGCATTGCGGCCGTCGCCGCCGAGCGGACCGCGTAGGCCCATCCTGCGGCGGGGAGCGCGAACATCAGCGCCATCCAGACGCCATAAGGCGCGACCGCTGCCGCCGCGAAGCGGTCGAATGCGGGCGACGCCACGCCCGAATCGCGTTTCGACGCGGTCATGCCTCGCTGGCGCGACTCCTCGCCTCGTTAAGCTCGGCATCCGTAAGCGGCACGAGCCCTCTTGCGCGGAGATACCTGACCGCGCGCCTGTAGGCGACTGCAGCGGAATCGACGGAACGCAGAGCGGCCGCGTTTTGGCGGGTGAGATAGTCGCTGCCCCAGCTGCCGTCAGGCCTCTGGGAACCGAGAATCTCGCCGACGGCGGCGCTGTCCGGAACCGAAAACGCGACAAGATACGGCCTCGGCGCGGCAGACGCGGACGCCGCGCACGGCTTAGCCGCGCCGTCGCCGCCGGTCGCGCCGCCAAGCGCCAACACAAGGGCGAGGGCGAACACGACGAGAATGGACGCGGCGGCGAGCCTGACGACCGCGAAGCCGCCGTGCGACGCCATCCAGAGGCGCAGCGCGGACGGAGGTCGCACAGCCCGCCAGTCGGGCGAAGGCGACGACACAAGCCTGTCCACGACGGCGCGGTATTCGCCGCCCATCTCCTCAAGCGTCCGTTCAAGGTCCGCGTTCATCGAACACCTCCTTCATCTTTTTGAGGGCGTTTGACACCCTCGACTTCACCGTCCCGACGGGGATGTCCAGAATCCTGGATATCTCCGCATACGGCAAATCCTGCAATATGGCCAGTTCGACGGTCTCTCTCAAGGCCGGCGAAAGCCTCGAAAGCGCCCATCTCGCGTCGTCGGACGCACACACGGCGGCGGGCCCGGGACTGGACAGGTCTTCGCCCCACGCCTTCTCGCGCGCCTCGCGGCGCGTAATCCGGCGGAGCGAATCGAGCCGCACCTGCCTTGCCAGGATGAACAGGAACGTGGACAGCTTCGCCGTCGGTTCGTATTCGTCCCGGTACTTCCACAGCCGCAGGTACGTCTCCTGGACGAGATCCTCGCTTTCAGAGACTGAAACGCCCTGGCGCCAGAAAAAGTTCAAAAGATTCTTCTCGAACTTTCTCGCCGACTCTATGAGCTCCTCACCCGACACGGGCCGCGACCTCCCTCGCCAGCAGGGATCGCTCAAGCGTCCACTCGAAGCGCGACGCCGCGAACAGCAGCGCGGCGGCGACGGCGGCCCCTACGACGACGCCTGCTATGGCGTCCGTCGGCTGGGCGAGCAGCCCGTTGACGAGCTTCTTGACGGCGATCCTCACCACGCCGAACACGACGATGGCCGCGGCGCCGGCGAGCGCGAACCTGATCCATTCCGTGCCGACCTCTCGAACGACGTATGGCCAGCCATAGGCCGACGCGGCGGCTGCGGCCCCTGCGCCCGCCGCGAAGGCGACCACGCCGGAGAACCCCCGGAAAAGACCCATCGCCACCAGCGCCAGCGCGACGGCGGCGAAAACCCAGTCAACCGTCTGGAAGCCCTCCGGCATGCGCTACTTCTTCCGCTTCGGCAGCGTGTCGCGGTAGTGCTGATAGACGGCGGCGGACTTCGCGTTGTTCGACCTGCGCAAAGCCCTGATCAGCCCGTCTATCGCCGTCGTGTCGGTGGGGTTGGACGCCACGGCGCGCGAATAGAGCAGTACGGCGCTCGCGAACTGCTCGGTCTTTATGGCGAGGTTGCCGGCCGCGATGTGCGACTTCACGTCGCCGGGGCTCAGCTCGCACGCCGTCCTGTACGCCTTGTATGCGTCCTTTGCGCCGGTCTTGGACTTGTCGGATTCCTCTATGACCCTCGCGAGGTTCACAGCCGCCGGATAGCTCAGGACGTCCTTCCTGAGCGCCTCCTCGTAAGCGGCGCGGGCGCCCTTCAGGTTGCCGCTCTTCCTGAGCGCGTCAGCCTTCGCGAGAATCGCCGTGCAACCGACGGAGTCGCGCTTCGCCACTCCCGGGCGGGACGCGGCCTTCCTGGCGATTTCCTCGCGGAGCTTCGGCATTATCACGTGCTGCACGTTCTGCACGCGCTCGTCGACGACGTCCTTGCTGTTGAGGTGGACGAAGAAGTCGAACTGCTCCTTGGCGGCCTCGACGAATCCGAACGAGTCGCGGTACAAAAGCCCCAGGTGGTATCTCGCCGGGGCGTTGAGCTTGTCGAGCTGCGTGGCGCGGAGGAGCTCCGTGCGGGCCTTGTCGCGCAGTTCCGGGCGCGCCGGATTCATGCTGATCTGCATATAGTCCACGACGCCCAGTCCGGCCCAGCCGACCGCCCTCTCTGCGGGAGAGAGCGACTCGTCGTTCGCGATGCGCTCGTATGCCTTGGACGCGGCGTCGTAGTCCTTGCGGTAGAAGGCGATCTGCGCGCCCAGCTCCATCACGTCGACGTCGGAGCCGTTCGTCCCGGCGACCTTTGCGACCGACTCCGCGGCCGAATCGATCTCGCCGAGCGCGAGGTCGCACCTCGCGAGCATCATCAGGGCGTCGACGTCTTCGGGGGACGCTTCAAGCCCCTTCCTGTAGTGCTGCGCGGCCTTCTTCCAGTCGCGGTTCTCGAAGGCGGACCTGCCGGACGCGAACTCACGCGCCGGATCGACTTTGCCGCCGCACCCGGCGAGCAGCGCGAGCGCACAGGCCGCACAGGCCTCAAGCGCGTATGACTTCAAGGAATTCGTCACGTTTCGCCTCCATGGTTTCCTTTGTACGGCCCTCGAGATTGAGCCTCACGAGCGGCTCGGTGTTCGACATCCTGACGTTCGCCCACCAGCCCTCGGCGTCCCATGCGTCCACGGACACGCCGTCGAGCTCGAACACCCTGGCCCTGCCAGCGTAGAGCGACTTGATCTTCGCGAGGATCTCCGCCGGCGGGGTCTTCGTGCGGGTGTTTATCTCGCCGGACTGGAAGTAGCGCATCAGGGGGGCGACAAGCTCGGAGAGGGGCTTGTCCGACGCGGAGACTATGTTTGCGACGGCGTACGTCGCCATTGACGAGGACTCCGCCGTGTAGTTCGCCTTGAAGTAGTAGTGGCCGGAGAGCTCGCCGGCGAAGATCGCGTCGTTCTCGCGCATCTGCGCCTTTATGAAGGAGTGTCCGACGCGAGACATCATCGGGCGCCCGCCGGCCGCCGCGATGGCCTCCTCGGCCATCTTGGTGGACCTCAGGTCGTAGAAGCACGCCGCACCGGGATTCGTCTTGAGGAGATCCTGCGCGACAAGCGCCGTTATGAAGTCCATCGGGATTATCTCGCCTTTTTCGTCCACGAAGCCGGCGCGGTCTGCGTCGCCGTCGAAGGCGACGCCGAAAGCGTATTTCCCCGGGTTGTCGCGGATCATCTTCTGGAGGTCCGCGAGCGTCTCGCGCTCCAGCGGGTTAGCGTCGTGGTTCGGGAAGTCCCCGTCGTATTCGCCGTAGAGGTCGTCGTGGAGGAGCATGTCCTGACCCTCGAAAGCGACGGCTTCGGCTATGCCCATGCCGTTCGCGAAGTCCATCGCCACCTTCACGGGCTTCGCAAGGTGGGCGAACTCCTTCACGTGCGCGGCGTAGGCCGCCGAGACGTCGGCCTTCTCGATCTTCCCGCCGCCGGCGGCGGGTTCGTCGTCCGCCATCTCCGCGACCATCCTCTCGATGTCCTTGATGCCCGTCGCACCGGAGATCGGCACGGCGTTCGCCCGGCAGAGCTTGCAGCCGTTCCACTCCTTCGTGTTGTGGGACGCCGTTATCATCACCGAGCCGTCCGCCTTGAGCGAGCCGTTCGCGAAGTAGCTCATCGGCGTGGACGCCATGCCGATGTCCACGACCGTGACGCCTTCCTCGACAAGGCCTTGCGCGAACGCCGCGAAGAGCGAGTCGGAGGACTTGCGGCAGTCGCGCGCGACGACGACCCTGCCTCCCTTCAGCCCCGCGAACCTGGCGTAGGCGCGCGCGATCTTCCTGAAGTCGGACTCCGCGAGGTCGCGTCCGTAAACGCCTCTTATGTCATATGCCTTGAAAATTCCCATGTGCTGCCTCCTTTCGGCTTTTGCCGTCCCTTGAACTATTTCTTCTTCGCGAGCGCGGGGTTGATCGGCGTCGATTTCACGAGTTCGACGATCTTCGCCGTGACCTCCGGATTCGCTTTGAGATACTCGATCGTCGCGAGCGCGCCCTGCGCGAGCTGCTCGTCGCCGAAGCTGAGCCAGCTGCCGCGCTTCTCCACGACTCCGCGCGCGAGGGCCGCGTCGAGGACGCTCCCTTCCCACGAGATCCCGCATGCGTAGAGGATGTCGAACTCCGCCTCCGTGAACGGCGGCGCGACCTTGTTCTTCACTACCTTGACGCGCGTGCGGTTGCCGACGACCTGCCCGGCCGTGTTCTTGATCGCGCCTATGCGCTGCACCTGCAGCCTGCACGAGGCGTAGAACTTGAGGGCCTTGCCGCCGGGCGTCGTCTCGGGGTTCCCGAACATGACGCCGATCTTCTCGCGCACCTGGTTGGTGAAGATGCAGAGCGTCTTCGTCGAGGCCAGCACGCCCGTGAGCTTGCGCATCGCCTGCGACATGAGGCGCGCCTGGAGCCCCATGTGGCTGTCGCCCATGTTGCCGTCGATCTCGGCCTGCGGCGTAAGCGCGGCGACGGAATCGACGACGATGACGTCGAGGGCCCCCGACTTGCACAGCTGTTCGCAGATCGTAAGCGCCTCCTCGCCGCTGTTGGGCTGCGAGACGATGAGGTTGTCGAGGTCCACGCCGATCTTCTTGGCGTATATCGGGTCGAGCGCGTGCTCCGCGTCGATGAACGCCGCGACGCCGCCGTTCTTCTGCGCGTTCGCGACGACGTGGAGAGCGAGAGTCGTCTTCCCGCTCGACTCCTGTCCGTAGCACTCGACGATCCTGCCGCGGGGGAGCCCGCCGACGCCAAGCGCCATGTCGAGGCTCAGGGCCCCGGTGGAGATGACAGGTATGTCGGTCACCTCGCGGTCGCCGAGGCGCATGATGGACATCTCGCCGAACTCCTTGCGTATCTGGCTCATCACCGCGTCGAGGGCGGGATTGCCGGACGGAGCCTTCTTCGCGGACTCCTTCGGCGGGGCGTCTTTGCGTTCCTTTTCAGCCATGTGTACTCCTTATTGCGTCATTTGCCAATGACGATCCAGAACCTGGCGTCGCCACCCGTTTCGGTCGTGAACGAGAATTCGCCGGCGCCGTTTATGTCGCCAGCCTCCAGGACGACCGGCGAGCCGACCTGCGTCCAGGCTCCGAGGCTGTCCGGCGACACGGGGACGTCAGAGCGGTAGAGCGTGTAAGTGCAGCCCGCTACGCCCGGCTTGAGCGTCAGCTTCCATCCACCCTCGGCAGTCCTCTCGATGGAGGTGAACGTGAACGGCTGGCATTCGACGTCCTCCGGGAACTCCAGCCCGGCCCTGAGGACGTCGTATGTCTTCTCCACGCCGTCAACGACATTGGTGAACACGTCTGCCTTGCCAACGGAGGACTTCCAGACGAGCAGGACTTCCGTCCCGTCCGTCACGGGTATGCCCCTCGAACCGGTTACGTCGTGGACGAAGCGCCTTGCCGAGACGACAAGGTTGCTCTCCGTGGCCGACGCGGCGTATGCGGCGTCCACGACGCCGAACACGTTCGTGTCGGCGGAGATGCCCTCCGTGAATCCGCATCCGCCGTCGAATGCGTCCGCGAGGACCAGCCGGCTCGTGTCATGGACGACGAGGTTGCTGTCTTCGCCGTCGCCGTTTTCGCACGTGTCCATCTTGAAGGAGCCTTTCACGTATGCCGACGCCCCGTTGCCGATGTACACGCCGCCGACGCCCAGCCCGGAGCAGTACGCGATCTCGCCGCCGTTCAGGTACGCCGCCGACTCGTTGCCGCCGCGCCCGGACACCACGACGGCGCCTGCCGTGAGCGCGTCGCCCGGCTTGCGCTCGTAGAGGTTCTCGCAGCTCGATATCAACGCACCGTTTTCCATGGTAAAAGTACCTCCCCACACGACGACCGGAGCGACCATCTGCTGCGTGTTGCCGTGGGCGTATACAATCGCCGAGTCGGAACGCATGGCGAACGACCCGTCCACGACGGACACGACGCGCCCTGCGGATCCCCAGGCGCTGATGGACACGTTCGTGACCGAGAACGACGCGTTCGTGACCGAGAAGCGCACCCCGCCCGCAGCGCTCACAAGCGAGACGGACATGCCTGCGCCGTCAAGGACGATGTCCGCCCCGTCGGCGATTGTCACGGAATTTGTCAGCGTCGCGTCCGCGAGAAGCGTTATGACGGCGTTGCCGGACGCGACCGCGAACGCATCCGCCAGCGTCGCGTAGTATGACGTGCCGGACGCCCCGCCGACGCTGGCCTCCGCGTCGGCCTCTGCGACCGGCTGCACTCCGCTCTCCGGCACTTTCCACTCCAGCGTCCCGCCGCCGGACGACACGACCGCCACGAGCGCGGAGCCGCCGGCTGCGCGAGTGTTGCTGAAGATCGCCGAGCAGGACGCCTCCGCGTCCGCCGCCGAGACTCCGGACGCGACGGTCGCGAACGTCTGGCCCGCGCTGGCTCTCTTGCCGTTCATGACGCCGACGCCGCCGGTCATGAGCCCGGTGACGACAAGCGGGCTGTTTGCCGCCGAGTCCGCGTATATGTAGATGTCATTGGCTACGCCGCGCGAGTTGACGTTGCCGCCGGCCTTCGCCGAGCCGGAGAGCTTCACCGTGGACCCGGAGCCGGCGTAAACCGCCCCATAGTTGCTGTTGCCGCTGCATCTGGCGATTGAACCGCCCTTGAAGTCGAAGACGCACCCTGCGGAGGCAAGGCGAACCGCGCAGCCGCTGCCGCCGGTCGTCGTCACCGCGCAGTCCGAAACCTCCGATCCGTCGAGCATCTCGAACGTGCCGGACGCGACATTGACGACGTTGGCGTTCTTGGTCAGCTTGAAGCAGGTCAGCTTAGCGCCGTCGCCGAGAGTCACGGATCCGCCGCCGCTGACGGTGATGAAGGTTCCCGACGGCTTCTCACGCGAGAACGTCACGCCCTCGACGGTCAGCGACCCGCCCGCGCCTACGTTTATCGCGGAATTCTTGCCCAGCGCGACCGCGAACGGCCCGCCTTCGCCGGAGTTGAGCGTCACCGCGCCGGTCACCGTCACGGCGTTGGTGAACGCAATCTCCGGGCAGTCCTTTAGAATCGTGACGACACCGCCGCCGCCGTAGTCGAGGAACAACGTGTCGAGCGAACGGTAGTACGTGACGCCCCCGGAGCCGTTGGCGCAGGCGTACGCGACGGACGGATCGACGGACTGGCGGTCCCACACGAGGACGCCGCCGTCGCCCGTCGTGCCGGCCAGCGTGGCGTCGTCCATGCTAACGATCTTCGGCGCGGCCGCCGCAGCGACTTCGGCGTCGCACTCGAACACGCCGAACTGAAGGTGGTTGGCGGCGTTCTTCATGGTGACGCCGATTCCGTCGCCCGTCACCTCAAGGGGCCCGGCGACGACAATGCCGGCGGAGTCGCCGACCGAGACCACGCCGACCGAGACCGTGCCGGCGACGGCGACGGACGAACCGGCATCGACCTTGACCGAAGGAGCGCCCGACTCGGCGGAGAACACGGCGTTCGTGAACAGTACGCGCGCACCGCCAGTGACGTGCAGCCATTCGCCTTCGACGGCGGACGCTATCGTCATCGTGCATTCCGACGGGTCGGCGGACGCCGCCGCGATCGTGACGTTGTTCGAGACAGTGACGGCAGCCCGCACCTTTGAAGGAGCGATCAGCTCCACGACGACCGGCTCCGTCATCCCGTTCGCCACGTCAAGGGCCTTCTCAAGGCGCGTGTACGAGGTCTCGCCAATCCTGGCGCAGGGGACGACGACGTCCAGGTCGTTGCCCCACAAGTTGCCGACGTGGTTGGCCTTTTCCATCACATACGGAATCTCGCTGGAGTCCGGGCTCGACGCCGGGAGAAAGACGCCGTCAAGCGAGGCAAACTTGTCCCCGCCGACGGAGGCGGCCGAAACGTCGTAAGACGCCCCCCCCGGCAGGATGAAGCTGTAAACGCCGTGTTCGTCAGCGATGGTCGATCCCAGAAGCTCGTCGGCGCCGGCGGCCCTGACCTCGACGGTCGCGCCGGGGGCGGGATCGCCGTCGTCGATCACGCGGCCCGAGAGTATCTCGCCGGACGCCGTCGGCATCATGTTGTACGCAGCGCCGCCCATGAAGAGGAAGTCATAGCCTTTCTGCCCGACGGTCGCGCCGGTGTGGGTCGCGTTGATTTCGGGGATGTTGTACCAGAGGTCGTCCAAGCCGGCCCAGCCCATGTTGATGTGGACGTACTCGACCGGCTCCCCTCCGACGGAGACGAATCCGTAGCCGTCCGCGACGACGCTGTGGCCGGCCCAGTAGTAGCCGTTGCCGACGTGCCCGGCGGCGTACCCGTAGATCGCGAGCTGCACCGGGAGCCCGGCGTCGAGGTTCGCGTAGATTATCTTCTCGCGCATCGTCTTCAAGTGAAGGCCCCCTTTGCCTTCAGACCAGCCGGCCGCGTTCCAATAGACCCATGCGTTGGCGTAGTCGAACACATCGCGGAAGACGGCGCCTATGCTTGTTATGTAGGCGTTGGCGGCGTCGTCAGCGTAGTCGGAGCGAAGCGCGACGCCGATGTCGTATGTGAGACTCCCGATTTCCGCGCGCTGCGCGGCGGTTACGCCGTTCGAGGGAACCAGCGGCATGTTCGACCAGTCGTACAGCCTCGAATCGCCGTGGGTGTAGAGCTCCTGCTCCGTCCCATCGACAATGCAGACGAAATTCGTCGCGGGGAGCTCCGCCGAAGGATGTTCGTGCATTCGCATTATCTGCGCCGCCGCCGTCGCGGTACACCCGCACGGATAGTGGTTCGGCGTGTAGTAGTTGTAGCAGTACTCGCCGTTGACCGCCGTCTGGCTCCACTTCGTCTTCAAGAGCGGGGCGACGCGCAGGTCCGATATGCCGGCGACCGTTTCTATCGGCGCGGCGGACGCCGTCGCCTGCGTAACCGCCGTCCAGGCCGTCTTCGCGCGGGCCGCAGCCGGCTCGTCCGCCATGGCGGCGAGACTGGCGCGGGCGACGGCGTCCTTCTCAAGCAGGAGCCGCAAAGGGCTGTCTTCGGAAAGGTCCGGGGCCGTCGCGGACGTAAACGCGACGATCGGATACGCGGCGTCGTCGCCGGCGACGAACACGGTGCCGCCGTCGAGTCTGACGACGTAGAACGAAGCCCCGCCGGAGAGGACGTGCTCCTCCGCGCCGACGGCCGATCCGACCAGCCGCACGCCCAGCGGGGCGCCGCCGGACGCGAGCGACGACGCGGCCGACATGGCCGCCTTTTTCGACACAGGGGCCGCATACGCCGCAAAAGCGGACAGGGCCAACGCGAACAGTACAGTCTTGTTGCTTCTCATCATGGCTACAATCCTCGATATTACAATGGTATATGATACCATTTTTCAGGCGCAAACGCAAACAGACAACGGCGCCGACATCAATTGCCGAGCGGAGCGCAGTTGACGCCTTGCGCAATCAAGCGGCGGCGATGGATTTTCATTCGTCTGGAGAAATCCGCGAAATCTCTTGGCGTCGGCGCAGTCCAGAGCACTTCGGCCATTGCGCAGGTACGCGGCCACATCTTCCACGCGAGGTCATGCTCGTTCCAAGTGAACTCCGACCAGTTGTTGCACTGTCCGCCTAGGACGCGGGGCTTCGCGTCGTCCGCAACGCCCTCGCATGGGTCGAACGAGTACGCCTTTTCAAGCGAGACGTGCCCGCCTATGTACTGGAACGGATCATCTTCAAGATCCTGGCTGTAGTCATAGTAGCAGAGAAGGTGCGGAGTCATGACCATGTCGTGCCCCCGCCGCGCACCCTCGGCTCCGCTCGTCAGCCTGTCCCCTGCGCCGTTTTTCTGGCTCGTGCGCCAGCTCATTCCGATTGCGCTCTGCGGCACGTCGCCGCTCAGGATTTCGTCCCAGCCGATGATGCGCCGCCCCTTCCTTTCGAGATAG
>Ga0265298_10007631_pt1 | contig 13112 bp, 3 predicted proteins | sample AusTroGonzalo_MG_3_FD_193486 | JGI IMG/M metagenome (GOLD analysis project Ga0265298, IMG submission 193486) | Bovine rumen microbial communities from tropical cattle in Woodstock, Queensland, Australia - Gonzalo_01 | ecosystem: Host-associated > Mammals > Digestive system > Stomach > Rumen ... | reverse complement strand
GCAACGCCTATTACGAGTCGTTAGGACGGCTGGCAATGGGCAAGCGTATCTATTACGAGGGCGACCGGCAGCAGGGAATCCTGTATGTGAGCGAGGCAATCGACCTGATGGCAAAGACTGATCGTGAGGATGCTGACCACCTGACGCATAGCCAGATGATTATTCTCGCCGGGCTGTATAGTGACATGAACGACCTTGACAATGCGTTGAGGACCGATGAGCGCAACGTGCGGCTGACGATGGAGGGTACGCGTTGGGGAAACACACCACAGCTACAGTTGATTGACCGGCGCATGGCGTTGGCGAAGACTGCATACTGTCTTGCGAAGATGGGAAATTTCCAACGGGCCGATTCTGTCTACACCGCCTGGCAGTCCGTACAGTATGAAGGCGACCACACCCGTGACTATTTCATTGCTGATTATCTGCGCGAGCGTGGCCGCTATCCTGAAGCTGTAAAAGTCAACGACGACCTGATCCAGAAAATCCGTGCTCATGGCGATACGCTGGGCGAGATGATGAATTGTGCCAAATGGGGGCTGGCTGAGGTCTATCAGAAGATGGGCAACTACAAGCAGGCTGCCGACCTCTATGTGCAGGTGCTGGAAATCAACGACACCTTGAAAGCCCGTCAGGCGCAGAACACGGCACAAGAACTGGCTGCCTTCTATCACGACCAGGAACAGAAACAGACGATACAGGAACAGGAGATGGCCAACACCCGCAAGAATTACATCCTCGTCATCGTGCTGGCCGTTCTGATTGGTGTGATAGCATACACCGTCATCACCGTGCGCCAAAAACGTATCATTAGCCAGAAGAACCGCTCGTTGGTCAAACAGATTACCGAGGCGATGACATATAAGGAGCTATATAATAATGAGAAGGCTCGTTTAGCTGAGCTGACCAGTCAAGACAAGAACGACCAGCAATCCGACGCTCCAACCGACCTCAATGCGATGACCGACGAACAGCTATACCAGCACGTCACCGAGGTCATTGAGCGTGAGCGGTTATTCCTCGACCCTAGGTTCGAGCGCCAGACTGTCATTGACCGCTTCCAGCTCTCTAAGGAGCGCGTCGGCAACATCTTCTCGCAGAGCGAACACGCCAAACTGACCAACTACATCCAGCAGTTGCGTCTGGAATATGCCGCCCAGTTGCTCGTTGAGCACCCCGAACGGAGCATCGTGCAGATTGCTACCGATAGTGGCTTCAGCAGTCACAAATATTTCACCGACCGCTTCCGTCAGTACTTCAGCATGACACCTACGGAGTTTCGCAAAGCCAGGAAATAATTCTACCAATCTTGTCTGAAATCCCTACCAATCTTGTCTGTGCTATTGCAGCACAGGCATTTTTTTTGTATTTTTGCGACATCATAATTAAAAACGTAAAACTACATCCTTATGTCAACAACCACCATCATCATCCTGCTTTCGAGTGCTGTTGTAGTACTCGTGTTGTTGGTGGTTTGGCTCATTTGGCGCAACCAGCGCCAGAGCGATGAACTGCAGAAGAAGAATGAGGTCATCGTCCGCGAGGTGCAACGCCGCTCGGCTTTAGAGGGGACTCTTGGCATGTCGAAAACCAGAAACAATATAAACTAATAAACAATGAATAAACAATTACTAATGATGTTCCTCGTCCTCTTAGGACTGGGACAAAGCCTACAAGTAAGGGCCGACGGCAGTGCCGACTACTTCAGGACTGCGTCGAACTTCTATTGGACAATCTGCGGCGATGCCGAGATTGAGTTTTCTATCCCTGTGTTTATTTGGGACTCATCGTCGAACGATGGTGTAACGTGGGGTTATATCTACGCCACCCCTGATGGTGAGAATGAGACGCAAGTGATGTATTATGCCTACGACAGTTCGCGTGACCAGGACAAACCTACTACCTTCTGTGCGTATGTTGACGGTGATTTCAATGTGACCAACACCACACAGGGTACTGTCGGCTTTACACGCAACGATGGAAGTAAGTCGTGGGTCTTGAAGCGTGATGCAGATAATGATGACCACCACACAGCCAAGATTCGCTGGAAGGTGCCATATCAGTGGCGTGGCAAGTCGATTAAACTCCGTGTGAAGTTCCGCTGGGATGATAAGAATAGTCAGGGATATGCAGAGAATGATTATTTTTTTATAGAGAGATATGCTAAAGACCGAATCAGAGAATACAATCTTGGAACGTATGAATGTCCGCAATCTGCTGAAGCCTCCATCGTATTGAACGATCCTATGCTGGCCTTCGACAAGTCGAGCGCAGGTTATATCATGGTGCCTTGGTATGCCCAGGTAAAGTCTCTGAGTGATGTCAAGTTGCGTACGGTGGATGCTTCCAACGGTCATGTTTCTATCACCACGGTGGACACCAAGAAGAGTCTGTCAGGCTATGTCAACATCCCGATGGACCGCCCCTATTCGAGTGTTGTGCTGAGTGGTTCTGCAGTAGCTACCAATGGTGTTGCCATTCCCGGTAGGCTGGAATCCAGTTCTATAGAGATTCCCATGCTCCATACGCCTAACCACCTGATGGCGAGCATGAAGACGGATGGCAAGGTGGTGCTGCGCTGGAAGATAGACCTGCCCAACACCTACGACATCATGGAAGGCGACATGTTTGAAGTGCAGCGCAACATGACGGGCAGCACCAACGCCGACGATGCTGCATGGACAACGATTGGCATGTTGGAGTATGAGCGCACGAAGGGCGACTACGAGTTGATAGACTCTATGATGCTCGACCGCTATCAGGGCAATCCCGTCACCTATCGTGTGCGCCGTCAGTGCACGTCGATGTGGAGCTGGGTAGATGCCGCCAAATATGCGCAGGTGCAGATTCCTGCCAATATCGCGCTTTATGGCATCAAGGATGCCACCGTCAGTCGCAGCAGTGTCTGGAACGACGAAGCGCATCAGGTGAACTTCAACTTCAACATGAGTGGTCCGGAATACGACAATGAAAACCGCTTCATCATCCGTACCGTCAGCGATTGGGAAAAGTTTGCCGCTATGGTAAACGCTGGACAGGGTAATCTCGATGCTGTCATGGGCGGTGATGTGGACATTAGTAGCTCGAAGGCTATGGTAGGTTCCAAGGATTATTCCTACGTAGGCATCTTCGACGGTAACGGCTATACACTAACGGTAAACTATGATACCAACGAAGAATTCACGGCACCGTTCCGTTATATCGCTTCAGCCACCATCAAGAACCTGCATGTTGACGGTACGCTGAAATCGTCGGCCAAGTTCATTGCTGGTCTGGTGGGACGTAGCGAATCAATTCCAAATTTCCCCGGTATCATCGAGAACTGTTATGTGTCGGCTACGATTAACAGCACCGTGGAAGGTGATGCCTCCAACGGCGGTTTGGTGGCTGTTCATGCCTTAAACGCCCTGCAAATCAACAACTGCCGTTTCGATGGCAGTCTGAAAGGCGACAAATGCTACGACAATGGCGGTTTGGTGGGTTGGAACGACGGAAAGACATCTTTCAACAATTGTTTGTTCGCCCCCTCAAAGATTGACACCAAATATGATGGCTGCGAAACATTTGGACGTAGTAGCAACATGGCCAACCTTACTTTCATTAACTGCTACTATACCCAATCATACGATAGCGATGCAACCATGGAAATCGGAGACAACACCTATCGGATTATCCGTAGTGTTGCCGACTGGAATGCTTTCCGCGACGCAGTACTCAGTGCTAAAGGTAACTCGGCTGTAAATGCAATCCTCGATACCGACCTCACTATTGATACCAGTTGCGGTACAAAAGAAGCCCCCTTCCACGGCACCTTTGACGGCAACGGTCATATTCTGAACGTGGCCATCAAGACCCAAGGCGAATATGATGCCCTCTTTAAATATGTAAATGGTGCCACCATCAAGAACCTGCATGTGACTGGCACCATTGATGGCGGCATCCACAGTGCCGGTCTTATTGGTCGTGCTTCGGGTGACAATACTATTAACAATGTGCGCGTATCAGCTAAGATTACTGTTTCAGGTAACAGTACCAGCGGTCCTCATGGTGGTGGCTTCATAGGTTATGCAGAATCTGGCCAAGAGAATATCAGCAACTGTCTGTTTGACGGTACCATCACCGCTAAAGCATGGAACGACTCCTTCGCAGGAGCCATCATTGGCTGGGGTAACACTGATGCTCCTTACCAATTGACGGTAAAGAATAACCTAGAGAATGGCAGCTATGTGAACGTCAACCATGCAGGCATGAACTATGCCACTTCTCCTGGCATCTTTGGTGTTATCATTGAAGCCTATGGCGGTGACAACACCAACTATTCCGCCCACGACTGGGGTGAAATGGCCAGCGATGCCAACAAAAACGCACTCGACCAGTATTCAGCCAACACACTGGCTCAGAAGCTGGGCAGCGGATGGAAGGAAGATGGCGGACAGGTAGTTCCCGTGATGGCGGTACAGAGCACCACGCAGGGCGAACCAGCGACCACGCTGAGCACCAGCGCATTGCTGGCTAAACTAGGCGATGGCTGGAAACTCTCTGGCAATGAGGTGGTGCCCGTTTCGACGAGCAACCTGTCAGGAGGCGTCTGGAGTGCCACCACGTGGGACAAGCGTGCCAAGTTGCAGCTGCGCATCAATATGCATGGCGAGAAGGGAGTGGAGAGCAAGATTGTTGACCTGTCAGACAACGAGGAAGCCCTGAAGAAGCATCAGTTCTCGCAGGAGCTGTCGCGCAAGTGTGTCGACTACTCTTTCGACCTGCTGGTTATCCGTGCCAAGTCGCCTCTGAAGATTGTGGGCGAAGAGCGCGATACCGTCGTCTATGCTGTCAGCAAGACAGAGACGGGCGACAAGGCCAACTACCGTTTCCAGAACAGCAACCGCATCACCAAGTTCGAAGCCAAGAAGAAGCAGAGCAGCGTGGAGCTGACATGGGAGGTCAGCGGTGGCGATTACGACTTCTTCCGCGTGCTGCGCCGTCAGCATACGCAGGATGCCAATGCAGCGTGGACCGACACCATTGCCACCAACCTGAACCAGCTGTTCTTCGAGGACAAGAAGGTGATGGTACAGCGTGCTTACGACTACCGTGTGGAGAGTGTCTATCAGTGTGAGGGCACCAATATCGAGACCATGACCTGTACGGGCGAGTGTGAGCCCACGGGTATGGTCAACGGTTATGTGCGTATGGCTGACGGTACGGCAATGGCAGGTCTCAAAATGATCTGTGAGCCTAAGCAGGAGGACGGTAGCGCCATTCCTGGTGCCAAGGCCCAGTATATCACCTACACTGACGAGACCGGCTATTTTGAGTTCCGCGGACTGCCCTATCAGGAGAATGGCCGCTATGTGGTGAGCATCGATGCCAGCAACATCAGCGGCAGCTTTATCGGACCAAACAAGGAAGGTGCCGTGACCTTTACCACCAGCTCCAACTGGGCACAAAACTTCAACTTCTACATGGACACCTACTTCGTTTATTCAGGTAATGTCTATTATCGTGACACCTCGATACCTGTTCCTGGTGTATCGTTCAAGTTGGACGGCAAGGTGATGCACGATGCCAGTCAGCAGGTCATCACTACCGACAACCAGGGTGCCTTCGAGTTGAGCATTCCTGCCGGTGAGCACAGCGTGCAGGCCGTGAAGGAAGGCCACTACTTTGCTAACGACGGCTTCCTGATCAATGAGGATGCACTCGAAGAATCCAAGAAGACGCTGTATCCTTTCAACAAGAACGTAGCTAGCGTCTTCCTCTGGGACTCTACCACCGTCATGCTGCGTGGTCGCGTGGTGGGTGGCGACATCCAGGGCAGCAAGCCGCTGGGACAGTCGCTGTCAACAAACAACCTGGGCGACTCTATCAAGATTGTCATGCAGCTGGAGGGCGACAACACGTCGTGGCTCATCCGCAAGCAGAACGATGCGACGGTGAAGAGTGCCACATACAATTACCATTTCGGTGCAGCTGACGAGGATGTGACCAAGGTGGATGTGACTCGCCACACGATGACCGTCTGGCCCGACAAGAAGACAGGCGAATACCAGCTGATGCTGCATCCTGCCAAGTATAAGGTCATTGAGGTGTCTGGTCAGGGCTATCCTACGCTGTTCCAGCAGGGCAAGGTGGGTGAGACTGTCGACCTGTCGTTCAACGTGCGTGGCGACACCTGCGAGTACAACCGCATCTATCATGCCGTGCCCACACTGGAAGTCACCCAGTTCAATCCTGGCAACGAGAAATACTTCGGTGTGAAGAAGCTGACGGCCAACGACAACATCGGTAACAAGGCACAGATGACCATCTGGTATCAGCAGAAGAACAAGGTGGACACCACGAAGGTCGAGGACGTCTATGCCTTTGGCTATCCGGTCTTCATGGGTGGCTCACCCTACGGATGGATTCTGCAGGCCTGTGAGAAATACTATTGGAACAACAAGATTAACGGCACGGTGGACATCGTGAACCTCAGTGGCGGTAAGGTGAAGATTCAGAATGCGCTGACCACTGACTCGAAGACCGCCATGTGGGAGAAAGAACTCGACGAGCAAGGCGGTGCCTCGTATGTGTTCTCGCCCGACAACGCCACCTTCACCATGGAGGGCGACAACGCACTGAAGAGCGTCAGCATCACGCTGGAATACGACAATTCGTTCTACGACATCAAGCCCTTCAATGGCAAGACGCTGCAAGGCTACGTGATGGCTACCAAGGCCAAGTCGCAGGGCCGCAAGGCGGTGGTATCAGGAACGCCCAAGCTCTTCGACATCCTGCGCGACCCGCCAGGTGGCGGCAGCTCTGCCTACATTGATGCCGGCACCAAGCTGAGCTATGGCTACACATGGGATTTAGGTGCTACATTGGGATTCTCCCTCAAGTCAAAGACGGGTAAGGCTGTTACCATTTATAATGGCTATATTGCCGCTCCTCAAGGACAAGGATCCACTGCGGGAGTGATAGAAACCAGCAAAGTTGAAAATGGTCTTAACGTCAAACTTGAGACTAATTTCGGTATGTCGTGGACCTATAACTATAATATCGACGTCACCGAACGTATCCAGACATCGTCGAGCAAGAAGTGGATTGGCGGCAAGGCCGATATCTTCATCGGTACCACGGAGAATGTGGTCTTCGAAGATGCTATGGCTGTGCGCATCATTCCCGACAGCATGTACCAGATTGTCAGACAGCATGGTGGCGGTACGTTCGAGATGACCGACTCGTTGGGCAACACCGCTAAGATCAAGGTGCCCGACGGTACCACCAAGGTGTTGGCCCAGGGTACCGACGATACGGGCCAGCCCGTCTATCTGGTGCGCGACGAGGTCATGCAGGTCTATCCTGAGGTAAGCTCGACCTTCATCCATACCCAGCACTACATCGAGAACGAGCTGCTGCCCGACCTGATGAAGATTCGCAACTCGCTGCTGCTGCCCAAGGGCACAGACGACAGCTATGCCCAGACGTTGGCCAATCAGCGAGGCTATGCGACTTATGTCAGCAAGGTGGATGTCAGCGATGAGAATTATGGCTTACAGGACTATTATGAGGCTTTCTATCCTGAGGGAAATGATGTGGCTAATGATAGCATCAGTGCCCTCAACCAGGAGATGTATGCCTGGATTAGCATGCTGGCTAAGAACGAGCAGGATAAGCTCAGCGTCCAGGATAGAAATTTGGTGAAACGCTACGACTTTGACGGCGCTGCCAATATTCAGTACAGCGAGTCGTTCAGCACCGCTATGAGTGGTTGGCGCTATTGTCGCTACCCGCTATTGAGCGGTTTTGGTAACCTTGGCGTTGTAGGTGGTGTTTATGAACCGTTAGTGAAGGCTATAGAGAAAGCAATGCAGAGTGGTGATGCCACAACATCCACCGACTACGCGTATTTAATACTGGATAATAAGAAAAAAGCTATCTGGATTGCCTTTGGTGAAACTACCACTGAAATCTCGTTTCTGCCTATCATTGCAGTCAACTTCAACGATAAGTTCACGACCTCTGAGTCTTACTCCAAGAAGACGGGCTTCACGCTGTCGGCATCGAGCAAGTCGAGTCTGACAGTGGACGTCTATCGTACGGAGACGCAGTACACCTACGACAAGGATGAAAACATGTTCTACCACATGACCGACTACGTGCTCGACGATGTGCGCAATGGTCGTTTGGGCAGTACGGGTGGCTTGAGCTGGGTACAGGATACGACGGCTGTCTATTCGAACTTCGTGTTCCGCACCCGTGCTGGTGTGACCTGCGAACCTTACGAGAAGGAGCGTGTGACGAAGTGGTATCAGCCAGGAACAGTCATCGACGTGGCTACCATACCTGCTGACAAGCCCCGCATCTGGATTGACGAGCCGGTAGTGAGCAATGTGCCTTTCAACCAACCCGCCCGCTTCAAGCTGCACATGGCCAACGAGTCAGAATATCCGGAGCGTGCCTCACTCATCTTCAACTACTTCCTGCTGGCTAGCAGTAATCCTGATGGTGCGAAGGTCTTTGTAGATGGTAACCCGATTACTTCGGCAGGTACGAACATCACACTGTACCCCTGCCGCGACAAGAATAACGAGGTGGTGGTCTTCGACAAGGAGATTGAGGTATGGCCGGGTAAGGAGTTCGACTACAACGACCTGACGCTCTGCCTCTACGACCCCGATGATGCCAACCGCGTGTTCGACGTGAAATTCTCAGCCCACTTCATTCCGACAGCAGGTGCCGTGAACGTCACCACGCCTGGCGACAAATGGGTCATCAATACTGAGAGTCCGTACGACGGCAAGCGCAAGGCGTGGTATATGCCTGTGCGCATTGACGGCTTCGACACCAACTACCGTGGCTTCGACCACATCGAGCTGCAGTACAAGCTATCGACGCAGGGCGACAAGGACTGGGTGAACGTCTGCTCATACTATGCCGACAAGGAGCTGATGAAGAAGGTCAGTGGTGTCACCGACACCATTCCTGGCGATGGCATCATTCTGGCGAAGTTCTATGGTGAGGTAGACCCGATAGAGCAGTACTACGACCTGCGTGCCGTGAACTACTGCCGCCATGCCGGTGGTTACCTGACGAACGCATCGCCCATCCTGTCGGGTATCAAGGATACACGACTGCCAGAAATCTTTGGCACACCAGAGCCTGTCACAGGCATTCTGGGCATTGGCGACGACATCAGGTTCACCTTCTCAGAACCTATTGCCAGCAACTACCTGAGCAAGATTAACAACTTTGAGGTGCTGGGAACACCTAACAACAATGATATCTCGCTATCGACATCGCTGACCTTCGATGGTGATGCCTTAGCAGCATCGCAAGGCTATCGCAACCTGACGGGCAAGAACTTCAGTGTGGACATCAGACTGAACCCCACCGCCGACAAGAAGGACATGACGGTATTCACGCATGGTGGCGAAGGAAACGGACTGAGCTTCGGACTGACTGCCGACCGCCACATGACGGCTACCATCAATGGTACAACGGTGGTGTCAGACGACATCGTGCCCTTCAACAACGTGCTGAAAGAAGTGGTCTATACCCTCGACCAAAGTGGCGACGACATGAAGGTCAACTTCTATAATGGCAAGTCGCTGATAGGTACCAAGACCGTTCCAGGTAAGTACACCACCACCTCACGCATCAGACTGGGATGGGACGACGACCAGGAGAAGAACTTCAAGGGCGACATGCTGGAGTTCCGCCTGTGGAACCGTGCCCTCAGCAGCAACGAAATCAATGCCTATGGCAACAGTCTGCTGACGGGCTATGAGAGCGGTCTGCTGGACTACTACCAGCTGAACGAAGGCAAGGATAATGTGGCTTACGACAAGGCTCCTGCCGCGATGGATCTCATGTTGCTGGGCACTACGTGGAAGCGTCCTGCCGGTATCTCGATGAAGTTCGACGGCAAGGAGGGTCTGCAACTGAACAAGAATCCGTTCGTGCGTGCTTCGTACCACGACTACACGCTGATGTTCTGGTTCCGTAGCCACAGCCAGAACGCCACACTGTTCTCTAACGGTGAGGCTACGAGCCAGGAGGCTAACCTGAACCAGCTGAACATCGGTATCAAGGAAGACCAGCTGTATATCCGCTCGGCAGGCAACGAGCGCGTAATAGAGAAACTTGTGAGTGATGGTGAGTGGCACCACTTCACGATGACCGTATCGCGCTCGTCGAATGTGGCCAACGTCTATATCGACGAGAAGATGGTTGACTCGTTCGTGGCTGACGAACTGGCAGGTGTCGACAATGACGCCATCGCACTGGGTGCCACCTACGTGGAACACAAGGCTACCAACGTGCTGACGGGTAACATCGACGAGGTGGGTATGTTCGAGAGTGTACTGCCCATGAACCTCATCAAGGACTTCGCTACCCATACACCGACGGGCACCATGACCAGCATGATGGCATTCCTCGACTTCGGACGCTCTGAGCGTCAGGACGATAACACCATGCGCCTGCAGCCTACGGGTATCAGTCTGAAGCGCTATGTCGACAACCAGGGCAATGTGCTGGCTCGTCGCGATACGCTGATACATGATATCAACGCAAGCTTCGTAGATCGCAGCGTCTATGCGCCCATCACCGATATCTCGAATCTCACCAACCTGAACTACAAGTATGTATCGGACGGCAAGGACCTGCTGGTCAACATCAAGGAACCCGACTTCGTGGTAGAGAAGACCAACATCTACGTCACGGTGAAGGAGATTCCTGACCTGCGCGGCAACCTGATGTCCAGTCCTGTGACTACCAATGTCTATGCTTACCGCAACCCGCTGCGCTGGGATGTGAAGAGCATCAAGCGTGACATGGCCTACGGTGAGGGCTGCACCATTGAGGTGAAGGTTAAGAACCTGAGTGGTCTGCGCCAGAGCTTCACCATTGACGATCTGCCCGTATGGATCTCTGCATCGCAGACGGAAGGTCGCATCGATGCCCTCGACGAGCTGACCATCACACTGAACGTATCGCCTTATATTAATATAGGTACGTACACAGAACAGCTGACGCTGACGGGTGATAACAAGATGTCGGAACCGCTGCCTATCACACTGAACGTTCGTGGCGAAGAGCCTGACTGGGCTGTCAGCGACCGTCTGAAGCAAGAGGGTCAGACCATGATGATGGTGGCTCGCGTAAAAATTGACGGTGAGGTGGCTCACGACAAGGGCGACATGCTGTGCGTAACAGACTCTATGCAGCAAATGCTGGGCGTATCGCACATCGAGGTGGACAACACCGCCAATGCCAACCAGGCGCTGGCCTATCTGACCATCTATGGCTATTCGAATAAGGATAAGTCGACACCACGACTGAACTTCCTGTTCTTCGATGCCACAACAGGTAAGGTACACACAGTGGTGCCTGAGGATGGAAGCAGCATCTTCTTCAAGAAGGATGCCATCATTGGTACAGCCGCCAAGCCGGTAGAGATGAAGAACGCCTCTATGAGCGTGCAGACCCTGAGACTGAAGAAGGGCTGGAACTGGGTATCATTCAACGTCGTACCGCAGGAGGGCGCTACCCTTGGACAGTTCCTGAACACGAACAATCAGTGGGAGGCTGGCGATATCATTACCGGTATTGACGGAAAGACCATCCAGCAGTGGACCTGCCGTCAGAACAAGCAGGTGGCTCGCGGCTACCAGTGGGACAACGAAGACCAGCCGATGGTCATCAAGCCAACGCTGATGTACAACATCTTCTCGAAGAGTGACAAGACCATCTATCTGGAGGGCGAAATCAACTACGACAAGATGACTGTCCATAAGGACTGGAACCGTCTGGCCTTCCTGTCAACGATGAATCTGCCTATTGCACAGGCTCTGAACGACTACACCGAGCAGGCTTCGGCAGGCGACGTCATCAAGTCGCAAGATGGATTCTCAGTGGCTACGGCTGTCAACAACGGTCTGGTATGGAAGGGAAGCCTGCAGCATATGGAAGCTGGCAAGGGCTACATGCTGAAGCGTCTGAACAGTAGCGATGCCTCGTTCTACTATCCGCTTTATTGGACGAGCAACCGCTATAGCGGCAATGCCGAGGCTCGCGTCTTCCAAGCGCCTGTCAACACCGTCAACACCATGAACATCGTGGCCAGCGTGAACGGCGTGACCATCGAGGAGGACGACCGCTTGGTAGTCTATAGTGGTGCTGAGCGCCTGGCAGAGGCTGTTGCCGACAGCGAGGAACGCTACTACCTGAACATCGGCAGCGACGACAACAACGGCGACCAGCTGACCTTCACCATTGAGCGTGAGGGTGCGATAGTGGCTATGACTGGCAGTCGCATCAGCTACATACCTAACAAGGTGCTGGGTACACCTGACGAACCTACCGCCATCAGCTTTACGGCACTCGACGAGATGCCGCACGATGGCAAGTGGTACACCATCTCGGGTATCCAGTTGCAGCAGAAGCCGACACGCTCTGGGCTCTCCATCTATAACGGAACAGTAAAGACCATTAAGTAAAAAGGATGAAAGCTATGATGAAGTATATGAAAAAGTATTTACTCTCCTCCTTCATAGGGAGGGGAATGGGGGTGGGTCTCCTGCTTTTCGCCTTCCTGGCGTGGAGCTGCTCATCAGACAGCAATGATGCACCTGAAGTACCACAGGGTATTGCCATTGGCAACGACCAGCGCCCTGACTGGCAGTCGCAGGCACCCAACTACGACTTGTTCGGACAGACCATGTATGTCGAGATACTGGTGCAAGATACCCTCAAGCAGTATGTCTCAGCCAACGACCTGATGGTAGCCATGATAGACAATGAGGTGCGTGGCGTAGCCCTTCCCTTGCAGGTGGGCGACGAGATGATATTCCCCATTATGGTGGCTTCAGACAATGCGGGCGATCAGGTATCACTGTCGTACTATTGCGACAAGCTGCACCGCATCTTCACCATCGACTGGACCCGCTTCGATGCTAACGTCAACCCGACAGGCGAAGACGGTATCTACAAACCTGAATTCATAAAGTGAGGGTTATGCGTGTGACAAGAAAACAGTATCAAATTCCAGCTATGCTGGTCATTAGTCTGCAACAGTCATCTGCACTGTTGCAGGCTAGTCCCGGCATCGACTCTGATCGCCAAGG
>Ga0265298_10007628_pt1 | contig 13117 bp, 12 predicted proteins | sample AusTroGonzalo_MG_3_FD_193486 | JGI IMG/M metagenome (GOLD analysis project Ga0265298, IMG submission 193486) | Bovine rumen microbial communities from tropical cattle in Woodstock, Queensland, Australia - Gonzalo_01 | ecosystem: Host-associated > Mammals > Digestive system > Stomach > Rumen ... | reverse complement strand
AAGGGCGGTTTTACATTTGATGGTGTAAAATGGGGCGTAAATGGGTAAAATTTGCGTTTTTGCACAATCTGGTAGACTAAAAATCCCGTTACAATAGAGATTCCTGTCCATATGGCAAGCGAGCTAAATGACATCCAAGGACCAAAATTCATGAAATAGCGCTGGGATATCCCATAATAGTCGTTGATAACAAGGGATCTTGCAAAACCGTCAACGTTTAGCGGTATGTAGAAATGACTGAGGACGATTTGCAAAGAGAGTAACGTTGCAACGGTCTTTGCACTTAGGTTTGCTTTTTCAATTGTGTCGCCGAGTGGAACAAGAATCAAAGGGAGGAACGGAATGATATGCCTAGCTTCGCTATCGATTGCAAAGAACATGAAGACGATGAACGCAAGTGCGTAGCCGGGACTACGATTAAATATGTTCTTTGAAAAATCGCGGAACAAAAAAATCGCAAGTAGCGGCAAGATGCCGAAATAGCAGATGTGCGCGACCGGTGTGATGAACGGGTACTTGAGTGGACGTAAAAAGGCTTGGAGGATAAATGCGACTTCGCTAAAAAAGAATGTGTCATTTGCATGTGCGTGGAGGTAAAGATAGATTGCAATGAAGGGGATGAGGATCATCGCCATTTTTTTCCACGGGGACTGGTGGATAAATTCACGGGCGTATGTGAGCGGGGCGTAGATGTGGCAGTCGCTGTTTCTAAAGACGATGTAAAGGAATGTGCTCCAGGTAATCGCGCTAACGAAGAGTAATGGCTTGGATGATGGGATGAACAGCATGCTTTCGAGAAGCGGCTGCTTGTGTAGCAGGTAGAGTGTGAGGACCGCTCCGATGGATAGTAACGGAAGTGCAATGGCGAGGATGTTCCCTGTGTGGAACTTTAGGTAGCGTGCGTTTTTAGAAAAAGGATCCTTGAAAATGTATAGGAGCCAAATGATGTAGGTGACTGTTGGCCATGTGAGGATGCCTGAAAATGAAATAGCTATCGCCTGCAGAAATTTTTGCCGCAGCAAATAGTAATAGGATACAAGGAAAATTGTATTTGCGAAAGCGTCCGTCTGGAACATTTCGTAACCACAGTTCTTGAGTACGAAATGATTGAAGAAGAAACATCCGAAGATTAAAGCCGAAGTCGTCTGTTTCCAGGCGCATAGCTTGATAAGCTTGAAAAAGAAAAATAGCTGGATGGCGAGATTGCTAAAATGGAGCACGTACATCGAGTGCATCAAGTTGGCATGCGAGGGCTCGATGTTGAAGAGCGAGAAAAACAGGTTTATCAGGAAAAATGGGAAAATACGGAAAATGCGGAATCGGTCGTAGCCCGAAGTCCAGAAATCTGCGCTAAAATTTTGCGCGACCTGGTAGTAGAAAGCTCCGTCATAACCGGCGCCGTTGTTCAGGGGCGTCTTTTCGCCCGCAAAAGAAAGTGTAAAAAAGAACAGTAAAACGAGTACAAGGAGCACTGAGGCTCCTTGCGTTTTGATCAATTTATGGACTTTATGTATGACGCTCACTGTGGAACGCAGATGTTAAAAAGTAAACGATCAGTTGTTTTCGTCTGAACTCTGTACTGTTGATTCAGAACTGTTTTCGCTATTGGCGCTTGGTTCTGCTGTGGCTTCGCCAGATTCGGGGTCCTTGTCGATGGCGTTTTCGACGAGTTCCGGCTTTTCGACTCCCTCGAGGGCCTTGAAGTAAGACTTCGCGGTCTTGCCGACTTCGTTCGTGTCGAAGTAGGTGTAGGCGCCGTTACCGACAGCGCCGATGGCCGGGATGGCTCGGAGAGCTATGCGACCGAGGAAGTTCGTCGAAATCTTGACGCCGATTCTCTGGAGCAGTTTCTGGAGCGCTGCCAGGGACAGTTTCTGCATGACGATGCGGCTGCCAGTGCGGACGGCGACATCGCGGAGTAGCGAGGCTGCGCTGTGGCGGAAAAGGCACCAGACCATGGCTTCGCGGGAAAGCATGGCGAACTTGCCGTAGGTGCAAGCGATATCGGAGACGAGTTGAGCCTGGATGCGCCAAACGGCGGCGATGTCAGGAATGGACGTTAGAACTCCAGTGAAACCTGCCGGGATAGAAAGCGAGGTGCTGACGGCTGCGGCTTTGAGAGCTGCCTGCTTAATCAAAATATCGGCACGCGCATCGGGATCCCTGTTGGGGCAGAGGAGGGAGTCCGGAATATCCGTAATCAGATTGAAGACGACGGAGTTGAACATTTCCTGGATGGAACTGGATTCGTCTTTTTTAAATTCGTTAAAGTTTAACATAGCAGCCTCCTTATATCTCCTATTTCAAGAACATTTTAATAATTCCTGCAAGGTCTTGGGGAATCCTATATTGAAAATTACTTTTTTCTAGCCATAAATTCACAATTTCGTCTATCCAAAGTCTATCAGAGGCGATTTTTGTGATGAAAAACGCGGTATTATCGCCATTTTCAACGATTTTGTAGTTCAAATGGAACGAAATCGGCGTGGTTTCGCCATGCGGGACGACCGTGAGATCCATTGTCTGCTTTTCAGCGTTGACGCTGAAGGAGACATTGTTTAGAACTTTCTGAAACTGCTCTTCCATGGGTTGCACCTTCTATGGCGGTTAGAACAAAATCTTTGCAAACAAGCCCGTGCCTTTAGGCAGAGCTTTTTTTATGGAATGGTTTTTGAACCACCAGGCGGCAATTTCGTTAACCAGCTGACGTGGAGATTCTACTTTGTTTATAACAATCAAAGTCCCTTCTTCCGAGTCTTCGAAACAGTAGTGCGCGCAAAGCGTGGTCGGCGTGAATTCGCCGTGCAAAAGGATGGTGACGTTCGCTTGGTTTTCTAGCGAGTCAATGTCAACGTTCTGGATTTCACCGAATCGTTTGATGAAATCGTTTCTCTGGAAGAACATCTCGATGGCTTTGTCGCGTGCGTTAGAAAGGAAGGACATGGTTTGGTTATAGTTGGTTGTTACTTGTTATTAGTTACTAGTTAATAGTTAGTAGTTAATAGAGATAGCTATATAAACATTTCTAGTAACTAGCAACTTAAAAAACTGATAACTGCCGCGAAGCGGCTTCAGTAACTAGTAACTCAGTACTTAGAACTAAATTCTTGTACCGATTTTTGCTGGTTGTAATATATATTCTTTTGCGAAAAATGCAAAAAAATAACACCTCGTGCTTTTTACGGCGCGAGGCGTTTTATATTTCTTTCGTCTTTAGTCTGTAGGGCGTAGCCCGTTCTCTCGTCTATCTTGGGAGTGTGAGGATGTCGATGCCATCCTTGGTCTTCACGACGGTGTGTTCCCACTGGGCGCTGAGAGAGCCGTCGCGGGTCACAGCGGTCCAACCGTCAGAGAGAGTCTTTGTTCCCGGGCGTCCGACATTGAGCATCGGTTCGACCGTGAAGACGTTACCGACTTCGATGAACGGGCAACGTTCGTAGTTGCGGAAGTGGTAGACTGTCGGTTCTTCGTGGAAGCCGCGACCGATGCCGTGACCGCAGTAGTCTTCGACAACGCTAAAGCCGTGTTCGTCGGCGATGTCCTGGATGGCACAACCGATGTCGTTCCAGTGGGCGCCTCTTTCACCAGCGGCGCGGATGCCTTCTTCCATGCAGAACTTGGCGGTGTCCACGAGTTCGCGTGCAATGTCAGAGACCTTGCCGACGCAGAACATGGCGGACGTGTCGCCGTGGTAGCCGGAGAGGATCGTCGTGATGTCGATGTTCACGATGTCGCCATCTTTGAGGATTGTGTTTGCGTTCGGGATGCCATGGCAGACAACTTCGTTGATGCTGATGCAGGCGTAGCGCGGATAACCGTGATAGCCCATGCAGGCGGAAACGCCCTTGTGCTGGCGGGTGTAGTCGCCGATGAATTCATCGATTTCGAGCGTGGAGACGCCGGGCTTGCACATTTCGCCCGCACGGATCAGCGTTTCGGCGGCGAGGGCGCCGGCATCGCGGATCAGTTCGATTTCTTTTGCGGATTTTACTTTGATTTTAGCCATTTTTAGGTCTTCTTTTTTTATTTAAGTTCCTTTGATGCGCCTACTTCTTCCAGGCGAATCTGTCGAGCAGGTAGGCAAGGAGCATCTGGTCGTCGGTCGTGCCGTTCGCGAGATCTTTTACGAGCGGGAGCATGCGGCTGATGCGTTCAGTTGCTTTTTGACCGCCGAAGTGCTTACGTACTTCTTCAAGGCGGACTTTGGTGCGTTCGCTCACCTTCTTTGCGATTTCTTCGTTCGTGAGCGGATCCATCTTGATGAAGTTGATGCCGAAGTCGACGGCCGTCTGGCGGAGGTCGATTTCTTCGACCGGCGTGATGAGCGAGATGCAGAGACCGCTGCGGCCTGCACGGGCGGTACGTCCGCTGCGGTGCACATAGACTTCGTGGTCGGCGGGATGGTCGTAGACGATCACGTGCGTCACGTGGTCCACGTCGATACCGCGGGCGGCAACGTCCGTGCAGATGAGAATCTTGAGCTTCTTGTCGCGGAAGGCGTTGAGCGTCTTTTCGCGGAGGCTCTGGGCCACGTCGCCACTGAGTGCGCCGACTTCGAAACCGTAGCCGGAAAGCACCTGTTCAAGGTAGCTCACATCGCGCTTGTAGTTGCAGAAAATCATGCAGCTTTCGGGATTGTAGTATTCCAGAACCTTGATGGTCATGGAATCCTTTTCCATCACATCGCAAGTGTAGTAGCGGTGTTCGAGGTTGTTTGCGATGACCTTGTCGTAGCTGAGCGAAAGGAAATCGGCACCCGGGCGCTGGAATTCGCGGGCAAGGCTCTTGACCGTCTGCGGAATCGTGGCGCTGTACATCGTGCAAGAGATGGCCTTGGGCAAGTACTTGCGGATTTTCTGCATGTCGGGATAGAATCCCATGGAGAGCATTTCGTCGGCTTCGTCAAGTACGAGGTCGCGGATGGAAAGCAGGTCCACGTTACCGCGCTGGATGTGGTCCATGAGGCGGCCCGGGGTAGCTACAATCACATGAACGCCAGAACGGAGTGCCTTGATTTGCGGTTCGTAGCTCACGCCGCCAAAAATAGCGATGGACTTGATGCCTGTTCCCTTGGAGAGCTTTTCAAATTCTTCTTGCACCTGGATGCAGAGTTCTCGCGTGGGGACGAGGATGAGTGCCTGCGGATACGGATGGTCTCGGACAATGACCTGCAAAAGCGGGAGGGCGTATGCGCCCGTCTTGCCCGAACCCGTCTTTGATTGCACGAGCATATCGCGGGCGGCGAGCATGTAAGGGATGGATTTGCGCTGGACAGGCATCAGTTCGGTCCAGCCGTGTTCCCGGAGAATAGCCTTCTGTTCTTCGGGGAGCATATCAAATGTATAATCGGGGAGCTTGTTCTTGGGCTCGATAATTTTGACAGGCGTTAAAAACGGATTTACTCTTTCTTTCGTTTCTTCTTTAATGTCTTCACTCATAGTGAGCGCAAAGATAGAAAAATTGCAAGTGGAAGGTCTTAGTTAAGAGATTCAAGTTACTAGTTACTAGAGAATTTTATATTAAGAATTCTAGTAACTAGCCCATTGGGCGAAGTAACTACTAACTAGTAACTAATTACAGCGTCCAGTGGTATTCAAACCCGAGGCTTACAAAGCAATCAATGGTGGATTTTCCGATAGTTGTGGGGGCGGCGCCTGCATCGGGTGAGGGGGCTTCGTAAATGTCCCTGCCTCGGCTGGAAAGCCCTGCGCGTAAATCAAGCCCGTAATGTTTTTTAAAGACGAATTGACCGCCTATGCCTAGCAATGCGCCCTTGTAAACATCTTCAAATTTGATGCGTCTCTGGTATGCGTTAGATGGTGTTCTTACGCCACTTTTGAGGGCTATATCTTCGGAATAGAAAGTGTATTGGAAACCAAGGAAAGCTATCGGAGTGATGTCGAACCATGGTGTGATGGGATAAGTCATGGATAGGAGAATGTTGAGCCCGATATCGTGTTGGCCAAATTCCCAATGGTCTAGTTCGTGATATATGGTATCCGATTTGTCCGTTTTCATATCGCGGCTGGAATAGCGGTACATGAGTTCAATGCCGATGAATCCGTGCCAGGTGAGGCCTGCGTAAAGGCTCATGAATGCGTCATCGTCGTTGATGAAATTCCAGAGGCTTACGGAGTCTTTTGTGACGCGGTAGTTCTTGACTTGACTTTTCGTGTGGCTACTCGTCCAGTTGTCCGGTGTGAGCGGAAAATGCGCTTGGGAGTAGCCGATGCCTGCTCCGGCCCAGATTTTCAAACTAGGGACTTCCTTGTAGAGATCGTCGGGTTCGGTTTGCTGCTTGAGTCGCTCTTCTTTAGTGAGACGACGCTTGGTTCGCTTGTTAAAAAATGTGGCAGCAATGTCGTCGCTGAGTGCAATCTTGTCGTTGGTTGCTTTGACAATGCCTGCGGCTTTGGGTTCCTGGGCGGTTTCGTCAAAGATGGCTACCTGGATGAACTTTCCCTGAGGCGCAAGAAAGAGGACTATGTTGTCTTCAAGAGACTGAATTTTGGCGGCCATGCCAGGGTGCCTTGCTCGCAAGTAGCTCGAGGGCAAATTCTTTTCAAGATTGTTCGAAAGCCAGGAACCGTAACGCGTTGCTATGGTGTCGCGTTCCCATTCGCCGAGTTCGCGGCATTTGGGTTCTCCGATGCCTGTGTTGTTGCGACGGAGCGAAAGGCAAAATTCATTGGCGTTGACGGGGGAATTCCCATCTAAAGTCCATATGTAGACTGTTGCGTCTTTCCAAAGTGTAAAGCGGGAATCGAAATAGACTTCCGAAGCGCTTGCCCAGGCGACTAAAATCATCAATATGACGAGGAGCTTTTTCATTTGACGACTCCTTCGTAAAGGTTCTTGCGGATTTTCTGAACCGCAAGTTGGATGAGATTAGTCAAGTTGTTAAGCTTGTATATTGTAATCGGCTGTTGGAGTTCGTCAACAGCGCTGAATAGCGGGCGCTGTTTTAAATTGTCCCAAAGAGTGTACGAAAAAATGGCGCTGACGTTGTCCGGCTTGCGAAGGCTGCCGCTTTCGTTATGGATGAGCGCGTAGTCGAAAAAGTTTTCACGCTTCAGGTCCGTACCGATGATGAATTCGTGCAAAATCAAGACTACGGGCGGAACGTTGCCTGCGGAGTCCTTGAGCGTAACGCCTTGTTCCGGAATGTGGCCTTTGATGAATATGCGCTCATCGATCTTTAGGCTTTCTTCGGGAAATTTGGTGTTGGCGGAATCCGGAAGGACGATGAGGTTACCGTACGCCTTGCGCAGTTCGGTTTCAAATGTGTTGCGGCAGTGGAGCGTCCCTTTAATTTGGATGCTATCCGTGCCGATTTCAAGGCGCTTGGCAAACCAGTTTGAACGGGTAATGACAAATGCGTTTTCAATGCCAGTCACTGCAATACCGCCATAAGGAGCCTTATGGTATGAGGGGTGGCTTGCAGTCCAATGATAAGAATCTGCACACCCGGCGAGCATGCAGATTGCAAATCCAATGGAAAGTATTGACTTCTTAAACGTCATTTGCTCTCGTTTTACGTGAGTGCCTTAGACTGCACCCCACTTTTCACGGTAGGCGTAGACGCGATCGAGGATTCCTTCGGGGGCGTTAATGGCCTTGCGGTTTTCTTCGCTTTCGAGGAATGCGATGATGTCGTTGATGTTCACGATGGAATGGGCTTCGATGCCGTATTCGTCTTGCACCGTCTGAAGTGCAGACTTGCCGTTTTCAAGTTTTTCCTTGCGGTCTACGGAGATGAGGAGGCCTATGACGTTGGCGTTTTCGATCTGGGAAAGTGCCTGCATCGTTTCGTTGACGGATGTACCTGCGGTAATCACGTCTTCGATGATGACGACGTTCGTTTTGTCGGCATACTTGTAGCCGACAAGAGATCCGCCTTCACCGTGGTCCTTGACTTCTTTTCTGTTGTACGTAAATGTGAGGTTCTTGGCGTACACGTCGGAGAGCTTCATGGCGGTAGCGGCGCAAAGGGGAATGCCCTTGTAGGCAGGACCGTAGAGGTTCTGAGCCTTGTCTGCGAAGTGTTCCATGAAGGCTGCTGCATAAAACTCGGCAAGCTTGGAAAGAGATGCTCCCGTGCGGAACTCTCCGGTGTTGATAAAGTAAGGCGTTTCGCGACCGCTCTTGGTCACGAAGTTGCCGAACTTGAGGGCGCCTGATTCTACGAGAAAGTGTACAAAAGTATCTGTTTTATTCATTTCAAATTCCTAGGCTTTGGCTCCGAGAAGGAGCGCTACAACTTCAGAGATGACGTGGTAATCGGTGATAAACTGGATCGCAAACATGGCGACCAAGCATATGACGCAAAGTACTAAATAGCTGTGGAAGGATTTTTCAAATCCTTTGATTTTAAGCTTGAAAATGAGCCAAACGCCAAAGCTCAGGATCGAACTGAAGACCCAGGCGGCGGATGTGTTCAAGTCTACAAGGCGGCTAACGGCAAACGTGATGGTGATGCCCGGCAAAAAGAAGAATGCGATGCTCAAGACGACGAGCAGGGCGAAACCTACATAGTAGGCAAGCCCGCGGTCTTTCTTGATGATGACCTGAGAGCCGATGGTGGTCTGTTCCTCTTCGCCTGTCATCGGGTTCACGAATGTCTCCGGCTTGAACTGCTTGTATGGCGAGTTCGAAGACTTTTCCTTGGGCTTTTTCGGCGAAATGATTTCGCCGGTCAGCGGATTGACAAGTTCTTCAGTGGACTCTACGCTTGGCTTTGCAGCTTCGGCTTTAGCTTCGGTCTTGACTTCGCTTTCCACTGGCGTGGAAGGCTCTTGAGCGGGGACATCATTCTTGATTTCTTCGGACATAGGGTCTCCTAGAGAATAAACGTTCTGCCGGCGTGAACGAAAACGCGGTGCTCAAGCCACAACTTGAGAGCCTGCGAAAGCGTGCGCTTTTCGATGTCCTTGCCGAGTTCAACGAGTTCATCGATGCTTGCTGTTTCTGGAACGCGCTGGATATCCTGGCAAATAATCGGACCTTGGTCAAGGTCTTCTGTGGCGAAGTGAGCTGTTGCTCCAATAATCTTTACACCCTTGTGCCAGGCCTGGTGGTAGGGCTTTGCGCCTTTGAACGCAGGGAGGAACCCGTGGTGGATGTTGATGACGCGGTACTTGAATTCTTCAGTGAACTGCGCTGTCAAAATCTGCATGTAGCGGGCAAGGACGATAGTGTCCGTCTTTGTTTCTGCAATGATTTCGCGGAAACGGTTTTCGGGGATCGTCTTGTCCGGGTTGGACGGCACATAGTAGAACGGTACGCCAAAAGAGCCTCCGACGGGGCCCAAGTCTGGATGGTTGCCTACGATGCAACTAAATTCACAGGGGAGGTCGCCATCGCGGTGCTTGAGGAGCAAGTCGTAAAGGCAGTGGTCGGTCTTCGAAACGAAAATGGCAACACGTTCGGTCTTGGTCGTGTCAAACAACTTCCAGTTGAGCTGGAGGTGCGGGGCAATCGTTTCAAGGTGTCTTTTGACTTCGGGAATGCCATCGGATTCGATGTCGAATACGGCGCGTAAGAAAAACGTTTCGATATCTTTCGCGGTGTGTTGCTGGAGGTCGATAATGTTTGCTCCGGCTTTGAAAAGAACCTGCGTTGTGCCGGCGATAAGCCCTTTCTGGTCAGGGCAAAGGATTTGAAGAATATAACGAGTCATAGACATACTACAATATTAAAAAATTTAGGGCATTTTACCAAATATTTTACCAACAAGTAGATGAAAAATAACTAACATTGCAGTAAGAAAATAAAAAGGATTGAAAATGGAGATTATGAAATTGTTCAAATTGGGAGTTTGCTCTGCGCTTGTGCTGACAGTTGCACAGACTTTTGCTGTTCCGCCTAAAACGTGGGATGCAATTTTTAATGCCGAAGGTCAGGGTGAATACGCAGCCGCCAAGATTGACGGAAATATCCGCTTCGGTGAATACACTCATTACAAGAACGTTCAGCCGGTTTCGTTCCGCATTCTTGACGACAAGTTTGATTTCTCTGTTGCGGGTAACATGACTGTTCCGGCAAAGTTGGTCGAAGACCCGAACTTCTACGAAAACTGCCGCAATACCATGGAAGCCTGGGTTTCGTACTTTGACAAGCCGCGTCGCTTTGGTAGCGAAGACCTTATCATCAATATCGCTGGTGTGGACTTTGCTTGCGGAAACGACTTGTTCAATATTTACGACTTGCGTATAAAGTTTACAAACCCGCAGGCACAAAAGGCTTGGGTTGCCGAACTTGAAGGTCGTCAGAAGTACAAACGCGAACAGCTCTCTGAATTCCGCAAGGCTGAACAGGAACATCGCGCCGAAATCCGTGACAAGTCTACTTCGTTTACGGATCCTCGTGACGGACAAGTTTACCGAATCATCAAGGTCGAAGGCCGTGAATGGTTTGCTCAGAACGTGAACTACAATGTTGAAGGCCACTCCTGGTGCTATGAAGACAAGGATTCTTACTGCGCTCGTAGCGGTCGTTTGTATGACCTCGAGGGTGCTCGCAAGGCTTGCCCGGAAGGCTGGCATTTGCCGCGTGACCGCGAATGGTCCGACATGCTTAAGGGCCTTACGGGTTGCTACGATGGTGTGGACAAGTGCGGTAACTTTGCTACAAAGATGAAGGCTACGACTGGCTGGCAGGGCGGTGGTGGTACCGACGAATACGGTTTCACCATTTTCTCTTCGGGCTATCGCAAGCTTCTTGGCAAGTCCACTGTCCGTTATGAAGACATGGGCGAATATGCGGGCTTCTGGTCTGCACAGAACGGCCGTAACGAAACGATTTGGCTTTGGGCTATGGGCCGCATGAGCGACCAGATGGTTCGCCAGCTCGTTCCGGCAACCGCAAAGAATAATGGTTATTCTGTGAGATGCATTAACGGGAATTAGTAGGGCTATGGGCTATGAGGGCGGTCGCCAAGGCTCCCTCTGAGCGCGCTTCGCTTTGAGCTTTTAAACACAAATAAAAAAACGAGAGTGTAATACTCTCGTTTTTTGCTTTTGCTCAAAGCCTTGCCTTGCAAGGCGAGCCCAAAGGACCGTAGGTCCGAGCTCATACCCCACAAGCTGCGTTGCTACATCTGGCGGATCGGGAAGAGGCCGAGGAGGTCAAGTACGTTCTCAAGCACAATCTGCGTAGACTGTACGAGGAAGAGTCTGGACTTTTCTTCGGCAGATCCGAGCACGCGGTCTTCGTGGATGAACTTGTGTGCGGCTTCGGCAATTTCGAGTGCGTATTGCGCAAGCACGCTTGGTTCATCGTCCTTGACGGCGGCGAGAATCTTTTCGCCCTTCTTGGCGAGAAGGTTGATGAGGTTGTAGGCTGCATCGTCGTTAAGCTGTGCGTAATCTACGTCGGCGACGTTCACTGTGTAGCCGGCCTTGCGCATAATGCTGCAAAGACGGACGTGGGCGTTCTGCACGTACGGACCTGTGTCGCCTTCGAAGCTCATCACGGCATCCCAGTCAAAGCGGACATCCTTCAAGCGGCTGTTCTTGAGGTCGTTGAAGGTAAGGGCGCTGATACCGATCTGGCGAGCGATGAGTTCCTTGTTTTCAAGACCCGGATTCTTTTCGTCGATGAATTCAAGAATCTTCTTCTGCGCAGCTTCGATCACGTCACGGAGGAGGCTTGCCGTACCGGTACGGGTCTTGCCCTTTTCCCACTTGCCGTCGACCATCTGGAGAATCACGCCGAACGGAATGTGGTACATGTCCTTGTACCATTCGCGACCCATCTTCTTCAAGACGTGGAACACCTGCTTGAAGTGGAGTGCTTGTCCCAAGTCCACCACATAAAGGCACTTGTCAAAGTTGTATTCTTTTTTGCGGTAGATGGCGGCGGCGAGGTCGCGGGTTGCATACAACGTGGAACCGTCACTCTTGCGGATAAGGCAGGGGTTCAGGTCAAATTCGTCAAGCATCACCACGTCGCGTTCTTGGCTGTTTACCAACAAGTTCTTTTCGCGGAGTTCGTCAAGTACGGCCGGAATCTTGTCTTCAAAGAAGGATTCGCCGGTGTAGTGGTCAAAGCCTACGCCCATCATGTCGTAAATGCGCATGAGTTCCTTGAGCGTTGCGGCGCGGAATGCGGTCCACAGCTTGCGGTAGAATTCGTCGCCCTGTTCAAGCTTTGTAAAAGCTGCGCGTGCTTCGTCTTCGAGGCCGGTTTCTTCCTTAGAAGCCTTGGAGAAGCTTGCGTAAAGGATGTTGAGTTCCTTCACTGTGAGTGCGTTCAAAGTTGCATCGTCGGTCGGGAGCTTTTCGCGGAGGTACATCACGATGAGCTTACCGAAAGCAGTGCCCCAGTCGCCCAAGTGGTTGATGCGTTCAACCTTGTAACCGGCGGCCTTGTAGATGCGGGCGAGCGAGTTACCGATCATTGTGGAACGCAAATGGTGGAATGCGAGTTCCTTACCGATGTTCGGGGAGCTGTAGTCGATGCAGACAACTTTGCCGTTCGATGCAGCGTGGCCGTATGTGAGACCCTTGGCGGCGATTTCGTCAAGGGTAGACTTGGCGAGGAAACCACGATCGATGAAGAAGTTGAGGTAACCGTTCACGGCTTCAACTTTAGAAAGCCCTGCTGGGAGCTGAACCTTGGCGGCTAAATCTTCGGCAATGAGCTTCGGTGCCTTGCGGAGTGTCTTTGCAAGCGAAAAGCACGGGATGGTGTAGTTTCCGTGGCTTGTGTCAGGCGGCACGGAGATAAGTTTCAAAGCAGTATCTTCTGCAAACGCACCCGTTGCGGCGAGGGCTTTTGCAATTTCTACATCAAATGAGTTCATTGTCGTCTCCAGACTTCTTAGCGTCTTCGCGGATGAAGTCGTGTTCGTCGAGGTTCATGAGTTTGCCGTCTGCATAGAGGCGGTCGAAGGAAATTTCGTTTCTCTTTTCTTCTTCGAAGAGGTGAACCATCAGGTCAAGACCTGCATCGAAAATTGCCCAGCGTACGCCTTCCTTGTATTCAACGCCGACATAGTGGAGCTTGCGTGCCTTGAATTCCTTGGTGAGTTCATTCAAAATGGCCTGCATCTGGGCTTCACTTTCGCAAGTGGCGATGAGGAAATAGTCCGCTTCGTTTTTGACGCCGCGGAGGT
>Ga0265298_10007627_pt1 | contig 13118 bp, 7 predicted proteins | sample AusTroGonzalo_MG_3_FD_193486 | JGI IMG/M metagenome (GOLD analysis project Ga0265298, IMG submission 193486) | Bovine rumen microbial communities from tropical cattle in Woodstock, Queensland, Australia - Gonzalo_01 | ecosystem: Host-associated > Mammals > Digestive system > Stomach > Rumen ... | reverse complement strand
TATCAAAGCCCTTCGGGGCGTTCAAACCCGTGCCGACGGCGGTGCCGCCGAGGGCGAGGGAGTAAAGCGGTTTTACCGCGTATCTTAACAGTTCAACGTCTTTCTGCAGACTGGTCCTCCAGCCGCTTATCTCCTGACTGAACTTGATAGGCGTCGCGTCCTGCAGATGCGTCCTGCCGCTTTTGACGATCCCTTCGTTTTCGTTTTCAAGCGCTATGAACGTGTTTATAAGGGAGTTGAGCGCCGGTATCAGCTTATCCTCTATCGCCGTCACCGCCGCTATGTGCATGGCGGTGGGGAACGTGTCGTTTGACGACTGGCTCATATTGACGTCGTCGTTCGGGTGAAGCAGCTTTTCGCCGGCGATTTGATTTCCGCGGTTGGCTATCACCTCGTTTGCGTTCATGTTAGACTGCGTGCCGGAGCCCGTCTGCCAGACGACGAGAGGAAAGTGACCGTTCAGCTCGCCCGATAAAATCTCGTCGCATGCCTGCTGTATCGCCTTTAATTTCGCCTCCGTCATCTTTTCGGGGCGGAGCGCTGCGTTTGCCTGCGCCGCGGCTTTTTTCAATATGCCGAAGGCGTGTATTATCTCCGCGGGCATCGTCTCTGTTCCCGCGCCTATTTCAAAATTCTGTTTGCTCCTTTGCGTCTGCGCGCCCCAGAGCCTGTCGGCGGGGACCTTTACCTCGCCCATCGAATCGTGTTCAATACGGTATTCCATAGCTTTATCCTATATTTTAAGTGATTTTATTACGCCTTTTAAGACGTCCGCGCTTCTTTGAAGCGCCGCGAGCTCCTCGTCGGTGAATTTGGGCAGGACCTTTGCGTACGCTCCGTCGTGACCGACGATATTGAGCAGACTTATGCAGACGTTGTCGATGCCGTATTCGCCGTTGCACATGGTCGATACCGTAAGCGTCGTGTCGATGCCCGAGAGCAGGCATTTGCAGATATGCGTCGTTGACGTCGCTATAGCGTAATACGTCGCCGCCTTGCGCTCGATCACGTACGCGCCCGAGTTTTTGACGTAGCTGTCTATCTCTTCTATATTCAGCTCGCCGTAGCCGCGCCCGCCGTTGTTGAACGAATTTCTGTATTCCCTTATCGGAACGTTTGAAATATTGACGAGCGACCACGGTATGAACGACGATTCGCCGTGCTCGCCCAGAACGTAGGCGTGAATGTTGCGAGTGTTCATTTTATAATGCTCCGACAGACACGAGCGCAGACGCGCCGTGTCGAGTATAGTGCCCGAGCCTATCAGCTTTGCCTCGGGAAGACCCGAATATTTGCAGAGCGTGTATGTCAGTATGTCAACGGGGTTCGACACGACTATGTAATACGCGTCGGGCGCCGCCTTCGTAATGCTCGGTATTATGCTTTTCATTATGTTTACGTTCGTCTGCGCAAGATCTATCCGCGTCTGACCGGGCTTTCTTGCTATACCGGAGGTGATTATGACTATGTTCGAGCCCTTTGCGTCGCTGTAATCGCCCGCGTATATCTCGCACGGGTTGCAGTACGGCGTGCCCTGGCGTATATCCACCGCCTCGCCCTCGGCTCTGTCGGTGTTGATATCTATCATCACTATCTCGGACGCGAGCCCCTGTACCGCGAGCGTGTATGCTATCGTTGAGCCGACCCTGCCGGCGCCTATGATCGTTACCTTGTTCATTGTAAACTCCTGACTTTCTTATTGACTTATATCATATCCGATATATAAAAAGGTGTGAAAAAAACGCTTATAAATAAGCATTATATATTATAGCACCGTCAAAATCCGTTGTAAATTATAATTTGAGCATACGGCTAATATAAAAATTGATATATCGGATATGCGGTAAACCGCGGTATATGTGCGATTTACATATCATTTAAGCCGTTTGCGCGTTCATTTTAATGTATAATTCGCAAATTTACCGTGATAAAGCGAAAAAGATCACATACGCCACTTTGTATATAATTACAAAATTGTTGTTATTATTATGTGAAATTTCATATATTTTTTCTTTCCCCCTTGCTTTTTTTATCAAGATATTATATAATATCTTTGATATGAAAAACTTCACTATAACCTCGGCGCGGGCGCTGTGCGGTGCCGCGGTCAAACTCGGCTTTCTGCCGTTTTTCCAAAACAGCATAAAAGGCTTTTCGGTGGCGGAGCACTGTCCCCCCAAGCTGTGGTTCACGGACGTGCCGGGACCGTGGGAGTGGAAGGGACCCGTTATAAAAACGGGAAGGTGCGCCTACGGAAAATTCTTTAAAAACAAGGCGGTCTACGTCAGCCTCGATATGCTCCCGCATCTGTGCAACTACCGCCGCGACGGGTACGATTTTGACGCGCGGTGCGACGACGACCTCGTCTTTTACCGCGACAAAGAAATATATGAAATAATACAGAAAAGCGGCAAGATCACCTCAAAGGACTTGAAAAAAAAGCTCGGAGACGACAAAAACACGGACAAGTATCTCTGCCGCTTGCAGATGCAGACGTATATTGTGATATCCGATTTTATTTACGAGCGCTCAAAGGACGGGGCGCAGTACGGCTGGGGCATAGCGGAATACACCACGCCCGAGTTTTTGTACGGGCGGGAGCTTGTGACCTCGCAGTATAAAACAAAGCCCGAGACGTCCTTACAAATAATGGCGGATACTATATGCAAGAACTTTCCCGAGGCGGACAGACAGACCGTCATAAAACTCATAAAATAATGCGGAGGACCGCAGTTAAAGGAGATAAGATATGAAAGACGAAATGACAAAAGGCATGGCAAAATGGATTAAATGCCCGCAGTTTGAAAAGGTGCAGATACAGCCGTTTCAGTGGGGCGCGGGGCAGAACGAACAGCATAATCCGATAGGAGACGACGGCGGTCTCGGAATGTTCGTCAAAACGTTTACCGCATCGGGCGTAAAGTCCGCGAAAATAGACGCGACGGCGCTCGGCGTGTTCGATCTGTATATAAACGGCGAGCGCGTGAAAAACGGCGACGTTTACGACGAATTGAAGCCCGGCTGGGAGGACTACAAAAAGCACGTGCTTTACTATACGTACGACGTAAAAGGCTATTTGCAGGACGGTGAAAACACGCTCCTCGCCGTCATCGCCTCCGGCTGGTACGGCGGCCGCATTTCGTTCGGCTCGTATCCCGACGCGGAGCTGTGCTTTATGGCGGGACTTCATATTGAAGACAAAAACGGAAAAACGGATATATACACCGACGAAAGCTGGCTGTCATACAAGGGCGGCAGGATCAGGACCGCGGATATCTGGGACGGCGAATACATAGATTTCAATCAGCCCTGCTTCCGCTGTCTGTCAAAGCCCGACCGCGACAGATCGGACTGGAAGCCTGCCGAAACAAAGGTATATGAAATAGATATCACCCCGCAGGTCGGTCCCGCTGTACAGGTGCGCGATTTCTCCGTCGCGCCGAAAACCGTAACGATATACGACGGCAAAAAGGATAACGGCACGGATTTCGGCGAGATAAACGTCGTATCGGAAAGCGATAAAGCCGACGCGTTCACGCTCAAAAAAGGTCAGGCGGCGGTCATAGATTTCGGTCAGAACATGGTCGGCTGGCCCGTTTTCGACGTCGCCGGCGCAAAAAACACGTCCGTCATGGTCCGCTTCGGCGAGATGTTGAACGACAGCGGCGAGAAATCGAGAGGAAACGACAACCCGAAGGGCTCGATATACAGCATAAACTACCGCTCCGCAAAATCAAAGCTGCAGTGCGTCCTCTCCGACAAGCCGAAAATGCACGTGAGACCGACCTTCACGTTCTACGGCTTCAGATACATAGAGGTCACCGCGTCGGACGATATAGAGATATCAAATCTCATCGGCACCGTCGTCGGCTCCGCGACAAAGGAGACGGGTAAAATAGAGACCTCGCACGCAAAAGTCAACAAGCTTATTTCCAATATCATCTGGGGACAGCGCGGAAATTATCTGACCGTCCCGACGGACTGTCCGCAGCGTGACGAGCGCCTCGGCTGGACGGGCGACACGCAGATATTCTGCGGCACCGCGGCGTATAACGCCGACGTTGACGGCTTCTTTAAAAAGTGGCTGCGCGACGCGCGCGATTCGCAGTCGCCCGAGGGTATGTACCCCGACGTCATACCGACGGTGCGCGTTGTCGGCTTCGGCGGCGCGGCGTGGGCTGACGCGGGAATCATAGTTCCTTACACAATGATGAAAATGTACGACGACAGAGAGCTCGTCGCCGAGCATTATGAGTCTATGGAGAAATACATGGGGTGGCTCGCCTCCCGCGGAATGGAGGGACCGCATCCCACCTACGGCGACTGGCTCGCCTACGAGCCGACGGACAACCGCTATATCGCCCTCGCCTACTACGCAAAGGACGCGCGTCTTATGGCGGAAATGTCGGAGGCGATCGGCAAGACCGACCGCGCCGCGCATTACCTCACGCTGTATCATCTGATCAGATCCGCGTTTGCGGAAAGATACTGTGAGGGCGGCGACTTAAAGCCCGAATACCGCACGCAGACGGGATATCTGCTCGCGCTTATGACCGATATGCTCGACGGTGAGCACAAAACCGCCGCGATAAAGGCGCTCGAGCAGAAGATAATCAACAACGGCTACAAGCTCTCAACGGGCTTCGTCGGCGCGGGCATTCTGAATGAAATACTCGCGGAAAACGGGCTCTGCGACCTCGCGTATTCGCTTTTGCTGCAGACCGCAAACCCGTCGTGGCTTTACAGCGTTGACCAGGGCGCGACGACGATCTGGGAGCGCTGGAATTCCTACACCGTGGCGACGGGCTTCGGCGACGTCGGCATGAACTCGTTCAACCACTACGCATACGGCGCGGTCGAGGAGTGGATGTACCGCCACGTCGCGGGCATCGAGGCTGACCCCGAGGCGTACGGCTTTGAGCGCGTGATACTGCAGCCGACGCCTGACACGAGAAAGCCCGGACAGATACCCGAGGGGCAGGAAAAGATAACGTGGGTAAAGGCGCATTACGACAGCCGCCGCGGCAGGATAGAATCAAGCTGGAGCACCGAAAACGGCTTCACTTATGAGACCGCGACGCCCGTCCCCGCGACGCTTTATCTGCCGGTACTGACGGACAAAAAGACGTTTACTGTCAACGGCGTGGAGCATAGGTTTGACGAGTTTGAGCAGAAGAACGGCAGAGTTATAATAACATTAGCGCCGGGAAAATACGGGTTTGTACAATGACGGATGATGAAAACGAAGTCCGCGAGGGATCGGCGGAAGAAGAAAATGAAGAAGAAATAAAGGACGCGGCGGAGGGCGAAAACAGCCCTCCCGAGCCCGCGGAGCCTGTACCTGAGCAAACGGAGGAAGCTCCGGCGCAGGCGGCGGAAGCCGCGCCGCCCGTGAAAAAGGATAAGACGCCCGTCATAATAGCCGCGATAGCAGCAGCGGCGGCGCTCCTTATAGGCGGGGGTTTGGCGGCGTTTTTCATAACGAACAGAGCGCCGGCGGTGCCCGCGGCCGTTTCCGAAACGGAGGAGGAAACGGAGCCCGAAACGGAGACGGAGACCGGGGAAGAGAAGACGACCGCGGCGGAAACGGAGGAAACAGAAACAGTGAACACGGATGAGGAGATAATACTTACGGCGGACAAGCTGCCGAAGGCGGTTACAAAGGATTTCTATAAATCAGACGAAAAGCTGTTCAACCGCGCGACGATGTATTCGGCAAACGAGCTGAAAGGCGATTTTGACGGCGTCATATTCAAATACGACGGACTGACGGTGGAGTCTAACAAAAAGGCCGGCGTCTTTACCTCAAACGAGATAAAGCCGGGCGGCGAATTCAAAAAGATAATACTGAGCTGGAACGCCGACACAAAGGGCGGCACGGTCGAGGTGTCGCTTATGGCAAAGCTGCCCGACGGCAGCTATACCGAGCCGTATTCGTGGGGCGTGTGGAGCGCGGTGCAGGGCGTGTCAAAGAGCAATTCCAGAAAGGATAAAAACGGAGAGCTTGATATAGACACCTTGACGCTCAAAGAAAAATGCACGGCGATAAAGCTTATAGTCAAGCTGAAGCAGACCGGCGACACGCCGCCCGTACTGTATAACGTGACGGTAGCGACGGACAGAGAGGACGCGGCGCTTACAAAGAACGCGACGGCGGGATCAGTAAAGCTGAAGGTCAGAAAGCGCTATCAGTATGACGTCACCGATATCGGCGGGCGCATCTGCTCGCCGACGTCGCTTACGATGGTGCGCGATTACTACGGCGAAAAGGGCTTTAACATAAAGAACACCGCGGACGGCGTCTATGACAACGGCGAGGATATCTACGGCAACTGGTCGTTCAACGTCGCGTACGCGGGCGAACTCGGATACAACGCATATATCGACATTTACGATATAAAAGCGCTGAAATGGGCGCTTTCAAAGGACGTCCCCGTCGTCTGCAGCGTGAAGATAAAAAAAGGACAGCTTGCGGGGTCGGGCTTCCCCGATTATTCCACAAACGGACACTTGATGTGCGTCATAGGCTACGAGACGGTTGACGGCAAGGATTATCTTATAGTGAACGACCCCGCGATAAAGCAGGTCGAGGTGCGGTATCTCGTATCGGAATTTGAGACGATATGGCCCGGCACGGCGTACATAGTACAGAAAAAGCCGGAGCGCTATACTTGGAGGATAGGAGAGGGCACGGAGCAGGATATAGTCGTTGTAGCCGACTACGTGCCGGAGGGCAGATACAACCGCCCGGGCGGCAATTTCAAGGTAAAGAGCATAGTCATACACAACACGGGCAACTTCAATATCGGCGCGGACGCCAACTCGCACAGAAATTACATAAAGCAGGACGGAACTAAAACGTCGTGGCATTACACGGTCGACGACAAGACCATTTTCAAGCACCTACCCGAGGAGGAGCGCGCGTGGCACGCCGGAGACGGACGCGAGGGACTCGGAAATACGAACGGTATCGGTATCGAGATATGCGTGAACCACGAGACGCTCGGAACGAAAAACCCGTCGGAGTATTTCTATAAAGCGCTCGACAACGCCGCGCAGCTCGTCGCGGAGCTTATGTATAAGTATAAGCTGACGATAAAGCAGGTAAAACAGCACTACGATTATTCCGGCAAAAACTGCCCGCAGGTCATACGCGAAAACGACCTCTGGGAGCCGTTTTTGAAAAACGTGCAGGAGAGGTACGATAAAATAAAGGCGGAGAGAGGCTGACCGCGGAAGCGGAGTGAAATATTCCGCCGGGCGGAATGTGAAATCCGTCCGCTGACGCGAACGGGCGAGATAGGTGTCGGCTGCGCCGACGAAAATGGTGGGTTACCCACCCGTGAACCCCCACCGCTTTTCGCGGCGGGGAACCCCGGCTCCCGTCATTCTGCGAATGAGGGGGCGGATAAGCCGAGGACGCATAAATTGCCCCCGCCGCACACAGCGGCGGGGGCCCTCTTTATTTACGTAAATTCAGCATCAGGTATTTTGTTTTACAGAGCTTTTCGCTTGTTTTGTCCGGCTGGTGTCCGCCGATATACAGCGTCACCTCTTTGTCGGGTTCGGCGCGGTCGCCGCTATCGAGCACGGCTTTGATGAATTTTTTGTCCGCCTTGATTTCCACGGTCTTTTCCTCTCCCGGGCGGAGGCGGACCGACGAGACGGCGCAGAGGCGGTATTTCGGCGTTTTTGTCCTGCTGTCGGTAAAGTGCGCATAGACCTGCGCCTTTTCATACGTGCCGTGATCGCCCTTGTTTTCAAGCGTCACCGCGAGCGTGAGCGTGTCGGTATCCTCCGATATCACGCCCGCTTTTTTGTATTCGACCTCGGTATATGACAAACCGTATCCGAACGGATAAAGCGGCTCGACCTCACCGTACGCGTACGTTCTGTTATCCATTGAATAGTCTGAAATATCGGGAAGCTGCGCGTCGCCCCTGTAAAACGTTATCGGCAGCCTGCCTGACGGCGAGACGTCTCCGTGCAGTATCTCCGCCGCGGCAAGCCCGCCGAGCGCGCCGGGGTACCAGAGGTGCAAGACCGCCTTTGCCTCTTTGTTCACCTTTTCTCCCAAATCCGCCGCGGAGCCGCACATGACAAGTACTACGACGTTTTCACATACGCGGCAGACAGCCTCCGCGAGCTTTATCTGAGGCTTAGGCAGATACGACGTCGTTCTGTCGCCTCTGTAAAAGCCGTCCGCCTCGTAATTCATCTCCTCGCCCTCGACCGAGCTGTCAAGCCCGAGGCAAAGCACCGTCACTTCCGCCTCGGACGCCGCGGCGAGCGCGCCGGACAAAAGCTCCTCCCCGTCGCCTCCGCGCGTGGATATGAGCAAACAGCCCGTCGCGACAGACACCTCCGCGCCGGAGAAAACGCGGCGCACGCCGTCCGCGACCGTCACGTATTCCGCCGATCTGCCGTTGTAATTGCCCTCGAGCGCTCTTATCGAATTCGCGTTCGGGCCTATCACGGCTATGCGCCTGTATTTGTCCTTCAGCGGCAGGAAGTTGTATTCGTTCTTTAACAAAACGACGCTCTGCCGCGCGGTCTTCAAATTGAGCTCGCGGTGCTTTTTACAGTTGACTTTGGAATACGGTATATCCGAATAAGGTCTTTGCTCCTCAAACTCGCCGAGCAGCGCGCGTATCGTGTATAGCTTTACCGCGGCTTTTGTCAGATCGTCGTCCGTTATCAGGTCGTGCTCATACGCGTCCGTCAGTTTTTCGTAAGTGTTTCCGCAGTTTAAATTACAGCCCTTTTTCAGTGCCAGCGCCGCGGCTTCCTCCGCCGTTTCGGTAAAATGATGTCCGTTTGCTATATCATAGATCGCGCCGCAGTCGGAGACGAAATAGCCGTCAAAGCCCCACTTTTTGAACAGCACCTCTTCCATAAGATACGAATGTGCGCAGCACGGCTCGCCGTTCGTTCTGTTGTACGCGCCCATGACGCCGGCGACGCCGGCGCCGACGCACGCTTCAAACGCCGGCAGATACGTCTCCCACATATCCTTCATGCTCGCTTTTGTGTCGCAGACGTGGCGCGTGTGTTCGGGACCGGAATGTACGGCAAAATGCTTTGCGCACGCGGCGGCTTTCAGATACTCGCCGTCGCCCTGTATGCCTTTCACGTACGACACGCCCATGCGCGAGGTCAGATACGGGTCCTCGCCGAACGTCTCCTGCCCGCGCCCCCAGCGCCCGTCGCGGAAAATATTTATGTTCGGCGCCCAGAACGTAAGCCCCTTATATATTCCGCGGTCGCCGAACTGCACGTTTTTGTTGTATTTCGCGCGCGCCTCGTCGGAGACCGCGTCACCGACCTCGTATATCAGCTCCGGATCGAAAGTCGCCGCCATGCCGATAGCCTGCGGGAACACCGTCGCTGTGTCCGCGCGTGCGACGCCGTGCGCCGCCTCGTTCCACCAGTTGTATTCCTTTATGCCGAGGCGCTCTATCGCGGGCGACGTGTATAAAAGCTGAGAGATCTTCTCGTACGGCGTCATTTTCGACACGAGCTCCCCGGCTTTTTTTCTTGCTTTTTCAAATCCGCTTCTGTTCATAGCTGCCTCTTTTCCGCGTCTTTCAGCGATTTTCTGTATTTGTACGGCGTTATGCCGTAGTGCTCTCTGAAATTGCGGTTGAACGTGTGCGTTGACCCGAAGCCGCTTTCAAGCGAGCATTCCGTTATGGAATACTCCGTGTTTTTGAGCAGATGACACGCCATATTCAGCCGCATAAGGTTCACGTATTCGTTGAAGCTCATGCCGACGAGCCGCGTGAAGTCGCGCGAGATATAGGAATAGTTCATCCCTATCTGCTTTGCCGCCTCCGACAGCGAGCATTCCTTCGTGTAGTTGTTTTCTATGTACGAGAATATCTCAAAGAAATGGCGGTTTTTGTAGTCCGGCGGTATATATCCCGTCCCTTTGTCGAACTCGGCGCACACCGAGTACAAAACGCCCTTTTTCTGTATCACGGGCGAGCCGGGCGATAACGAGAAAAGCGCCTTTGTCATATATCCGTCGGGGCGGAAAACGGGATTTTCCGGCACGACGTCTTTTATTTTACTGAAATACGCGTTTACGAGCAGAGGAGAGAACACAAACGTTATATGCTCGCTTTTCTCCGACCGCAGAGAATGGACCTGGTTCGGAAAAACGAAAACCGCGTCGCCCTCTTCAAGCGTGTATTCGCGCCGGTCAACCGTCACCGACAGCTCCCCATCCGTCACGAGCATTATTTCAAACGACTGGTGGATATGCTTCGGAAAATTCATATTGTTTTCCGTATCAACGCGCACGTATTCCGCGTCTCCGATATTTCTGAATTCATAAAACATAACGGCACCTCACTTTTAGATCATTATATCATCAAAAAAGACCGTAGTCAACCGTAAAATGCGGCAAATTTCTGAAAATTAAGCGCAAAAAGTAAAATTTTGTCCGCTTTTATTCAGAAATTGAGTTGAAATCGCAGTATATGTGTGATATAATATAATAAATAATCTTGAAAGGAAAGATATTATGAAAAAGATAATAAGCCTTCTTCTTGTCACCGCCGTCCTCGCCGGCTGCTTTTCGCTTATCACGTCCGCAGAGGACGCGATAATAAAAGACGGTCTCGTCGCTTACTACGACGGCGCGAACAACAGCAACGGCAAGCAGGATCAGAACGCGACTGTATGGCGCGACCTGTCCGGCAACGGCTACCACTTTGAGGTGGAGACGGACGGGAATACGAAATGGACGGAAAACGCTTTCCATTCCAACCGCAAACGCATATATTTTAACGAGGGTGTCATCCCCGTCGTCAACGCCAAGCAATACACGATTGAAATGGCGTTCGGCGAAATGGAATTCTACGGCACCGACTGGCTGACGCTCGTAGCGTCCGACAACGATGAATTTTCAATGTTCATACGCGTGCAGGACGGGCTCGATCAGCTTGAATACAAGTATAACGACAACAACAGGGACAGACCGATGCACGACAACGGCAAAGATCTCGTCAACAATTCAACACTTTCAGTAACGTTCGATATCGAAGAGCCGATATGCAATATCTACATAGACGGCGAGCTCGTTTGCTCCGGCGTTCCGATAGAGTGCAACATAGCGGACACCCTGTTTTTCGGTCACGAAAACGCAAAGAGAAGCTGGCAGGGCGATATATACGCCTTCAGATTTTACAACAGAGTCCTGTCCGTTGACGAGATAAAGCACAACTGTCAGGTCGACGACGACAAATACAGAAGCGGCAAGCCCTACACGCCCGAGGTGGTCGTAACGGACGAAGCGGCTGTCACCGAAAGAGAGCAGATAGAGTACAACATAGGCGACGTGATAACGGTAGCCGATTTCTCCGATCCCACGACGTTTGAAAAAATGATAAAGGCGGAGCCGCAGCGCTGCACGCTTGAAATGAGCGACGAGGGCTCTGTGAAAATAACCGTGACCGGCGCGGATCCGTATTTCTACGTTCCGATAGACGCGTCAAACTCGTTTGACGGAGATAAATTCACCACGCTGATACTCAATTACAGAACGGAAGGCGAGCTTGAGGACGATCTTGCGGAAATATTCTACTCCGCTAAATACTCTGAGGTCTATTTTACCGATAACCACCTTACGTTCTTCCTTGAAGCGTCGCCCGAATACACGGATCTTGAGATAGATATGCTCGATAACGACAACGATACCTGGCATAACGAGATAAGAATGCTTAGAATAGATCCGTGCAACGACGCCGCTGCGGAGGGACAGGTATATTATCTGAGATCCGTAAAGGCGAGATATGAAGACCCGAACAAGCCAAAGGAGACCGAGACGGAAAAGCAGACGGAGCCCGCAACGGAGGCCGTGACAGACAACACAACAACGGCGGCCGAGACAGACAAGACGACGGATAAAGCGCCGGAAACGACAAGCGGAGGACAGCAGTCGTCCGGCGGCGCAAACGTCGGCCTTATAATCGGCATAATCGTCGGCGCCCTTGCCGTCGTATGCATCGCCGTCGCCGTTATCCTGAAGCTCAAAAAGAAAAAATGATCAGATACGGGGGTACCCGTGCAGATAAAACAAAAAAAGGAGAAGAATATGAAAAAAACAGTATTATCCGTACTTCTTTGTTCACTTCTTATAGGCTGCCTTGCGGCGTTTCCCGCGCACGCGGAGGACGCAAAGGTCGTGGCTCACTGGAAGCTTCAGAACGTTGACGGTTATTACGTCGGTAATATAGATAACGACGATCTGCAGTTTATCGACCTGTCCGGCAACGGAAACGATCTTGTAACGAAGACCGTGGGAAACGGCGATCAGCTTGATATATTCACCTGGGACGAAGGTGCGGACGCCGGAGCGTCCGGTTCCGCTTCGTCTCTGAAAATCAACAATACAAAGCTGCTTGCGGCGGCGGTGGATCCGTATGAATCAGGCGAAACAAGCTATTCCGGAGGATATACTTCCGGTAAATATCTTGAAACGATAAAAGGTGCGCCGATGAATACGAATGAGTTTGAGGAAGGCATCTCCGTGGATATCATTTTAAAGCTCTCGCCGGAGCTCGATAACGATTACAACCGTTACTGCGGTATTTTCTCCCGTCAGGGCGTTATAGAAGAGCAGAACGAACCGCCGTTCTCCATAGCGCTGTCCGAATGGAATAACGACGCGTCCGGTACGCTCGGCGAAAACAAGACGTGGATGCAGTACGTTCACTGCAGCGATTTCCAGAAGGTCAACAACGAAATGGATAAAATAAAGATCGGCGCGGACGGCTGGCATCACCTTCTCGTCACGACGGACGGTTTTTCCATTACCTATTACATAGACGGCGAACCTCTCGCCACGTTCCAGGATATACCGTTCATAGACGTCAGAGACCCGAATTTCTCGTGGGAAATAGGCGTAGGACGTAAATCCGGCACCGGACACGAAAGCGACTGCAAAAACGAAAACGTACCGGAGGGTATGATAAGAAGACTTTTCGCAGGCTCGATATCGGAGATAAGAGTTATGGACGGACCGATAGAGTTAAGCGATTCTCTGTATGCAAAGACCGTAAACTACGATAAGACACCGGATCCGGCGACGGCTAAGGATCCGGGCGAGGTTA
>Ga0265298_10007626_pt1 | contig 13118 bp, 5 predicted proteins | sample AusTroGonzalo_MG_3_FD_193486 | JGI IMG/M metagenome (GOLD analysis project Ga0265298, IMG submission 193486) | Bovine rumen microbial communities from tropical cattle in Woodstock, Queensland, Australia - Gonzalo_01 | ecosystem: Host-associated > Mammals > Digestive system > Stomach > Rumen ... | reverse complement strand
GAAGATTGATGATTGAAGATTGATGACTGTGGAACATTAAGGTCTTTAAGGTCTTTAAAGTTGTTAGGGTCGTTAGGGTTATTAAGGTCGTTAGGGTTGTTAGGGTCGTTAGGGCTGTTAGGGTCGTTAGGGTTGTTAGGGTCGTTAGGGCTGTTAGGGTCGTTAGGGCTGTTAGGGACCTTAAGGTCGTTAATGACCTTAGAGACCTTAAACTCCTTAAAGACCTTGTAGAACTCGCGGAGCGATTCCCGCGCGGGACGAGCGAAAGGATAGATGAACGCCATCACAGGTATGCACAGTATCTTCTGGAACGACTTGCCGAACCAGACGTACATGTACCACATGAAGAGCATCCGCCAGCGGCCCGCGCTCTGCTCGCGCTGCAAGTGCCAGGCTGGTGTCTGGTGCTTGGTGCCGGGCTGCCTCCCGGCAAACAGACCTGCGCATAGCCACGCGAAGAACAGGCCGCATGCGAACGTCAACCCCATCGCGCGCGTCACTGCGAAGTCCGTGAAGGACAGCATCCCCAGCCCGGCGAACGACGTGAGGAACGCGAAGAACACGACCTGGCGCACGCTCGGAGCGGCTGAGCTGCGCGTGAAGATCGCGTAGTCGAGCCCGAGCCCGGCCACGGCGAAGAAGCACAGCAGCGTGAAGAACGTAACCGGCACGCCCAGCCACCCCAGCATCCCGGCCATCGCCACAAAAGTGGCCACCAGCGACGCCACGTAGCCGAACGACCGCCGACGGAAGATGACCACCAGCAATGCCGCCAGCACGGCCAACGACCACCCCAGAAGTTTCATCGTAGCCGACGAGAAGGTCGCGAACATGTCCTCCACAGCCCTCTTCGGCTCGAGAATCACGACGTTAGGATCGTCTGACGAGAAACCCTCTGGGCACGGCGATACGATGCCCCCCTTCACGACCATCGACCGTACCATCTGCGCGAGATACGGATCGCCGATGTTGTCCGGATCGAGCAACGGACCTTCCTTCGGCGGCGCAACGCGCAAGCCAGTCTTCGCCATATAGGCTTTTCCCTCGGCAGCGTGAAGCTTCGCCACGAGGGCCACGTTCTCACGCTGGCGCGCGAGCGACGGGATGAGCGCAGAGAGACCAGGTATGCCAGCCGCCTCCTCGCGTTCCAGCGCCTCCTGGACACTCCGTCCGCGCACGAACACGAACCGTCCCGACTTCTCTGGATTGCATGCTGCAATCCGCTTCTCACTCTCAGCCAGATAGCGATCTGGCGTGTAGAAGCTCGCCGGATCCGACGACACGCGCACGCGATACAGCCCGCACGCTGCAATGACTACAATCAATATCCGAAGCACGGGAGGGACGCGCTCCTGCGCGTCCGCATCAGGCGAAAGCAGCTCCTTCGCGCCCGCTTGCGCTCCTCCCCACAACACCGCCCACGCGAACGCCGCCAGCAACCCTGCACCCGTAAAGAGCGCCATCTGCCGCAGGACGGGCACCACGGAAAAGAACAGCGGCGCGAAGCACGCCTCTGTCGTCAGAAGCGAGAGAGCGAGCGGTCGCAGCACGCTCCGCGCGTCGCCCGCCGCACGCACATGGTACGCGTAGTCAACGGCGAGGCCGATGAGCGACGTTCCGAACACGAACGTCAGCACGTGCGGACGAGGAAACGCCGCGAACAGCACAGCCGCCGCCACCAGGAACGCCACTCCCAGCGTCGCCACAAGCGGCGGCACGAAGCGGAAGGAACGGAAAAGCAACCATCCGAAAAGCAGCACGAAAGCGAGTGACACTGCGGACAGGATGTTGATCTCGCGTGTCGCGTTCGCCGTCGCGCGCGCCGCGTGGAAAGGCGGGCCGGAGCACCAAGTTAGTGCTTGGTGCTTGGTGCTTAGTGCTTGGTGCTGTGTGATGAGTAATGGGTGCTTGGTGCTTGGTGCTTGGTGCTTGGTGCTTGGTGCTCCCACATAGGTGTTTTCTTGGTCAATTGAATCTAGGAAAGCGGTTATGTCACGTGGGCTGGCGGTGGAGAGGTCGAGCGTAAGAAGCACCTGCTGGACGCCGTTCGTCTCGCGGGAAAGCAGACCTTCACGCAGCGTCCACCCCGCCGTCCGACGCGTCTGCATCGAGAGCATGTAGTCGGTGGCCAGCAGGAACGGATCCTCCTTCACGGAGACGAGCGGCGGCACGAAGCCGTACAGGCGCGCAATGGCCGCATCCGACACATCCTTGTACTTGCCCGCCTGCAGCAGTTCGCGCGTCTCAGGCGAAAGCAGCCCCGTACGGTGCTCGGCAAGGAACTTCAGCGTCTCCTTGAAGTCGCCTGCCGGCTGGCGAAAACGCGCACGGATCGCCGCCGCCGCTTCCTTCAGCTTCCCGAAATCCTCCCCTTCCAGCAGCACGCGCCCCTGGCCTGCCATTCCGTCGGCGAGCTCGCGCAGGATGCCGCCGTGCCGCGTGTCCGCAAGCGCATAGAGATCCGTCTCCACGCCGTAGCGCGCGCGCAACGCCAGCACGGCCGCCGCGGCGACTGCCAAGCCTATCAGGACGGCCCTACCTGTCGCGAACCATCTCGATCTCAAGGCGGTCTCCATTGGTGAACGACACGTCCACGCGCGTAGGGAAGCCCGTCGCGGGATGGGCCTGTACCTTCTTCACGAAATCCTTCATCTCACGGATGGAGAACAGCTGCTCGACCGACGAGACGTTGACTTCCAGCGGACGCACCGTCGTCTTGCCGTTCACCGTGATCGCGTAGTTGGTCGGCGTGGCAAGAAAGGTGGACGGCACCGGTTCACGCGTGTTCCACTCGAAGAACCGGTCGCGCGCGAAGCGGAACGTCCCCTTCGAGACGAGCGTCACCTCAACGTCGGCGAGCACCTTCCGCTGCACGAACGTTCCCTCCGCCGCCTCCGGCAGGTCGCGCGGCTCGGGCGCCTTCGCCGCAGGCGCGGCCATCGCCCACCCGGCAACCAGCAAACATATCCGCAAGATTTGAAGACTTGGACTCATGGGCGAATGATACCAAAATCACGCCCCGAGTGCCAGCCGCTAGATTTCGCTTGTCGTTCCGCCTGGCCGAATTCCGCCCTTCGAACGGCTATTGCAACAACTTAACATCTCCATCCTCAAACCCTACGCCAATATCGAAGAATCTGCCATCGGCTGAATTTTTACTTGAGGGAGGGAAGTACAGAAACAGCTTTGCACCTATCAATACAGCCGCGCCAGACTCTGTCGTGTCAATCCACCACGGGACAAGGCTAGCCGAAGCAGACTTCGTTTTGAAGGTCACCTTTCCGTTCTTTTCGCCCGAAACAAAACTGGCAGATACCTTTACCGATCCGTTCTTGGCAAAGGTAAGCTTTATCGATTCGCCAGAGGCAAGGTCATCCAAGGAATCTCCATCCAAAGTCAGTGACTTGCCGTTGACATTCGCGCGTGACAACGCTTCCGCGCAAATGCCCGTCGTCCATGCGAGACGGGTTGCATTCATCTCTACGCCCCAAGAATTGACAGACATGTAAGACACTCCGACATCCTCGTCAACAGCTTTCCAGACCCACAGTTTTGTGTCCAGCGTGTTCTTTCCGTTCTTCAACACCACGTCAAACATGAAATAGCCGTCGATGTAGGAAGAATACGACGTTGCCGACATCGTCCATGTCTCACCTAGTCGATACACCTTGCCGCTCAACTTACCCACGGAAGAAACAGTGAATTCACACCTCGCGCCATCCTCCCACGTCGTGCCGCAACCGCCGCCAAATGTCCCATAAGACCAAACAGGAAGCGCGGACACGACGAACTTCATGTCAAAGCCAGATGTCCATCCATATTTGTTCTTGAATGTAATGGTCGCCGAATACGAACCCGGCTTCGTAGGAACACCTGAAATCACACCGCCGGACAATTTAAGCCCGGAGGGTAGTCCTTTCGCCGACATGGATGACACATCGGACTTCTCCACACCATCCTGCCCGGGAGTGGCGGAGAGCGAAACCTCCTGTTTCACGCCAACGAACAGATCTATCGTGTCACCGGATATCACATCGCATGGCGAAGAGCCGTTTGGCTTCGCCGAACAAGTCACTGCGAATCCGGGATTCTCCACGACAATCGTGATAGTCTTCGATGTGGAACCTGCGGCATTGCTCGCTGAAAACGTAACGGTGTACGTTCCGGCCTTTGTCGCCTTGCCGGATATCGCGCCGCCGGAATACTTGAGACCCGACGGCAAGCCCTTCACCGTCGCCTTGCCGTAAATCGTAACTGGCCACGAAACCGGCACGTTGATTGCGCAATAATAGGTTGACTCGCTTGCTATCGTCGGCTTCCCGACAACCGTGAACGAAATAGTCTTGACGTTGTTCTTCTCGTTCGTCTCCTGCCAGTCGTTCTCGCTGTCCAACACCGCAGTCAGCGTATAGCTGCCCGCAGGAAGATTCTGGAGGAAATCAGGCTGTGTATTGGTGAAAAACTTATAATGGTTCTTCTCGAGTGAGTCCACGTCCCCATACATCTTTTCAATGCCGTTCAGATAGATCGAGCATCGCATCTTGCTATAGACGCTATTCTTCTTGGCATTCCACCAGCAGCAGCGCATATAGATAGGTTCCCCAACATTGAAAGTAGTCGCCTTCTTCTTTAGGTCTGAAGATGCGCTTAGGACGAACGAGTCCGCCTCTCCCTTCATTTTATAGAACTGCCAGTCCACACTGGACTTAGATGAGGTGGTTATATCTTTTGTAACCGTGACCGCCACGGCCTTGGCATTATCCGACTCGTTGCGTTCGATTATGGTTCCGTTGCCGTCCGCCTCAACAAAAAATGCATAAACACCTTCTCCCAACGACTTGCCGGTTATGGTCTTCGTGAATTCCTGTCTGCCGCCAGCTGCGAGCGGCAAACAGTCCACCCATTCAGTCTTGACGAGCTTGTATTCCCCCGACGCCTCATCCTGCTTGTATGTAAAGAAGGCAATCTTGTTTTTATCCGCAGCGGCATCTCCATTGTTCTCCACCCACCAATGAACCGTCACGGAATCAGAAACCGTAATTGGAGTTCTTGAAACCGACGGCGACGAAACCGAGAGGTTGGGGAACCAGTCCCGAACAACGGTGATTGTCGTTTCGAACGAGTTGTTCGATTCGTCGGATTCTGCAACGACACCCGTAGCGTCTGCAACAATCCTGACTTTGTGCGTACCGGCACTCAAGGTGCCTAAAGAATAGCCTTTATTCCACACATAATAGTCCCTCGAAAGACCACCTTCGGTGTACCACGAATGCTGCAGAACGTCATCAACGTAAAGACAAGTATAGAAGGTTCCTTCGGCATTTACATTGCCACAATCTATGAGCCAACTCACATAGAGAGAATCTGTATCTAGAAATGATGTTGATCCTTGGGTGGAGTCCGCCGTGGCAGAAACAACCAGCGGCGCGCTCCATCCGCTCGCCATGCATGGCCTAATGTCGGGATGCGACAAGAAGGAGATGATCGGCTCGAAATCCTCCGGCGCTTCCACGACGACGAACTCGACGCTCTTTGTCGTCGTACCGGCAGAGCCATTCGCCGTGATGGTCATGGTCGTCGTGCCTGCGGCAGATGCGGTGCCGGCGATGATCCCATCGGAGAAGGAGAAGCCAGACGGCAGTCCGGACACGGAAATGCTTGCGCCATCATCCGCAGACAGCGCAAAGGAATACGTCAAGCCCTTCACCGCCACATACCGCTCGTAGCAGTAAAGGCGTGGCGAGGGCGTGTTATTGCCCGGAGAAGCGAGAAGCTTGGGGGATGCTGCCTTTGTCGATTGGGCGCTTGTACGATTTAGGACGATCGCAGCTCCTGGGATTGCTGACAACGCTTTTGCCGACGGCGCACTCACCTTTTGAGTCGAGGGTTGGGGGACTACTGTAGCGGCGGACTTTGCCGCTGCCGTATATTTCTTGCCAGACCGTACAACCTTTACATTTCTGACACCGTACGACACCGGCAAAGAAGTGAGTAATTCAACGTTCCATCGCAGCGAATGAGTACCTTCGCCTGAAACGCTTATACTCTCATTGCGAACAAGCACCCCACTTTCACCGATGGTACCACCCAAGCCATACTCAACGTCATCAACATAAAACGCTGCATACCCAATAGTCTGGGGATATTCCAGTTGTGGGTTTATCCGCATCACCCACTCGAACGAAATCGTGAAACTTCCGGCAATGGTCAAATCCTTAGGAGTACCATCAGGCAATTCAAAGTCAACAAGCTCATCTTGGTAGGTGCTGCCAGAGCCGCCATCGGGGGTAATATCAAGTGTTGATTCATAGTTGGAATGAATCTGCTCCGCAATCTTGTTGTTGATGTCGTTTATTAAGGCAGTATTGACATGGCTACCTTTGGGGCCAAACACATTCCCGATTCCATTCCAGACTTCACTAAATGCCTTTTTTATTCCATCCCAAATAACAGACCCAGGGAGATAAGTTGATATTCCTGCAGAAGCCCCCACTCCAAGTGTTAGGGCACCATTGTCATGCCACTGTCCAGAAGAATCTACGCATTTTTGCACTTCTCCACCAATTATCGCCGTGACAGCCCCACCTGTACACGTTGTAGCTGTCATTGGTAACGGACCTGATATTGACATGTGCAAATCGGGGCCTACAGTTGCCCCGTATAGAAGCCCTGCCCCCCATTCACCATTCTCATTCTTACCAAATTGGAACCCAACAACTCCTACCATTCCTCCAACACTCCACCCAGGCTTTGGTGTTGGTTCAACAGGAGCCGCTTGAATGCCTGTAGCCTGATAATACCCCAAAGGGTCTATTGATTGTATCGGAGCATTTCGACAATAACGGCACATGTTTAAATCCTCTCCGTTCAGCCCAATCGGATCCATCTGAATGAATCTTCCCAATTCTGGCGAGTAGTAGCGGTTGCGCATGAAGAGGAGGCCGGTCGGGTCGGTTTCGACGCCGAGCGTGCCGACATAGCCGGCAGTAGTGGTCGCAAGGGGCTGCGACCCTCCCGTGGTACGCGTTTCGCCAAACGCCTTGTAGGCGCGGCGATCGATGATCGCGCCGTTGCCGTCGGTGACGAGGCGCGTGGAGCCGATCAAATCAGCATGATAGTAGCGAGTTGATTCAACGGGCGAGACGCCCGTTGTCCCAGTAACGTCGGCGATGCGGACTGCGCCGACGACGATGTGGCGTTCCTTGAGCTGGCCATTTACGTATTCCGCCGCGACGGAGGGGAGCGAGCCTTGCAGATAGGTGCGCTCTGTCGTCACGCCGTTGTCGGTTACGCTGACGCGGTTGCCGAACACGTCGTAGCGGCAGCTCCAGTCAATGCCTTTAGTCGAGTTCTTCACGGAAACAAGGCGGTTGAGGGTGTCGTAGGAGTAGGACGTCGTGCCGTTCGCGTCCGTGAGCGAAGTCATGTTGCCGTCCTTGTCGTAGGTGATGGCGGTCGCAGAGGACTGCGTCCCTCCCGAAATTGCGGTGTACTGGTTGAGGTTGTTGACAGTGTAATTTGCGCCGTTCGCGGTAATGCGGTTGCCGACGGCATCGTAGGCAAAGGCCTCTGGTGGCGAATCCGGATAGCGAACGGAAGTCAGCTGCCCGTCTTTGTCGTACCCATAGCGTTCTTCGCCAAGAAGCGAACTTGCACGAATGCAACGGCCATCGGCATCGTAGCAGTACTGGAGCGATTCGACAATCTTGCCCTCGGCGTCGCAATGCTCGATGGAAACGACGCGCCCGAGCTTGTCGTAACGATAGGAAACGCTTGTCCCATTGCCGTTCACCTGCTTCGTGAGCCGCCCTGTAGTCACGTCATAGGTATTCCGAAGATAAGTATTGCCATTACCGTCCGAGACGGACGCGAGGCGACCGGATGCATCGTAAGCATATACTTCGGTCGCCGAGGACGGCGACCCTCCCAGCATCGTCCGCGACGCAAGACGTCCGCAGGAGTCGTAGGTGAACGTGAAGCCGCGTCCTGCGGGATACGTAATCTTCGTCAACCGGTCGGCAGAGTCGTACTGCATCGACACCGAACCGGTCTCGCTGTCGGCCGCAGTCGTCACGTTACCATGCGCGTCGTAGGTGTAGGTGAAGGTTCGCCCGGTCGACCATTTCTTTTTCGTCACCCGTCCCTTGGAATCGTAGGTGTAGGTGACGGTCTGGCCGCGGCGGTTCGTCGACTTCACGACATCGCCTTTGTTGTTGTATTCAAGCTTCGAGACGGAACCATCGGCAAACGTCACGGACGTACCGCGTCCCTTCGCGTCGTAGCCGTAGGTTACGACGTGGCTCTTCGCGTCCGTCACCGTCTTGAGGTTGCCGAACTTCTCTTCGTACGCGAATGCCGTCACCGTTCCTGCGGCGGAAACGGACTTGCTCACGCGCCCCAGCGCATCGTGCTCGATCTTGCCGTTCAGGCCGGACGGCGAAACGACCGATTTTAGAAGTCCGTCTTCCGTGTATTCCTTCGTCGAGATGCCGCCCAGCGCATCCATCGTCTCCAGCGTCTCGCCCGAGACACCCGTCTTGACCGTTGTCTCCGCGCCGTCAGGGCCTGTCAGCGTAACGACACCGCCGTCACGGGAGATCGTCGTCGTTTCCTTGCCGCCGTTGGAGGATAGGGCAGAAACGAGACCGCTTGAGGTGTCGTAGGTAAACTCGCGCGTCGTGCCGTCGGGATAGACGATGCGCGAGAGGGCACGGGCGGCCGCCGTGCCATCGGCGGCGCGGTATTCGTATGAAGTGACAAGACCGTCGGAAGCCGTCACCTTCATCAAGAGCGAATTGGAATAGGTATAGGCCGTCTGGCGACCGCAGTCGTCCGTCACGGACGATAGCAACCCGCCCGAATAGGCGAACGTCAAGGTCTGTCCATCCGTATGGGCAATCTTCTGAAGCGTCGTTCCGCTCCACGTGAAGGTCAGTTTGTTGCCGCAGTTGTCGGCAATGGAGGATGTGCGCTTGTTGGACTTGGCGAACGTCTGTACGGTACCGCTCTGGTAGGTCAGCGTGTAGGCGCTCGAAGATTCGGTCAGAACCGTCTTGTCGCGGGGATCTTCGGGCTGCCATGAGCCGGTTACCTTGGTGAATGAATACGAACCACCGCCAGGAACGTGGAAGACGAGCGTCATGCCGTCAGACGACAATTCGGCGTACGTGGAAAAATTGTCCGTCCAGCCATAGCCAAGGATTCCGCTCGCGAAACGTCCGTACATCGCCGACGAATACGAACGCGTGAAGGAAAGTCCCATGCCGCGCGCCGATCGCGCGGCATCCGTGACGCTGGCAAGGACAGGCAGGACAGTATCGACACCAAGCGCATGGTTGATCTCAATCTGCAACAGGCGATCCAAGCGCCTGACAGGCCTGCCATTCTCCGCCAGATAGTCCGCATTGGCGCGGAGACGGCTCAAGTAGGAGTTCCATGTCGTACCGAAACGCGACTTGAGCGTCGCAAGGGCGAACGTCCAGGCGTTGTCCGACACGTAAGAAGGTTTCAGGGATGAGCCAATGCTCGACCACGGAAACGCCTCGGTGCTTGACTGCGTGTAGGAAAAAGTCATCTGCGCTTCTTTAGTGGCGGTATAGACGAATACTGGGATTTCGACCGTCTCGCCTGCTCGCAACGAACTTGCGGGCAACTGATCGGATGTCGCAAGAAATTCGACTGACTTCGACCACGCATCGGTTTCCGAGAAGCGTACATACGCATTGTCGCCCGCTTCCAGGCGCACATACGGTGCAGCGATGGCAGAGTATCCGTCATTGAAATACGTCACCGTCGCCGTCCTTGACACCCCAACGCCGCCGGCGGGAACTTGGATCTCACACTGAAATGCCGGATATGCCACCATTGACGCGAACATCGCCCCTGCTAAAAGCAATTGCCTAAAACACCCTACGCGTCTCGGCCTTAAGATTTTTGCCATAACAGCATCAAACTGAAAAAGCGGATTTCTAGAATCCATCTTTCCGACTATAGATGTCACATTCGTCATTTCCTTGAGTCCTTTCATTTGATCTTGTCCGTACAGACGGAAAACGCCCTCATTACGTTGGGGACGGCGGTACAGTAGATGATGGTCTTGCAGCCGGGTTTGACCTCCGCCTCGACCACCTCTTTCATCCCCGCCGTGGAAAGCGACAGCCTATGCTTGCCGGCCTTCATCGGGAATCGCGCAATCTGTACCTGTCGCGGCAGAAGCAGCCAGCTACGCAAGTCCGCCTGTTCGGTTGCCGCCGCCATGATGGCCATGCCGATAGAACCCGCGATACCGATCGTCAGCAATGCCGTCTGCGTATAGCCGCGGTTGTCCCCAATGCCACGTGCGGCGCAATAGGCGCCGGCCAAAGCCATTCCTGAAAAGATGCCGCGTGTAATCGCCTTTATGCTGGTGCGCGAAATCTGCCTGGCCAGAATGCCACGCAACCTCTCCTCGTGCGCCTTGACCGCTATCGCCGACAGATCGCAGAGCGGCGAAGACATGGCGACGCCGCGCTCTCCCTCCATAATCAAAAGCGGCCCTCCATCCTCATAAGGCAGACAGTCGAAGTTCGAGTAGTATGGCAAATCAAGCACCACTGTCGTGAAAAGCCCACCATACTGGAACCTGTAGTTGCGCTTAGGCGGAATAAACCCCTCTTCAAGGAACAATACGACTTCGCCCTCGTCTCGTGCGTACTTTTTATCCCCTTCACACCGGCTGATACCCTCCCGTACCGCAGGAAGTCCCTGCGAGATGCGCTCTATGTCCTTATAAGCGATAAGCGCGTTGGACTCTTCCCCCACGATCTCATGGTATAGGGCAATCAGGTAAAGTGCGTAGATGTTGTCGGTGGAACGGCTGACCTTCTGCGTGAACGCCTTCTCCTTGTTCATGAGGGATGTGTATTCGGAACTGCCGATGAACTTTTCGCGCTTCTCGCCCAGTTCCCTGTCCAAGGTCTCGAGATCTCGCTGGATAAGTTCGTTTGCCTCATTGCGCCAGGTCACGAGATTGCGGACAGCCACCCTGAAGTTGTCCCATTCCCCGAGCGCAAGCCGGTTGAACGCATCAAGCGTGTGCAGCATCATTTGGTCGAACGCCGTGACCGGATAGTTTAGGCCGAGGTCGTTCCCGTAGGTCGAGGCCAGCGAATGCCTGAGCGTATCACCGACGTCAACGATCGGAGCTTCATTCTTGGCGTCGCAAAACTCCATCGCCTTCCGGTAGGATGCCGTGCTTTCCCGGTAGCGTCCCTGCAGTTGGTCCAATCGCCCCTGCTCCTCAAGGGCCAGGAGCTCGTTCTTCCCCTCCGGTTCCTCCGCCCGGTATACGATTGGCGTGGATTCGTCAATCCCCAGCTCCAGCTGCGTCTTGACCGGACGCACCTTGCTGGGATACGCAGTGCAGCCGACAAGAAGCGCCAGCACCGGAAGAACAGCAAAAGGAATTGCATTGCTCATTTTCATCGTGCACCCCCTTTCATCATTCTTTCGGCTTCCGCCGCACGATGCCTTCGATTGGCAATCCGCATGATTGCGGCCGCCAGGACGTCCCCATCCACCTTTGGCTCGAAAACCATATCCTCAAAGCATTTCCGCGAAGAGATCTTTTGGACCGGCGAACTGACGAGCGAATCCTTGCCACTTCTCATGAAGCAGTACGTCTTCTGGAAGTCGCTTTCGCCCGGACACGGAATAAAACCCATGGGTAGAAGGTAGGTCTCCCAGACTTCGCTCGTCCGAACTGCCGAACCGTATTCCAGCGGACGGGGATATTTGTTGGGCGCATGCAAATACGCCCTCCAGAGTTCATTGTCTGACCGCCCAGAAGGATTCTCTACCCAATACAGGTAATAGACCGTCTCCTGCTCGGCTGCCTCCGGCCAGAACCATCCAGAGAATATCGAGGCGTAGTCCGGCAGCTGCTTGTATTCGGTCGCCCAGTCCACCACAACGGCAATGGGGGTCGCATAAGGCGAATCGACAAACACGGACGGATAGTCCGCATAGAGGGCTGTGCGCACCGATTCAAAGATCATCTTTGTATTGGCGGCATGTGTACCTCCAGGGCCCGACTTCCTGTCTTCTTTCAGAAGCTCTTCATACTTCTTGCGATCACTTCCGCCTCCATTGGCTACCTCGCGTGAGAACTGCGACTTCTTGAGGACAATCCGCTCCAGACGATACTTTGCGGCAAGCGTCGCATCCGGCTTCACAATGTCGGGACGTACATTCGCGACATGCCTCGCCGATGAATAGCACCCGCAAAGCATTATCAGTATAGACATGCCAATTATAGAAAAACCTGTTTTCATCTTCTTGCGCTCGGTCTTCCGTACCCTTGTCTCGCTTCACGGGCGGAAGATCGGGCAACTCTTCGTTCCGTGTGGCGGCGGCGTGAGGACACGCCGCACTACCAGTTTGCCTCTCGGCAAGCGAACGCAATGATACCACACACCGCCGCTAGGGTGCAAGCGGGAAATTCAAGCATTTGGGCGGCTTTGCCCCCCCATGACGAACCAACATTAAGGCTCGGTGGTGAAGCAGGAAGCGGGCAGGCCGGCGGCGTTGTAGAGATTGCCGGGGCCCTGCATGCCCGGACGCTATGTCATCTTGCCGTTCGCAGTGATCGCGTAGTTGGTCGGCGTGGCAAGAAAGGTGGACGGCACCGGTTCACGCGTGTTCCACTCGAAGAACCGGTCGCGCGGCTCTGGCGCCTTCGCAGCAGACGCGACCATCGCCCACCCGGCAGCCAGCAAACATATCCGCATGACTCGAAACGATTGGGGCATTTCGCTCTTCTCATTCCTTAAGCTTCTTCGTAATGGCAGTGAACTCGGCCTGGAGCGACGTGTCGTCGAAAATCTCGATGGGCGGCAGCTGGAGCTGGAGCAGCGCATCGAACGTGTCCTGGTTCGACTTGACAAGCGCGAGGAAGTCATCGGCGAGGGACACCGTCTGGTACGAGTTCTCCGCCAAGCGCAACATCCGCCCTGCCTCGTCGGCCTTGGCCTGTATGATGGCCTCGTGGGAATCAAGGATCTTCTCGTATGCCGCCACAGCCCGGATCGTCGATACGTTCACCTCCGCATTCCGGCGAAACACCGCCCGCTGCTGCTCGG
>Ga0265298_10007625_pt1 | contig 13120 bp, 8 predicted proteins | sample AusTroGonzalo_MG_3_FD_193486 | JGI IMG/M metagenome (GOLD analysis project Ga0265298, IMG submission 193486) | Bovine rumen microbial communities from tropical cattle in Woodstock, Queensland, Australia - Gonzalo_01 | ecosystem: Host-associated > Mammals > Digestive system > Stomach > Rumen ... | reverse complement strand
ATGCGAACCTTACGGCCCTGAAGATGGCCCTGTCGATTGCTGCCTCCAGAGGAGTTCCGAAAGGAGGACGGCAGATTACGTAGCCGCTACCGTAAGGACGGTAATAGACACCGTTGTAAACGTAGTAGTCAATGCCCCAATGGCTGATTCTGCGCCAGCTGGGAGGTATGCTGTGGATCCTGTAGCCATAGTAGTGAGGATGCTCGGCCCAGAAATGTCCGGGACGGTCCCAAGGCATGGGATCACGGTGACGGGGTGCGATGCGCTGCAGGTCGTGACGGTCGTCAACGCGGTAGTCGTTGGAGTAACGATAGTTGTAACCATCGTCACGATAGGCGTCGCCCTTGCTGCTGCCGGACTTGGCATCGTTCTCGACAACACTGCTGGAGGCAAGACCGGCCCTGGTTACATTGCTGGAGCGCACTGCGGAGGAGCTGCTCTTGGAAGAGCTGCTGCTACGGGTGGCGGTGCTGCTGGAGCTGCTTGACCTGGTAGCGGTGCTGCTGGAACTGCTGGACCTGGTAGCGCTGCCTGAGCTTGAGCTGGAGCTTGAACGGACCGCACTGCCGGAACTGCCGGAGCTGCTGGAACGGGTAGCGCTGCTGCTGGAGCTGGAACTGCTGCGGGTGGCGCTTCCGGAGCTGGAACTGCTGCTGCGGGTGGCGCTTCCGGAGCTGGAACTGCTGCTGCGGGTGGCGCTGCTTGAACTGGCAGCTGTACCGGAACTCTTGCGGGTATCCTGCGAAGAGGAAGAGACAGAGCTACTTCTGGTAGGGCTTGAAGAACTGCTGGAAACAGAGCTGGAAGACCTGGTAGAAGAGCTTGAGGAAGAAGAACGGGTTGCGCTCGAGGATGAGCCGCTGCTCGAAGAACGGGTAGAAGAACTTGAGGAGCTGCTGGTAGAGCGCGTTGCACTGCCGCTGGTTCTGGTCTGCGCGGCCATATCAGGTGCCGTGAGCATGGACATGGCCAGAATTACAGAAGCGGCTAAAGTCATAAATCTTCTCATAGCATCCAAGTTTTAAAATTTAACGATATAAATAATAATAATGTGAAACCGTCTTGAAGTCCCGGACATCCTTGTTCCAATACTCAACAATATCTTCTACTTTAAGACGCTTTCCGAATTCATTTCTTACATAATCCGTACCACAGATAATATCCAGCATGCGCGTCTTCTTCATAGGGAAGGGGTTGTGATCCGGATAAAGCTCCTGAACTGCCTGTAGCACATAGAATTGCGTAAGAGTGACGGTAGCCGCCTCAAAGTCGGTAAAAAAGAACTCCACTCCGTGGACCAGCTTGCCGGCGAGGCTTCCGGAGAGAGGTTTGTAGTGGATGGTACGGAAAGCCGTGCCGGGTAAGTTATAACTGTCCAGACGTGCTTTCAGGGCGTCTGCGTCTATCCATTCTGCAGCAAATGTCTGGAAAGGAATGGTATATCCCACGCCGATGTTGAGATGTCCGAATTCCCCTCCTATCCCCGCCGCCGGATAGCATATTGCCGAGTGGATGGAAGGGATGTTGGGGGAAGGAAGCACCCATGGAAGTCCCGTTTCCTGGTAAAGCATGTTTCTGTGCCAGCCCCTCATGGGGATAACGTTGAGCTTGCATTTGAGCGGCGCCTCGTCGCCTTTCTGACCACGATTGAGGCCCTCCTCGTTAATCATTCCGGCCAGCTCCCCTACCGTGAGGCCATACACAAAGGGAATCTTGTACTGGCTCACGAAGGAGTGGAAACCGTCCTGCACGAGCGGGCCTTCAACTTTGATTCCGCCAAGCGGATTAGGGCGGTCCAGCACAAGCACCTCTATTCCCGCCTTGGCACAGGCACGCATCACCAGGCCCAGGGTGGAAATGAACGTATAGCAACGAGTGCCAACGTCCTGAATGTCATAGACCATGACGTCGATGCCTTTGAGCATCTCCTGGGTAGGCTCCCGGTTGGGGCCGTAAAGGGAATAGACGGGGAGACCGGTTGCAGGGTCGTTGCCGCTTGCGACATAGTCCCCGGCATAAGCGTCACCGCGAACGCCGTGCTCAGGGCCAAAAAGCGCCACCAGGTTCACCTCCGGCGCCTGAAAAAGTATGTCGATGGTAGAGCGAAGGTTGCGGTCCACACCGCTGGGATTGGTGACCAGACCAACACGCTTGCCAAGGAGTTCCTCGAAACCGTAGCTTTCCAGCACCTCAATGCCGGTCATGACGGGCTCCGCGGCAGGCTGTGCGCTGGCGCATGCAGCAACCAGAAGGCTGACAATTATGGTGAATAATCGGTTCATACTAATGCAAAAATACGTTGGAGCGAGTCCGGTTCTCCGGAGAAATAAAGGTCCACGGAGAACGGTCCTTCTCCGGTGGGGATGCCATGCTCTGAAAGCACGCGGACAGTCTGGCGGGCAACGGCCGGGGCCGGGTCTATTACCTTGATGCCGGGGCCGGCAAGGCGCTCGATGACAGGCTGGAGGAAGGGGTAATGGGTGCAGCCAAGGACGATGGTATCGGCCCCCTCCTTAAGTAGGGGATCCAGCGAAGCGCGGACAACATTTTCTGCCTCAGGGCCGTCCAGGATGCCGTTTTCCACCAGCTCCACGAAGCCCTGGCCTACGTGTTCAACTATGCGGACATCGTCCTCATAAAGGCCGCGGGTCTTGAGGTATTTGCTGCCCTTGAGGGTGCCGGCCGTGGCAAGGACGCCTATCACTCCGGACTTTGTACCAAGGGCTGCGGGCTTCACGGCGGGTTCCATGCCGATGAAGGGAACAGAGGGGTATTCCGCCCGCAGTGTGGCGATTGCCGCGGCGGTGGCGGTGTTGCAGGCCACAACTATAATATCGGCCCCCATGCCAAGGAGGATGTCGGTGATGGCGCGGGCACGGTCCTGGATGTACTCAGCCGTCTTTTCGCCATAGGGGCAATGGGCGTTGTCGGAGAAATAGAGGTAGCGCTCCTGCGGGAGGACCTTGACGAGTTCCCTGTAAACGGAGAGGCCGCCGCTGCCGGAATCGAATATGCCGATGGTTGCCATTAAACCGTCCCCCAAGTTTCGTCCACGGCCTGACGGACTTCGTGGGCGTCGATTCCAAGAATACCCTTGTAGGTCTTGCAGTGCCTGCCGGAGCAGACGTCAAAGGCTGTGTGCGTATCGTCCTTGGCCTTTTTCACAGTGGCGCCGTGAAGGTCCAGCCAGGTGACCAGGGAGGGAGTATCGGCAATGTTTTCCACCGCCACTGCTGCGTGCTCCGGTGCCGACTTACGGGCTTCCATTATTCCAAGGGCCCACCTGCGCACCTCAACGGCCTTTTTCTGGAGTTTGTCCACTGATGTACCGCTGGCACTGAGCACACCGGCAATGTAATCCTCCAGGCCGATAATGTTTACCGCCTGCACTTTGCCGCCAAGGACTACCAGACGCAGGGCCCCGGCGAAGCGGAATTCATCGGCCCCGTCGTAAATGATGAATGACGGCTCGGCGAAAAGGGTGGAAATGGTGGAGGCCTCGAAGACAAGGGTGTCGTACAGGACACCGCCGTAGTCAATCTTGCCTTCACGGTACGATACTTTCTGCGGACCGGCGCCGTCAGAGATTATCTCAAAGGTGATTTCCTTGCCGGAGGCTATGCCAACCTCTATCTTTGGCTGGGTGCGGACAAGACGCCAGAGGAGGCGCTTTTCATCGGCCTCGTTCAGGGAAACCTCCCGGTAAATATCACTCAGGATTTCCGGGGTGAGGCGTTCGAAGTCCTTTTCTTCAGGGACCACCACAAAGCCGGCCATGTCCGCTGCTCCGGGGCTCAGGGCAAAGTTCTCATCTCCCTCTGCATAATAATGATGGGGACGGAAGGCTCCGCGCAGGGTGACAAAAGCCCTGTACTCCCCTTCCGAGCACCAGGCAAAGGCGTTGAAACGGGGTTCTTCCTCTTCTGCAAACAGGTTCATGCAGTCCAGGAGCCTGTAGAACATCTTGGCCATGGACTTGGAAGTCTGGGCCCTGAGAAGGAATATGCCTCGGTTGAATTTCTTATAGTGGAACAGTTGAGCGTCACGAACGCTGTCCAGAAATTCTGCTTCCGGGCTTTCGCAGCCGGCACGGAAGATGCGCTCTGCAGCCCTTTCCAGAGGCATGTAACCCTTTGGACAGGCCTGGAAATGTGCATGCCCCGGGACTGAAGTTCCGCTGTTGGGGCTGTTATAGAACACCACATAGTTCTCCAGGCTGGCAGCAAGGTCCAGCATGTCAGGGAAGCGGTGCCAGATGGTCTGGGGAGCGTGGATGTCCCGTGTTATGACCAGGTGATTAGGGAAAATGGGAGCACGGTTCACAAGGATGTTGTACTTGCGGCCCTTGCGGCCTTCGAAGGACAGCTTGTGCTGGTGCTCCATGTAGTTTTCCTCACAGAGGGGGCAACCGTGATCAAAGATGGGGAGACGGCCGGGATTTGACTGTATGGTGACCAGCAGGCCTCCTATGGGAAGCTGGCGGGTGCGGGCTGTCTTGAGTGCACGGTACTTTGCCGCCACTTGCGGCCACACCGACAGCTGGTCATGCACAAATTTGTCTATATCCGTTGCCATATTTCTTACAAATATAGCAAAAATACGGCACATTTCCAGTGGTGTGCATGTTTTGGAACGTCATTTTGGGCGAGGTCGGATTTCATGTGGGGCACCTAGCCCATAAAAACGGCCGTACGTGCGCTGTATGGCATAATTAATGGGCCAGGTGTCATGCCTAAAATCCGACCTCGCCCAAAACGGCACACCCTAGAACACCAGATTCCATGCGGCGTTTTGGGCGCGCTGGCTGTGGGCGGCGTTCATCTTGCCAAAGTTCCATTTGACACCGAAAAGGATGTACCTTCCCATAATCATGCGGTAGGAGTCTTCCTCATAGTTGGCCGTGACGGTGTGGGTGAGATTGCGGGTCTGGTTAAAGATGTCGTGGACCTTGAGGCTCAGGTTGAATGCACCGATGCTTTTGGTAAGTTCAGCGTTCCACTGCCATTCGGGCAGGCCATACCCCTCTGCATAGCCGTTGTAAAACACGTAGGAGATGTCCGATTCAAACTCAAACTCGTGCTTGGTGACGTATGAGCAGCGCCCCGTAAAACGAGTGTCAAGGGTGTTCATGTTTATGCTGGGGTCAAGGGAATAGCGGGAAATGTAGCCTCTGGAATTGGTCCCCACGGAGAATGAATACCTGTCCTGATTGAACTTTACGTCAAACCCGGCGAAAGGGGTGAACGTCCTTGTGTTGCTTTCCGCAAATCCGCTGGCGCCGCTGTAGAAGCGGTCTCCAGAGGAATCTCCCCAAAAACTGGCCATAAAAACGGAATAGTCAAAAGTGTCCGGATCCAGTCCTGGAAGGGCGGAGCCTGCCTGGTAAGTGACGGAGTAAGAGTACATGACTGAACTCCTGAGGGACAGGGTCCAGTTTTTCTTGGAATCCAGCGGGGTGGAATAGTTAAGGTGCAGGGAAGACGACACACTTGGTTTCCTGGAGTTTACAGGCACCAGGTACATGATTCCGTTGGAGTCGTACCACTGGGCGGAGATGGCGGGATTGGTGGTTAAACGGCCGGAGAAATAGCACATGAGGGTGGAGAACTTCTCCCTGTTGCTTCGCGTCCAGTCGGCATTCAGGAAAGAGATAGTGCTTGGCTTCAGGTATACATTGCCTATGCTCAGACGGGAAGGATTGCTTATGTTAAGGACCGGCAGCATCTTGGAAGAGCTTGGCTGCGGGCTGTAGCCAGAGGCCCTTACAGTTAACTCGTCGTTACCCACGCTGTGACGGAAGCGGAGCGATGGCGTCACGAACCAGGACCACTCGTCCTTACCGGTGACCTCCTCAATGCCGTAACTCTTGGAGTAAGTCTCGTTGAGAACGCCTGAGAGGCTGCCGCCAAGGGTAATCCAGCTGCTGTCTCCAAATTTGTACTGGACGGTGAGGTCCGTCTCCTGGTTCAGATAGTCAGAGTTACTGACAGAGGAGAAATAGTCGTTCCTCCCGGCCTGGTCAAAGGCGTCCCTGACGTTGTTGGTTTTGGACCAGGTGATATCGGCATAAGCGGCAAGAGTCCATTTATCGCCTAGCGGTTCCGCGTAACGGAGGCCGGTGTTCACAAGGACGGCGGTTTCATCGATGTCGTAATGCAGGGAGCGGGTTTCCTTGCCGGAGGCGGTGGTGAGGACTGAGGTCTCGTCCCTCTGGCTGGGACCGGCGTCGTAGTAGACGCTGGCTTCAAAACGCAGGTTGCGGCCTTTCTTGCCTCCCAACTCACGGAAGGTAATCTGGGAATCCAGAGTGACGCCCCTGGTTTCCACTATGCTGTGAGTGGCGTTTTCCGAACTGTTCACAAACGAGCCTTCACGGAGAGTCTCTGAGGAACTGTTCAGGTATGAGTCAGACTTGTTGTAGCTTAAGCCCTGGAGAAGGTAGAACCACACCTTTCCCTTTTCCTTTTCCATCTCTACGGATGCCTTGGCAGCGTTGTTGAACTGTTTCCCAATGCTTTCAGACGTGGTGGACAGATTGCCGTCTTCCTGGAAGGTGGTACGGTTCACACGGGTGCCGGAGTCCGTGTCCGAATACTTGTAGTCGGTGCTGAAGGTGGTTTCTGTATCCTTGACGCGTTCCGTGTTCACGTTCAGGGCAATCTGGGCGGCGGCGCTGAGGCCCTGGCCCAGGGTGGAAAGCTCTCCGGATTCGTCAATGATTGTAAACACCAGACCGGATTCGTCCACATTCTGGACATTCCCGATCAGCGTGAGCTGGTCCTTTTCCGTGTAGGCCGATGCCAGGACGTTGCCGCTGTACAGGAAGCCGCGGTTGTCCCGGAGGGGGTCATCGTCACTGGAAGGGACCACGGTGGTGCCGCCCTTGAAGCCGGCGTTTCCAAACCAGCCTTTTTCATATTCCTTCTTGAGGGCAACGTCCAGGACCTTTTCCTTGCTGCCGTCCTCTACGCCAGTTGCGCGGGTGTCCTTGGAGTCCCGGTCAATGACACGGATCTTGTCCACCACAGCAGCGGGAAGGTTGTTGAGAGCGGTGCTCTGGTCCTTAAAGAAGAAAGTGCGGCCGCCCACGGTGAGTTTGTCTATCTCCTCTCCGTTGAACTTCACCTTGCCGTCTTCCGTTATTTCCATGCCGGGCATACGGGCAAGCAGGTCCTTTAGCATGGCGTTGGCTCCCACCCTGAAGGACGACGCGCTGAATTCCACCGTGTCTTTCTTTACCACTATGGGGTTACCAACATCGGTCACCACGGCGGCATTCAGGAACTGCTCGTCAACCTTCAGTTTGATGGTTCCCATATCTACACTTCGGTTCCTGAAATACTTTTCTCTGACGAAAGGCTTGTATCCCAGCATTTCTACATGGAAGACGTAACTGCCGTATGGAACCTCGTCCAGTTTTGCCTCTCCCTTAGCGTCTGTAAGCGTGAAATTGGTGATTGTCGTATCCTTGGACGGGATCACATATACCGACGCAAATGGCACGGGCTCATTGGTGAGCGAGTCCAGGACCGTAGCCTTGATCTCACTCATCCTGTCCTGGAAGATATTGTCGTTGAGAATCAAGACCTGCGCCCTTGCACTTATGCACAGGGCTATGAAAAGTATGATGACAGAAAAGGCCTTCTTCATAGCATCGCCATCAGCGTTTCCCGGATGCGGGAGAACTCATCCTCGAAGTTGGGGGTGAAGATGCCGGCACCGAGGGCGGCGTCAAGCTGAGCGGGGGTCCACCATCGGCCCTCTGCGACTTCTACGTTGTCCGGGGAAAGGTCCGGATGGCCGATGTGGGCAAAGATAATGACCAGTTCCCTGTCCCGGCGGGTTTCGTAAACGTACGTGTCGATGAAGGAAGGGTTGAACTGATGAAGGCCCAGCTCTTCCGCGGCCTCACGGTACAGGGCCTCCAGGACGGACTCCCCGTAAGAGATGTGACCGCCGACGGCCATGTCCCATCGGCCCGGCCAGCGGTGCTTGAACATGGACCTCTTCTGGAGGTAGAGGTTGCCCTCGCGGTCCATTATCTGGAGGTGGACCACCGGGTGAAGGGCGGTTGTGCCGCTGTGGCACCAGGCGCGGGAGGCCTGGCCGTAAACTATGCCGTTTGGCTCTATGAGGGGCAGCATTTCACCGGCGGGAACATCCGGCCGTCCGGGACGGTCGGCAGAAGGGCGCGGATACACAGGCGCCGGAGATGCCGGATAGAAAAGGTCAAACATCAGCAGAAATCTATTTGTGCCACGAAGCAGGATTTCCCGCCGCTGCGGCCTTCCACGAACCAGGTGGAGCCAATCTGCAGGCGGTAGAGGCTCACTGCCTCTCCAAGCGTGGTTTCCTTGTTGAAATTGATAAATACGTCCTTCACGGGCCTGGCGGCTTCCTCCGGAGGGATGCAGTCCATGGACCACACAATGTAGCGGACGTTGTTGGTATGACCGACAATGTCGATGTCGGAATACGCAACCGTATGGTCTCCGGCGTACACCGGTTCAGCGTCTTTGGGAAGTATCAGTTTTGGGGCGGGCTCCTCTATGGAATCGTCTACCTTCTCCATGGTCTCCAGTTTGGCGGAAAGGTCTTCCGGACGCACCAGGCGGCGGGTTTCCTCGTTTATCACCACCCATGAACTGGTGGCTCTCACAAGGTGATAGCCATTCTCATCCTGAAGGTCGAAGTCACGGAGGTAGAACAGCCCGTTTGCGCCTTTGTGCCAGGTATAGAGTTTCACGTTGTCTCGCCAGTGAGCTGGATTCTCAAAGTGGATATGCATCCTGGAGAGCACCCATGCGGTATGGTGAACATGGAGGGAAGTATAGCCAAACCCCAGTTCCTCAGCAGCCCAGTACGCAATCTCCTGGGCAAGGTCCATGAATCCGGACACCCTCAGGATGCCCTCACGGTCCGTAAGATAACAGGGAAGACAGATGTCGCTGCGGAACTTGTAACCTTCGCGGCTTACTGGAATCATAGGCTGCGCAGGATTTCCAGTTCCTCCGGAGAATACAGGTAGTAGTCCAGCCATTCCGGCGCCACGCGGCCAATCACCGCCAGCGCAATCACCGCCACCAGCACCGCCACCAACAACCATATAAGTATAGTCCAAATAACAGGACGACGACGTTTTTCTTTTACGTCATTCTCGGCCTCCGTGCCGGGAATCTCTTCCTTAATCGGCTCCGGTTCAGGTTCAACAACCGGCTCCGGTTCAGGTTCAACGACCGGCTCAGGTTCAACCACGGGCTTCGGCTCCGGCTCAACGACAGGCTCCGGTTCGGGCACGGGCTCCGGTTCAAGGACCGGCTCGGGTTCCAGCATCTGGGCCAGGGAGCTGACGGCCTGCTCCACTTCCTGGGGCGTTTCCTCATGGGTTTTGAGGGAGATGGGCTCCAGGCCAAAACCGGCGGGATAGATGTCCAGATCCTCATCGGCCACAAAGAAAAAATGGTTTTCACGAGTGGCGCGGAGACGTCCAAGCCCCGGGAAAACGATAATCTTCCTGGCGATGAGAACCTCCTTCATCTCCGACAGATACTCCACCAGAATGCGTGTGGCGTCCTGGACGGAAATGTTGTTGGACGATGAATAAAGGTCCGCCAGGAGAGTGTCTGAGCCTTGACGTGGAATGAAATACAGCCGCCTGTACGGTGGATTAATAGTGTAACCCTTGTCAGAGAAAGTGGCCGGAACCAGCTCCGCAGCGAAACTTCCCAGTCCAGGGAGAGTAACGCTGTCGTGGTCCATCATAATCTCGTGGACCATTTTTGAGAGCAGGTCTATATCCATGGTTCAAACACTCACAATACTACTTTGCAAATATAGAAAAAAATTTCTTTCAAATTATTTGGAGAATCAAAAAAAGGTAGTACCTTTGCAATCCCGTTCAGAAAACGGAAAAATTCCTCCTTAGCTCAGTTGGTTAGAGCATCTGACTGTTAATCAGAGGGTCGTTGGTTCAAGTCCAACAGGGGGAGCAGGGCAGAACACTCGCAGGAATGCGGGTGTTTTTTTATAGGTTGAAACCTTCTATTTCAAGGCAGGGGGTGCCGGCGGGGATGCTGATATCGATGCGGCGGGACTCGCCGGGCATGAGGAAGAAATAGTTGTCAGAGTATAAGACAGGGAGGATGAGGTCTCCGGTGCGGCGGTCGATGATTTTGAGGCGCAGCATGAGTGCAGGGGTGGAACCGGTGTTCTCTATGGCAGCAATATAAGACCCGTCTGTCACTTTCTGGAAACTCTTCTTCAGCTGTGCCTGGGGCAAAGACCAGAGCGCCTGGTAATTGCCTTCCTCACTGCCCTGCCAGTAGAAGTTCTCTGACAGCAGTTTTCCGGAAGCGTCCGTAAGTTCAAGTTTCACATAATACACATCGGAGATATCTGACGGAATCTCCAGAGGGAAGCAATGAGCAGTGCTGTCCTCCGGCAAATCAAGCGTGGATGCCCCGCTCCACGCAAGGCTGCCATCCATATTAAGTACCTTGGCCGATGCTGTGAGTCCGCTAAGCTCCCCTGCCCGATAGTTCACAGCCTCAACTCCGCAGGAGACCGGATTCATAAATATATGCACAGGTTCGCAAGCCTTCTTGCAGCCAAAGTACGCTCCCGTGGGCTCAAAGTAATAGTCATAGGTCTGCCACACCATGGAAGGCCAGGCCGGATGGCTCATCCAGAGAAGCAGTCCGCGGCGATGTGCTGCACGGCTCTCGAACATGGCCCTGTACCCGTCGTAATTAATCCACTGAGCCAGTGAGGCAAACTCCTTTGCCGATGAAGGCTCCCCAAAACCGCGGATCAGCAGTTCATTGAAGCTTTCCGCCTCCTGCGCCGATCCTTCCAGGCGGCCAAGCGTATAGTCGTGCAGGCCGTACATTGGGTTGGGATGTGCCAGCGAGTTAAACGGCTCCACATTTTCCTCTCCCATCGTTCGGACCAGATTCTCATAATTCATGACGGCCGGCATACCTCGCTCGCTGTGGAATTTGTCGTTCCCGAACATGGTGAAGTACTCCTTAACCGGTTTGGCATTGTAAGGGCCTCCCCCGCTGACACCATCCGCGGCGGAATGGGGAATGTAGTACAAGCCTGGGTGCTCACGGGCAATCATCGTCTCAAGGAAAGTGTCGATTTCCTCCGGAGGATAGCCCTCGTTCCGGCCCACATAAAGGCCGATGCTGGGGTGATTCCTGATGCGTTTTACGTATTTCTCCGCAATGGCGTTAAACATTTCCGGATTGTCCGGATCCGGCCCGTCCCAGGGGTTGGCAAGCCAGAAGTCCTGCCAGATCATGATGCCGTGGCGGTCGCAGGCTTCGTAGAAGGACTTGCTTCCTATCATCCCCACCCAGTCCCGGATCATGGTAAAATTCATTGCCTTATGATAGCCTACGGCAATATCATACTCCTTGTCCCCATACTTGAGAAGATGCTCCGGGAAGCCCCAGTTGCCGCCAAATCCAACAAAACGGCGGCCGTTTACATACAGGCTCAGACGCTGATTGCCTTTACGGCCATGGAAAGGCGAATATCCGGTTGACTGATATGGCTCCATGGTATAATCCATCTGCCGGACTCCGGAAAGGAAACTCACGCTGTGGGAAACCTGTCCTCCGGCCTCAAAACTGAACTCGGCCGGATACAGATTTGGCTCGCCGTATCCATTGGGCCACCATAATCTGGGGTTCTCAAACACGGCAGGATCAAACTCCACAAGCCTGCTCTCCCCTGCCCCCAGAGTTTCTTCCCTGACGAATTCAACCGGGCCAAAGTTGCCGCGCACCTTGCCGGAAACGGCCTCTCCCGAATGGTTTGTAAGCACCACACTGGCGAAGACGGTAGCACGGGTTGTATCCGGAAGAGGAAGCTCCGTACGGATGAAAGGTTCGGAGACGGTGACATTCCCTGTGCAGACAAGGCGGACATCGTCATATATGCCGATATTGCGGCCGCGGACGGTGGGTATCCAGTCCCAGCCGATGGTGGCGTGCATGGTGGGGTTGTCTGCTCCAAGGTATCCGCCGTTTTTGTCCGGAGTGTAGGCCGTGGCCGTCTTGACTGTCCCGTAACTGCGGTTTTGGATGATCTTAACTTCCAGGAGGTTATCCCCGTCCCTGAGTATGCCGGTAACGTCAAAAGGGACGGAATTGAATGCCCCTTCAATGGTTCCAAGGTTAACACCGTTCAGATGAACATCGGCCTTCCAGTTGATACCGTCGAACACAAGGAACTGGCGGGCCGATTCCACCCTGGCGGTGAAGGTTTTGCGATAAAGGAAACTGCTGCGGAAGAAGGAATCGGAGATGAATAACTGATTGTCTGCGTAGTTGGGATCCGGGACAGCGCCGGCGTCAACATAACTGCCAAGCACAGTGCCTGGCACGGAGGCCGGAATCCATATGCCGGAGCCTTCCCGGGACACTTCCCACTCTCCGGCGCGCTTCTTTGCTCCGCCCTTTCCCCAGACTTCCAGCTCATCAATGGCGAATGGACTGCCATCGGCAGTACTGTCCATAAGTACACGCACCTGACTTGCCTTGACCTTTCTGAAACTCACTTCAGTCTCTCCGCAGATTCCTGCCACATTACGCCATGATTTACCGTCATCGGAAACCTGTACCGTCCCGGAAACCGGAGGATTCTTCCACCGGAAAACAACCTTGTCTATAATGGAAGGCCCCCCAAGATCCACCGACACCCACTCATTCTCTGTCCCGGCGCTTTGCCAGTAACTGACGAAACGGTTGTTGGTCATGAGGTCCTGAACCTCATCGTCACGATAGAAAAAGGCCTCTGTAAGCTCCACGCCTGAAGCTCCGGGAGACTTGATCCTGAACCTGAAACAGGTATAAGGAGCGGGCTCTCCAAGTGGGACAACCCACTCCGTGCCATGAAGAATATACTTCTGATCTCTTGCGGGACGGATATTTCCACTGCCAAGGCTCTTCCAGCTGATGCCGTCTGCCGACGCTTCAACGCTGACCGTGGATTTGCCGCCATAAACTTTCCCGGCCAGGACCAGAAGGTCTGCCTCCACTGACTGTCCGTGAAGATTGAGTTCAACCAGGCACTCCTCCCCGGGGCAGCTTATGGACGACACGTTAAGGTC